>Ga0187827_10003827_pt1 | contig 19000 bp, 13 predicted proteins | sample ETNtaG_39_FD_167969 | JGI IMG/M metagenome (GOLD analysis project Ga0187827, IMG submission 167969) | Marine microbial and viral communities from oxygen minimum zone, Eastern Pacific Ocean - ETNP2014_SV_150_PacBio MetaG (Illumina Assembly) | ecosystem: Environmental > Aquatic > Marine > Hypoxic... | reverse complement strand
AGCTCCTGGGTTTCTACTTTTTGCATCAATAAGGTCAAGAATGTTTCCTGCAAAGCAATATTATTGAAAGACCAAAAGGAGGGCCAACAAGTTTTTCAAGAAAATTAAAGAAAGGCAGAAAGGAATTAAACAGGCTTAACAATTTATTGGTTTGATTGATACCTTCGTAATGGCCAGCCGCTTTGTCCAGAGGGCAATACAATTTTCTAAAAGCCGGTACAAGAAGAATTAGGTGCCCCTTCGTCAGTATGGAATTAAAGAAAGTCTTGATTGTTTTAACGAATAAGATTCACTAAACCACATATTCTCGTGACACTTACATCGTATTGTTCGCCACCGAAAGAATATTTGTTGTATTTAAAAAGCTAATTACACAGTCCGGTTTGATTGCCAAAATAGCTTTACGTATTTGATAAATACGTTTCAAATTGTTTAAGAACCCCCCTTATCCATGATGAAGATTGACTTTTTATATCTATGGCATGCCATTGAATAGACTCAGAAATATTATAATGTGGAGTACTTTTGTCATCAAAAGTTAATAAAGTGATTTGATGTGCAGCCTTAGCCCAATAATTAGCCATTATTGAAAGGACCCTTTCTGCTCCACCTCCTGATAGTGACGATATTACCAATGTGAATCTTACCGAACTCAATTTGTTACACCAAGGAGTGTATCGTATATATTCTCTAATTTTTCCTGATAAGTCTCAACACAGAATTTTGAGTTTATGGTTTCATACCCCCCCTGGATTATTTTCTCTCTTAATGAATTGTTATTTAGAATTTTAATTATTGAGTTCTTTAAGGCTTCAATATCTCCATAATCAACAAGAAGACCATTAACTCCATCCTCAATAATTTCCGGAATTCCTCCGAACTTAGTTCCTATAACTGGCGTTCCTATATACATTGCCTCTAATAAAACGCGTCCAAATGGTTCTTTTTTGGAAGGAAGTACTAAAAGATCAGCATTTTTAATATAACGTAAAGTGTTTTTCTGGTAGCCAATAAAAATAACATGCTTCTCCAAACTCAATGCTGAGACTTTCTTTCTGATTTTGCTTTCTTCGCCACCATCACCAACAAGATATAGCCTGGCAAAATAATTATCTTTAATAAGTTGAGAAAAGCCGTCTATTAAAAACGGAATCCCTTTAAAGTCAGCAAATCTACCGACGTATATAATTTTATATCCATCATAATCCGTCATTAAAGGAATCTCATTAGAATACATTTCATCTACTTGATATGGTTGGAAAACATTATATATAATCTCAAAATTATGTAGACTTAACCCCTTATTAATCCAATGTTTTTTTATTTGGTTGGAGATAGCAATATATCTAGCATTTATATTATTTAAGTATTCAACCTTATATTTATTTATTCTAGTTGATTTAAATGATCTCAAATGCACTACACAAGGTATATCCAATGCTTTAGCAACAAACAAACCCATAAAGTCACGAGACAACTGAGTATTAAGGTGAATTATATCCACTTTCTTTTTTTTTGCCAAAGATTTTATCTTGTATATCGTAAATATATGCAGTAAATACTCAACATACAAGCTCATAAATGGCAATGATTTAAATATAGCACTATCAAGTTTCCATGATATCTTTTTCCAAAAAGAATAATTAGTACTAAATAGGAGATCATTAATATAGTAACATTCTGTACCCTTTTTAATCAATTCGTCATAAAAATAAGTTTTATTGAAAAATATTACAACAAAATTATACTTTTTTTGGTTTAAATTATTTATTGTTTGAAATAGACTTTGAAAAGAACCACCATACCCAGTGCTTCCACTTTCAATAAACATGATTCTTTTCATAATTGCCAAGCTCCAAGCTAATTAATCCACCATGTTCCATTAGGAACTTTTTCATACTCTACTTCATAGCCACTTTTGTCGCCGAATGAAATCGACTTAAATTTTCGATAGAATCTATTTAGAAAATTACCGGACACATGAAAAAGATGCTTATCAATATTTTCTCTATCATATTTAAAAGCATCTTTAAGCCAAAGTAACTTTATAAACTTTATGACTCATAGAACTATCAAGCCCCAATTTCTCTGGTTCAGAAGTTAGAAAAACTGGAAATATTTCTGAAACGTTAAGGAGTTTCTTTACTAAAAAACGGCCAAAGTGACCTCCAGAACCAGTCAGTACAACAACTTTTTTATCATTCATATTTGTTTATTTTATTAAAAACGTTAATCACTTGTATTGAAATCTTATACAAAAGAATCTTTATTTGTCTTACAAATCTCTCCAGCGTGCCACTATGATTCAATCTTGCCGAATGATTAGCAACACAAAACAAAAGATGCGCCTGTTTATCTGAAATATTATTAGATAATGATGGATTATTAGGCGTATGTGAAGAAAAAAGATTATAAAGTTCCTCCTTAGATCTATTATTAACTATAGAACCTTCTTCAATTGCATTACTGTACATCTCTGTCCCAGGATAAAGAGAAGGAAGATTAAAGTGACAGGCATCAGGACCCAATTCCCTTGCTAATTTAATTGTTGCAAATGCTCCCTTTAAAGTCTCATCTGGCAAAGCCAGTATAAAAAAGGCTTTTGTCTCGACCCCTAAGGCCTTACAAACTTTAATATTTTCCTTTATACGATCCCAGTTTCTGAACTTTCGGTTCGCTTTTTCTAAAACCTCTTCATTAGCTGATTCCACTCCAAAAGTTATTTTCCTGTTACCTGCATCATACATCAAACTAATAAGCTTAGCATCAAGGTGCAGCATATGAGTCTCACATTCCCATTCAATATTGAGCTTCTCCTTAATTAAAAGGTCACATAACTCTACTACCCTATATCGGTTAAGAGTAAATACCGCATCGTGTATGAATATTTTACGAGCCCCAAGGTTTTCAGATAAATTTCTCATCTCATCTACTACCCTTCCGGGTGACATTGCGCGAAACATATTTCCTTGAGCCAGATAATACGGACAGTAATTACATGCTTTGGGACAGCCTCTACTGGTTTGAATAATAAATCTATCTATCTTTTTATAATCAACAAGTTCATATGCTAAAAAAGGCAACTTTTCCATATCAACCAACTTTCTGTCTGGCTTATCACAAACATAACTACCATGCATGTTTAAATAATACAAACCAGAAATTGATTTAACATCCTGCTTTTCAATTATATCTATAATAACACTCTCGATTTCACTTATGACAATGCCATCAAATAACTTCTTGCCTTTTACATAATCAACTAATTCCTGAGACGAAAAGAGTGGCCCAAACACATAGAAAGTTGTATCAGGCCAGATAAATTTAATTTTCCCAACTATATTATGATCTGAATCCAATGAAGGTAAACTAGAACGTACAAAAACAAAATCAGGTTTATTATGCGTGTCTTTTAAAGACTTTAAGTATGATTCGTAGTCCTTGGAGTTACGAAATTGATCATCGTCTACAACAACTTTATGTCCAGCTTTTTTTACTAATGACGCAGCATATAGAATATCAGTAATTGGATAAATTTTGTTGGGAGTGTTCCATTTGGAATGATGACGGAGCGTTTTAAAGCCAATACCACCACCCATCTGTTTATGAAGTTGGTAACGCCAGTCAAAATTAGGAAGATTAAGAATTAAAACGTTTCGTCTATTAGCCAACTTAGTATTCATACTATTTATACTTCAAAAAAAAGCTCCCCAACTCTTGAAACATTGTACATTCTTATAAAATGCCTTAAAACCGTTCCTTGTAATCTGCCTGAATCATTTTCATGAAAACTCCTATATTTGCTTTTTAATTCCTGCAGAAGTTCGCTTTGTTTAATCGATATATCCATTCTACGCTTAACACCACCTTGTATCCATTCCTTTAAAGGCATCGGCCAGCCCTTCTTATCTTTTCGCCATGTTATTCTGTCAGGTAGTTTACCGTTAAAGGTTATTCTTGAAATATATTTGGTCCACCCTCCATGCATTTTATATACATCAGGAAGGTCATTTAAAAATTCAACAAGCCTGTAGTCCATAAATGGCTGCCTTGACTCAATACTCCAAGCCATGGAATTGCCGTCTATCTGTCTTAATAATTTTTTCAGGCTGTTCTTCATACTCCAATGAGTAGCAGTATTAATGGAAGTAAAATAATCTTTAGGGAACAAAACATTTCGTGAATCTCTAAAATTATTACTCAATTCGCCAATTGCTATAGAACGACCCTCTAATCTATTCGTAATAAACTTTTTATTAAAAAAGCCGTAATACAATGCCTTACTTAGAGGGATATTTCTCTTAAATAAACTCACAAAATATTCAGTCCTCCATTTAGAGCGTGAGTGAAAATAACTATACCAGAATCTATTATAGCCCGCAAGCTGCTCATCCGCACCTTGCCCATCAAGAGTTACCTTTATGTCATTCCTCTTGCAAATCGAATATGTATTGAATGCTGGCACATTAAATTTATCATAACAGTTTTCCTCATGCCAAAGGCCTCTGTCATTTAGCAAAAGAACATCCTTCTTCTCAGGAGCATCACGAAACGACTTAACATTTAAATGTTTTATCATAATATCTATATATTCCGACTCATCGCAATATTTTTCATCTTCCTCCCTGTAAACATTAGAGACTGTTACAACCTCACCTGCATTACCATTCTCATTTACTATCCTATCAGCAAGATAGCTGAGTGAAGAGCTATCCAAACCACCTGAAAGCGCACAACCAACCTTCACATCCGCATAATATCTGATTCTTACTGCGTCCTCTAATAAATAGTAGTATTGTTCAGATAATTCGTTTAACTTTTTTGTTGAAAAGGTTCTCTCCTCTGAAGGAAGCGATAGCTCCCAGTACTTTTCAAAAACAAGACATCTATCACCGGAATTTGTTCTGAATACAGCGCTTTGCCCCGCAGGAAAACGGTAAGATTTTTCAAAAAAGGTTTCAGGGTGTGTTTCACTCGGACCATCGAGAAGATAAGCATGTATCTCCCCGAAGTTAGGCTGCAGAGTTATTATAGGCATTAAACACTTTAACTCAGAGCATACGATGAAAAAACCATCATGAAACATATAATAAAGAGGTTTTACACCCATGCGGTCCCTGGATATCCATAGTTCTTTCTTTAAAGTATCCCATATTGTAAAAGCCCACATACCATTAAATCTATTCTGGCATTCCTTCCCCCATTCCATATAAGATTTAATGATTACTTCTGTGTCTGAATTACTAAAGAAATGATATCCCTGCATTTTTAGTTCTTCTCTAATTTCTCTAAAATTATATATTTCTCCATTATATGCTATCCAGTATCGTCCCGATTCATCGCACATGGGTTGATGACCTGAAGCCGTTAAATCAATTATAGACAATCTTCTATGGGCCAGCCCTACAGTGAATTGCTCTGAAGAGTATTGATATTTCTCCTTAGGTGCAAAGTTTAAACCAGATTTTATTACATTTCCAGGAGTATCATCTCCATAAAAAAGCTTATGACAGTTATTATTTATATCAAACAGGGCAAAACCTTCGTCATCGGGGCCACGATGCTTAATCATTTTAGCCATAACATCCATTTTTGACAAATTATGCCTATGGTTCTTAAAACTTACTATTGCAATAATTCCACACATACATAATTATAATGAAAAAAGGTTAAGATTATATTAATTATTAAAACAACATGTTGCTTTTTTCTAAAGAGTTTATCAACGAGCTCATTTCATCCTAGACGACTTCAACCAACGTAAAAGGTTCCTCACATTCTTGATTGTCAGAAAATGTCCTTTGATCATTGATCAAATGTTTTTATAGCGAATACTACTTGAATCATAATAAATGCCAATCTTGTCTTTAGCATGTTTCCATCCAAAACCCTCTGAAATATTATATGGCACAGACAAAGCTGAGCATCTTGCCTAAGAAGTAACACTAACATGAAAGGAGCTCGTATATAGAATTCCCTTCAATAAAACAATTATTTATTTTCAGTCGTTTACATGTCAAGTTGTGAGTACAAGAACTACAAAATGCTTTAATTAACTCACTACCTTACTAGACAGGGTTAATCATAAAATTTTAGAAATTGTTCCTTTTGTTTATTTCTGTATGCTGTGCCAATCATGATATAGGCCTTATAAGCCTTATCTCTTATATCACGAAGAGACATTTTTTTTATGCTGTCAATTTTAAGGTTCCTTTTAAGGGCCCTTTTAAAACTATAGAAACTTGCCATTTCTGTTCTTGTAAAACTTTCAAACTCACCAATCTTTCTTAAAATATCCTCAGTTGTTAAATGTTCCAAATAAAGTGGTACATTTTTGTAATATCCACTCGAAATTCTTGGATCAATCTGATTTTCATAGGGTTCGAACCAACTAAAATCTGATGGAAGAATATTTCTTTCCTTTGCGATATTGTAGATCAATGCATCCGGCAAAATTCTTGTTGCTTGCAGACCTGAAAGCGAATAAATATATTTTGACAATTTTCTTATCATTGATATTGTCATATCTACATCTTCTATTTTCTCATTAGGTAGACTAATCATACAAAAGACATGCAATCTAATCCCCAAACTATACGCCGCTTCGCAAAACCTTTCAACTTGTGCGAGTGATATTTTTTTCTTAATAGCTTTCAACACACGAGGTGATCCTGACTCTAATGCAACCTCAACTCCTATTAGGCCTGATTTCTTCATCACTTTTAAAAGCTCTATATCTACATCAACTCTACTGTAGCAATCCCATTTAATATTTAGTTTTTTCTCTATAATCCTGTCGCACAGCTCGACAACATAATTCTTGCTTATTGTTAATGAAGGGTCTATAAATTTGACATTTCGTACTCCCGTAATCTCTATCTTTTCCTCTATTTCCTTAATTATATTGTCTATGCTTCTATACCTCGCCTTGTTGGACTTGAGACTGCAAAAAACACAACTATTGGGACACCCCCTTGTGGTCATCACTTCAAAGAATTTCATTTCAAAATTCGCCATTCTTTGAAATGTAGCAGCAAGTATATACCTCTTAGGGTCAGGTAAGAAGTTTTTATCGAAATAGCGGAATTTATCGATGTTTGATTCAAGAGGCCTATCCGGATTATGAACAATCTCGGTTCCAGACCTAAATGAGATACCTAATATTTTATTAAAATCTGTATTTCTGTATACAGAATCACAAATCTCCTTGAATGTTATCTCTCCCTCGCCTCTTACCACAATATCAACCTCTGGCAAATTCATTAGCGTCTCTTCTGAAAGACAGGAAAAGTGTCGGCCTCCAACCACGATATGGCTGTCTGGAATCTCCAGACGAATTTTTCTTATAATGGCATAGGCGTGAAAGCGTTCTCTCGTATATGCTGTCACCCCGATAATAGGGTTTTCTCCCTCATTAAGCTTTGAAATAACATCATCTAAATCTTTGCAATAAACACAATCGATGATTTCAGCTTGATAACCATGATCCATCAAATAAAATTTAATATATTCTAGACTTAAATGCGGGCTAGTATATTTATGATCAATATAGGGTGAGACAAGATATATCTTATGCATTAATCCTCCTTTTAACGATGCCATTTTGATATTAAAGGCAACACTGTAACACTAAAAAACAATTGATATCATTTCATCAACAGCATGTCTGATCATTCCTACCATCTCAGGCAGTCTGGATAGATTGTGTTTGTGATCCTCAAAACATGCTATCACAGTTATCTCACACATTTTTTAGCCACCAAGGCACAAAGATTTTGAGTTAAATTACTCCTTAGTGTCCTAGTGCCCTCTTGGTTTAATAGGTTCCTTACCTTCATAAGTTTTGAGCCAGACACATGCTGTAAAAACGTGAATTTGTATCCCTATACAATTCATCAAAACTACCTTCCTCTACTATCCGCCCTTCCTTTAAAACATAAATATAATCACAATTCCTTACAGTTGAAAGTCTGTGGGCAATTATCACAATAGTACGCTCACCCTTCAGGGAATTAATACTCTGCTGAATGAGCAACTCCGATTCAGTATCAAGTGATGAGGTTGCCTCATCAAATATCATTATCTCTGGTTTCTTAAATAATTCTCTTGCAATAGCAACCCTTTGACGCTGCCCTCCTGATAATCTTACCCCCCTATCTCCTATTATTGTTTCAACTCCCATTTCAGCTTCATTGATAAATCTATCACACTTCGCCAATACAGCAGCATCTTTAATCATTTTTTTGCAGATATCTCCCTGGCTGTCACATTCCCAGAAAGATATATTGTTTGCTATCGTATCATTAAATATGACCGGTTCCTGAGTTACATAGCCGATGACATTTCTGAAACTTGAAAGCTCTAATTCCGAATAATCTATACCGTCTATACTGATTTCACCGGACTGTGGTGTTAACAAACCCGTAATAATATCAAACAGAGTAGTTTTTCCTGCTCCAGATTCACCAACAATACCTATAGACTTGTTTTTTTGTATTGTAAGGTTTATATCAAAACACACCTGTTTTGGGCCATAGCTAAAATTAACATTCCTAAGTTCTATTGTTTTACTAAAAGTATTAATCTGGTGACCCCCTATCTTTTCAACGTTATTATTGAGGTCCCGGTTAGCCTTCTCCATCACCTCCAATCCTCCCAAACTTGCATTAAATTTCTGCCAGTCTGACTGAAAGCGGAAAACATAACTAAATGCCTTATAAAAGAAAATCAGTAGCACAAATACCCCTGTTATTGATTTTCCCTGAAATCCCACATAATAAAGTACAAGCCCGGATATGAACAAAATAGATATAGGTTCAATTATAGAAGAGGGTATAGAGGTCAACACACTACCCTTAAACTTATAAATATAATTTTTATTAATTATTCCAAAAAGTTGTTTAAGTATATGAGTAAAACTATCTGTCGCTTTCATATATTTAAAACTATAAATTGTCTGAATAAGCAGTGATTGGATCTTGGCATTTGTATCTGATACAAGCAGCGATAACTTTCTTGATAGCCGGGAAAGACTTCTCAGCAGTGCAAACAGTATTAAAGTCAAGAAAAGCACGACAAATGTCATCTTATAGTTAATAATAATAGCAAAAGAGATATATATAAGTATAAATATCAAGTTCCCAATTACAACAGTGTATCGGTTCAACGCTGCTACACCCCTGTCAATTTCTGTCGTAATTATATTATTCAGATATCCAATACTTGTGTTAGTGTAATAACTATATTTCATGCCCTTATACTTATTGCAAAAATCAATTCTTATATCCTTAATAAGACTATACCTTATATATGAGGCAAAGGTTTTCTGAAGAAAAACGAAAGCTCCTTTGAATAAAAAAGCAATTAAAAGAAATATTATTAGTGGAAACAGAGAGAGATTTATACCTATTGATTCAAAAAAATTATAAATAGTCTTTGTATATTGGTCCTGATCACTCACAGCCTTATCAATATTCAGAACCGGAAGTAACATCGAAATTCCAATACTTTCAGACAAACCACCGAAAAGAAAAAGCAATAGTAAAATATATAGTTTTCTCCCGGTGTAACTATAGACAACTTTAAAGTAATGAATCAGGGAAGTAATCAGAGGAATCTGCATGATGATTATTAAACCTTAGGGGACAATAAGGAATCTACTATGAAGTGTCGGAGATTAGCACGGGAATTCAAAGCTACACAACTCTTCAGACTCTAAGATATAAAAACGATTAAGTTTTTATAGCATTATTAACTATTTCCATGTATTTACCTAACGTGTTACCCGACATACTTGACACATACCTTTCAAATATAGCGTATCTCCCATTCATTTGTGATTCACTTATCTTTATAGGGTTTCTTAGGCATTCGACTATTAGTTTTTCAAATTCTTTAACACTATAAGCCACTTTAAATAGGTGATAGGAGTCTTTAAACTCAACAAGATCAGTATATTCTTTTTTTAATGCCTCATCAAAATGTGGAATAATGACAGGCTTTCCTGCAATAGCTGATTCAAGTAAAGTTGTAGAAGAAAAGCCGCAGATTATATCTGATCTCAAGATCAAATCATGGGCATCAATATCTATCATAATTTGCAAGTTCTTTATTTTGCTAATGTCCATATTATTCTTTCTTAAAACGCATTCTATCTCTTCAGCCCATTCACCACCCCACTTTAGTTTTATAACAAACTCAACATCCTTATTCTGAATTGCCAGTTGAGCTATACTTGCATGCACATGCTCAAACAATTTTATAAAACCTTCATTTCGCTCTTTTGAAAAGTGCCTAATTGCATTGTTTACGCCGACAGCCACTGAACCATGTGTAAATGAAAAGAGTGTTACTACTTTTTTATTATTAGGTAGTACAGTGCTACAATAGTTGATATTTGACAATTGAATTCTTCTAATAAAATTATCCATCCTTAAACATCCCAGTACACTTACTTCATCTGGACCTGCAAAAGCTGACTTTATAAGGGTAGCTTTTATATCCTCGTTATGAACCACGATGTGAGTCCCTACAAATTTGCCCAAATTCCTATACTCGTTTTCCAAAGCTTCCAAAGCTCTAGGCATATAAATACCTTCACGGTGAAACACTATGTATGGAACTCCAATCTCTTCAGAAACTAAACCCAATTTAATATCAGTTTCATAATGCACACCAGCGCTAATGACACAATCAACTTTTAGTTTCGAATACAGAGATAATAGAAACAGTTTTAAAGATTTCCTGAGATTATTCTGGAATCTAACATCCTTATCATTGCCTGATGTTCTATAATATTGCTCGGATCTTATTTCACTAATATTGGATGGCCAAAAGACCCTTAACAATATCACCTCCCATTTATCTGGAAGCCCTAAGACACGATATTGTCTACTGTCTGATAATATGTTCAGGTCACCTCTAAATCGAAATGGAGTTAAAGCGAGTATTGTTGGTTTGTTTAGTGGCACACTCCCATTCTTTGGTTTAACTACCTTTATTATAATAGAATAGAAAAGAACCCATGCCCAACTGATTCTGAGACGAAATGCGTTTCTCAGTATATACTTTATAAAGTTATTCACTATTTTCTGATTCAAAAAAATTATAAATAGTCTTTGTATATTGGTCCTGATCATTCACATCCTTATCAATATTAAGAACCGGAAGTAACATCGAAATTCCGATACTTTCAGATACACTACCAAAAAGAAATAGCAACAGTAAAATATATAGTTTTTTCCCGGCGTAACTATAGACAACTTTGAAGTAATGAATGAGGGATGCAATGAGAGGGACTCGCATAATCTACTTTTTAGTATCTATCTTATCTTTACAACATAATAGTTGCTAATTATTTCATCATAGAGAAACTTATCGTCTTTCATTTATAACCTGACTTATAACTTTCACATACTTATCCAGGGCATTACCAGCCATGCTGGAAACATATTTCTCGAACAAAGCATAGCGTTTTTGCATACAATCTTCAGAGACTTCCGGATTTTTAAGACGATTTATTACAAGTTCTTCAAACTCACTAACACTATTTGCAATATCAAAAATGTTATACTCATCCTTAAAGCGTATATATTTAGAATACTCAGGGTTTGATGCCTCATCAAAATTAGGTATTACAATTGGTTTGTCTGTAATAGCAGCCTCTAAAATTGTAGTTGAACCAAAACTGCAAATAACATCCGATCCAACTATTAAATCCTGTGCATTAACATCTGGTGTTATTGTTAAATTGTCAATATTTTCTGGTTTGTAACCGTTTTTGTTTAATACATACTCGATTTCATCCATCCACTTACCACCCCACTTTGGTTTTATAACAAACTCAACATCCTTGTTCTGGATTGCCAGTTGAGCTATACTTGCATGCACATGCTCAAACAAATCTATAAATCCAGAATCCCTGTTTTTTGAGAAGTGTTCATCTGGACAATCATAACTTTTGCTTTTAATCGAAGACGCATAAGTAAAAGAAAAGAATGTCACTTTTTTCCTGCGCTTTCCAGTTTTTCTGCTATTAGTAGTAGTATTTAAGGACTGAATCCTTCTGCAGTATTCATCCATCCTCAAACAGCCAAGAGAGCTTATCTTCTCAGGGCTAACAAACCCTGAATCAATAATAGTACTTTTCATCATTTCATTATGGACAATTATATATTCCCCTGCAAATTTGTTCATTTGCCTGAATATATCTTGTAATCCTTTCTTGTAAAATGTTGGCGAATATATATTTTCCCGATGCATAACCACATAGGGAACGCCTATACTGTTGGAAACCAATCCCCATTCATAATCCTGCGAATAAAGGATACCGGCTCCAATTACGCAGTTGACATTTAATCTTGAATATAATGATCGCAAAAATTTTTTCATGAATTTCCTAATCTGCTTTTGGATTTTAATAACAGGCTCATTATCTTCAGGATTGTAATATCTCTTTAATTTAAAAAGAGAAGAGATATTCGACGGCCAAAACAGCGCCAAAAGCATGGTCTGCCACTTGAAGGAAACCTTTAAGATGCGAAAATTTTTGCTGTTTGCCAAAATATTTAAGTCGCTCACAAAACGATCCGGATTTAATGCCAAGAGTACTGGTTTATCAATAGATGCGACTCCGTCATCTGGTTTTACTTCTTGTACGACCCTGCTGAAAAAAAAGACAAAAGGCCATACTATCCCCAACCGTGCAGTCCCTTTAATCAAAATCTTTATGCTTTCTTTCACAACCCCTATCATCAACGAATAATCTTTCCCCAACTCTTAATATAAGACACTATAAGAATAAAATTAGTCTAGTATAGACTCTGTAAGGCTGTTTCTACTAAATTACTACGTAGTGAATTAAATAGTCTACAACTATACTGCTCTCAATATTACATAAAACCTTTTTAGTTTAATTTAACATGATAACAACTCATTTTATTGCCAGGAATCCTTCAAAGCATGCAAATTTTAGTATTGTCATGATGTCGATAAAACCAGCCCTTTTGAGAAGATCTATGTTTCCCTGTGTAGAAAACGGTTCTAAAATACCTTTTAGACTTCTCGACTTTTCCACAATTTCCTCTGCCAAATAGCCCTGTTCCATTTTGTAATCCGTGTATACGGCTGTCATGAAATCCTGAAAGCGGGCGTCAGGCCCTCTAACTTTTTCAAATAACAAAAAGGCACCGCCCCAGTTCAGGGCCTCATAAATTCGTCTTATCATAATCTGCCTGTTTTTAGGTCTTATAAACTGCATTGTATAATATGAGATGATAAAATCAGCCTTTTCTAACTCTAAATCCATCAAATCAGATTTTAGTACATCAATAGATTTAAGTCCCTTGCATTTACTTCTTGCCTGCTCGATCATTCCATCTTCTCTATCAACGGCAATAAATCTAACTTTCTTATTTTTATTGTGATTCGCGATACGACATGTTAATTGTCCTGTAGAACAACCCAAATCATAACATACAGAACCCTCCTCCAGAAAAAAGTCAGACATTTTCACAATGATGCCATGCCCCTCATTGTAAAGCGGTACTGACTTTAACACATGATAATCGAACGCTTCAGCAACCTGCCCACCAAATGACCAACTTGCATTGCCTGTCTTTATATTGTCGCCAACGTTGCCCATACATACCTCCTTCATAGAGATTACGTTTCATTAAACATATAGCGTACTACTTTTATATGCAATACAAAATAACGCTTATACTGTTGTCTGATTTTATGACAAACCAGAAACACCTTGAACCATTTTATTACTTCTTTCTTAAAATATAAATTCCTACGCTCCCAATAGTGTTATATGGATAAACGTCAGAATAGTATGGTTCGGTCATTATATCCTGCCCAAAAAACTCTTTTACTACTTTAACAGGCATATTGTTATCCCTTAAAACATCCTCATTAAAAATTACTTCTTCCCTTACAGGAATCGGTTTTAGTATTTCGCGCTGTTTCCAGTCATCAAGCAACTTGCTGTAATGATTTGTGATTTCAAGTACCCAACTATCAAATGATTTTTTATCAACATCAACCATTTGTATTTTGTCATTAACATCTTTAAGAACCTGTGACATTCTATGCTCAAGATCCTTATAGGCCATTTCTGACCAACCTCTACTGTAGCCATACCCTGATACTTTTATCAACTCATATTCATGTTTTTTAGCCAATTCTTCAATAAATGAGAGAGTAACTACACGTACATCTGTTAAAGTCATCGGAAAATTAAACAATTTCCAAAATGCGGTGGATATGATTCCTCTAAAATTAAATTCTGCCGGACAATCCATAAGAAGCTTTCCCCCTTTGCACAAAAGCCTATCAATAGTTTTCATAATAGAATCCGGATCTATTATGTGCTCAAGAATGCCACCAAGATAAATATAGTCAAATACTTCCTTAAGATTAATATCATTTGCCTCTGATAAAATAAATTCTACTTTGTCATCATTTAGGGCTTTCTGCAATATTTTTGCTACTTCAATGGCTTGGGCTGTCATGTCTACACCAACAACACGTTCTGCAGATTGGGCGGCCATAAGACAAAATCTCCCGTACCCACATCCTATATCAAGAATAGATCTTCCTTTTAATTCATCTTTTATATTGTAGTATACAAGAGTGGAGATATCACGAAGCTTCATCTTCATTTGCATAAAACGCTCTACATCGGCATAAATATGCTTATAGACTTTTTTTGATGCTTCTGTACTATACTCTTTAAGTGGTTTAATTTTTTTCATATAAACATATCTCTTTTTATTATAGCAGCGTATTCGTATAAAGAGAGCAAAGATTCAACATGATCCGTTGATAACGGTCAACACTTGTTGCTAAATATCAATCAACTTCTAGAAGCCTGTATTCTTTTAACTGGTCTGAATATTGAATTCTTGTAACTAGTTTTGTCTTACCTATAATATCTTCTCCGTAAACATTAAGAGCATTTTTCAGAATTTTATATCTTTCTTCCGGCAAATAAAACTGTGCTTTACGGAAACTTTCAAACCTGTATTTTTTGAATGAAGCACAATAATTGTCATTCATCCACGCATTAATATCGTAAGAGATAGGTCCTTCTACGTTTGACAATATTTGATCTGTAGATTCTCCGCTAGCAAGACGATGACACACAAACATCTCAAGGGAATTTAAAAAGTCATAGACCTCTTTTCCCACGTCCTTTTCATTTAAAATTTTTTTTGCCGAGGCAAAAGCATATCGAACTACATCCTCCCATATAAGGAAGGTTGCAATCGACAGATATTTCATAATCAGATTTTCGCCAACTTCCCCTCTTAAGAGGCCCTGGAAGCTATCTTCTTCTGTATAAAATTCAACACATGACCCCCTGGAATCAAAAGATTCATTTGCTGTTTCTTCTAGATAATCACCGAACAGTGCCACAACCTTCTCACCGGCATTTCCCATATTTTCAAAAAGTAAATTAAGCCATGAGAGAATCCCAATATTATAATTCTGCAAAAGCCGTACAAGAGGTTCAAAGCGAGAACCATTATAATATATGATTAAGACCAGATGTAACCTTCTTGCTTTTAAATAATCAGAAAACGGAAGTGTGCCTGTTGAGGAAATAACCTCTTCAACCTCAAACACCTTACTTTTATCATAAACTCCGAAGTTTCGCGGTAAGACACGGTAACATGTTTCTATCTTAAATCTATCTCTGGCTTCTTTTGTTTCAAGTTGAGAACCTTTTAACATCATGCATTGATAATTAGTGAATTCTTGTACGCCTAATTCAATAAGTTGAAACAATCCGTCTCTGTGTGACTCAAAGGTTTCGCCTGGCAGTGAAAGTATTGTTTCCGTAAGTGTTTTTACACCTATTTTCTGAGCTTGCTGTTGAATGTCTCTCATAATAACCGGATCAATATCTTTACGTTTTATATTTGCCAGGACAACAGGATTCATGGATTGAACAGAATTGAACATTACCAAAGCTCCCTTCAAATTTAACACCGTTTTTAGTATTAAATCCTTTCTGTTTTTTCCAGTAGATGCGTGAATAAACGTTGGCCAGCCATACTTTCTTTGAACTACATTAATTATCTTTGAAACCTCTACATCATCATTAAACATACCAAAATTAGAATCCGCTATGCGTAAACAGCCTACATCTGGTGATTTTTGATTAATTTTTTCTGCGATATAGAGGATTTCTTCTTTTATCCTATCAAATGGAAATCGCCTAATATTATTGTAAAGTTCTGTACCCTGTACACAATACGAACAAGTAAAAGGACAGCCCCTTGATGTCTCTATAATAGGAGCAAGATTGCCATCAAAAAATTCATCTAAATAACCAGATAACCAGGGAGATGGTATTTCATCTAAATCCCTTAATCCTGGTTGCCATTTCAAAGGTTGAAAGCTATTGTCTGGCTTGATACAAATACATGATGGAATTTCATATTTCTTTAGTCTTTCTATAGACAAGTTACAATCAATAAATGTTTTTATTATATTCACTGAAGGGACCTCACCTTCGCCAAGTATATAAAAGTCTAAGTTGAAATGTCTGCGTAAATATTCTTCCTGTTTTTCTCTGTCTAAATGAAAGTTAGGCCCTCCCATAATAGTACAAATCGAAGGATTATGCTTTTTCGCCTGCGATATAATGAAATACCCCAACGCTTCATTCCACACATAGTTCGACAGCATCAATACATCTGGTGTTTCTTTTTTTATGCACTTAATTAGCACATCCGGATAACGAAACAACTTACAGTCAACTTTATCCCCAAGATATTTCTCAAGGTAGGCCTTAATGTATGCAACTCCTAAGGGCATGGTTTCATTGGATACAATTACATAATTATGCGTTAAATCTGCAATATATATTTTTAGCATGGAAGAGTCGTAATATTATTTGGCTTCTAATAAACTTTGACTACTTTCTAAATTGACAATGCAAATAGCTTCTGTTTATTACTTTCGGTTCAAGATGGCTACAACTTATTTCAAGTGAAACTAATTATACCTAGAAAGATCCTAACTTTTTAATACACCACATGAATTCATCTCTTTAAGAGATATTTAGTTCTTTTAAATAGATTTCATGTAAAGTTTTTCAATATAATTGTCTAACTCTTAATAAATTATTCTATGCTAAAAGATTGAAAAAGATTTATTTCTTAACGCAATAAAACGTCATATAACTGCCCCAGAAAGGAGGAGATACCTGGTCTGCATTTAAAAGACGCAGCAAATTCTCCTTAGTGAAGTGTCGTGTTTCGAAAAAAGGAAAACTTTCTTTTTCTATTTCAAAACCGAAATCCTCCAGAAAATAACGAAGTGAAATTCTGGAAAATAAAGAAATGTGGGTTTTATCATGTAAAAGCCGGTATTTTTCTCCGTATCTTCTCGCCATAGCACTGTCAAAATCAGGAGTACCCACAATAAGTTTTCCGTTATGTTTCAATAAATCCCTTACCATAACTATTTCGTCTTCCACATTTGATAAATGTTCGATGGCATGGTGCATTACAATAAGGTCGAAAAACTCATCCTTGTAAGGGGCATCTTTTAAACAACCGACAAAAATATTTCCATATTTTGCTGCTTCCCGTGCTGCAAGTTCCAAGACATCTACACCATGTTTTTCCCAATCATTGTTCACTCCCGACAACAAGTCTCCCATTCCACATCCAATATCCAAAATCCTGCCGGGTGGTAATTGATTAATATAAGAACATTCTTCCTTTACATCCTCTATTCGTAGAGCCCTTTCTTGACTACGGACCCTTTTTTTCCCATCCGGGTCAACAATAACACCCCAATAATCAGCATCAAATTTAGAATCCTTTTCGTTGTTTTTATTATGTCTGATTTGATAATACATATGCCTTTTTTTACGTTCTCGTATTTGCAGCAATCTCTCTATTGCAGATAAATCATCATCAGAATCGATTTCCAAATCTTTAGGATATTCTATTTTACACAAACCAATCTGTCCAAACATCCGCGACTTATGCTTAACGAACCCTTGCTTACAAAAAGCCCATGCGTTCCCTGCCTCTCTTTTGCGTGGTTTTTTATGCTGTCGAGGAAGACGGACACTGAAGATATAGCTTTCACCAAAGAAAGAACCATAGTCTTCAACATAAAAGGCGGCGCTGTCATAACCATTATTTATTTTTTTCAGCAATCTTGAGAAATCAGACGGCTCACTCAAAGGTGAGGTTGCCTGTACAAAGAGAATGGTGTTGAATTCAACACCCTCTTTTTCAATCTGTTCTATGGCATGCAAAAGAACATCTTCTGAAGTTGTATCATCATCGGCCAATTCGACAGGCCTGTTTATTATTATTACCTCATTAAATTTGCTGACAGCCTTCTTTATCTCGTTGCTGTCCGTAGAGACAACGACGGTATCAACTTCAGGTGTTTGCAAGCACGTCTCTATCACATAATGAATCAACGGTTTTCCAACCAACAACTTTACATTCTTATGACGGATCCCTTTTGAACCTCCACGTGCGGGGATTATAGCAACTGTCTTTTGATTACCTTTTGAGCTGCCCTTCAACTCTTTATATCTATTTTTTATATCTACCGACACATTCCCAACATTTCCCTCCTTAAGAATAAATCTTGCCACATCTTTTATTACACCCTTACCCCTCGCAGCTTTTGTAATAAACTTGGCGGACTCCTTAATCTCGTTGTCGATATCCGAAGGGACAAAACTATACTCAAGATATTCCAACAGCTTCACATCCTTCCTGGAATCTCCGACAAAGCATGTCCTGGACTTGTCTAACCCCTCCTTTTCTTCCAAGTCTTTAAAACATACGAGCTTGTCCTTACAGCCACTCACAAAATAGTCAGGAACGAATCGCTTCTTCACATACTTGATAAATCCATTGTCCTCTCCTGTAACAAAGCCAACCTTCACCCCGGCCCTTTTCAATTCAAAGATGGCGTCAATGTCGTCAAATGATATCCTTTTGGACTCCTT
>Ga0187827_10003824_pt1 | contig 19016 bp, 11 predicted proteins | sample ETNtaG_39_FD_167969 | JGI IMG/M metagenome (GOLD analysis project Ga0187827, IMG submission 167969) | Marine microbial and viral communities from oxygen minimum zone, Eastern Pacific Ocean - ETNP2014_SV_150_PacBio MetaG (Illumina Assembly) | ecosystem: Environmental > Aquatic > Marine > Hypoxic... | reverse complement strand
AGGGGAGTTGGTAAGGGAAACTTACAGTTTAATTCTAATCTGAAATAGGGTTCGTCCTGACACCCGTCCACCCCGCACCATTAAGCCTCTGTTAATTCAGGGGCTTTTTTAGTGGTAAGAAGCGATAAAATGTCATCATAATGTCATCGCTTTAATTTACATAACTGGAGGCTTTACATCTTAAAATATATACCTGTAGTTATTTCAGTAGCATAAGCTTCTGTGTATCTACATAGTCTCCAGCAATCATCTTAACAAAATAGACACCACTTGCTTGGTTATCTGCATTCCAAGAAACAGAATGGTATCCAGCCTTAAGATTGGCATCTATCAGCGTAGATACCTCCCTGCCTTGCAAGTTATAGATAGACAAAGTCACTGCATTATCTATTGGCATTGCAAAGCTTAAAGTCGTTGTGGGATTAAATGGATTTGGAAAGTTTAGTCCCAAAGCAAATTTGGTTGGCATACCAGCGACAATATGATTTGAAAGTGGGTCATCATCATTTGATTGTTCAAAAAGAGTAATTGAATAAGCTGGGATTACCATACTAGACACAACATAAGTCGTATCATAATTCAAATCGCCATCACCATTGATATACTGGTCAATTGAGGGTTCACCTTCATCATTTGGACTTGTTATTTGAATACATCTTATATTAGTATTATTGAATATAGGATAATCTGGTTCATACTGGATGAATTTTGAAGTATCAGAAATATTGATTATGATGCCTCTTTCTTCTCCAGTTGATGCATTGTTTAATTTCCATCCCATCAGATAGGCATACTGATAACCGACATCCGGTGATTGATTGCTGTCTAAATCGGGGTCACCATCAAATGGATCTTCTGTGATTTCACCTAAATGCTCTCCTTCATCATTTGCAAATTGTAACTCCTGTATATGGGTCATTCCCTCTGATATATAGTTCCAATAATAGATGCTGAAAGCAGTTGCTGTTCTACCATATGGGCTGCAGGAGTCCTGATCAACATAAGGAGGAACTTCATCTGGGAATTGATTGCCATGATTAATTGCACTTGTTGAGTTCCAACCATGTAAAGCCTGCAACATTATAATTTCAACATATGGATTTCTTAACATTAGAGAATAATTCTGCATATTAACCAATGACTGAGCCCATTTAAATATCCATGGTTTCTCTCCAAGCTCTCTAAATGCACTTTCGGTCAGCCATATCTTGATTTTTACACCCAGTTCATCTTCGAGTTCTGCAATTGACTGGGGGTCCATACCACTAGACATTATCATATCATCATGCATAAATTGAGGAAATGCCAATACCTGATCTGCCGTTAGCGTATCTTGATTCCCTGCATCATCATCTTTTTTTTCAAAACGTAAATATTCATGCCATGATAGATAGATTGTATCAATAAGTGAAGAATCGATATGCTTTAAAACCTGCCTAGTCCAATCATCAGACCGAGGATCCTCAGGCTTATTTTTTGATGTAATTGCAAATTTAGTGGTGCTTGGTAGAATATTAGATAACGAATCTATGTATTTATTGCATTCCAGAGCGAAGGATTCAGGTGTGGGATAGATAAACTCAAATCTGCCTGGGTCAAATTCTCCATCATCATCTTTATCTTTTGTTAGGGCTTCCCCCTCATCATACATAAAGTTACCATTCACATCATCCCATTTATCTCCCCCTGCTCGTAAATAATATTCACTACCCAATTCAATATGCTCAAACGAAACACCAACTTGAAAATTATCTCTTACCATATCCATAGTTGTTTCAATACTAGATGTTAGCATATTTAACGAAAATGTTCCCTTTACATTATTAGCATTAATAAAATTAGAAAAATCCATCACATCTATGTTGGTACTATTCCAAGTTCCATCCGCGTTTTCCCACCATTCGTAATCTTCGTTTGATACTTCAAAAAAATGTTCACCATTTGAATTAGCACTGTGATAATTTGTGTAAGGTAAAGTAAGTGAATTCACATAATTTACTATTTCTGCCGAGTCTAATGCCCAGCCATCTGCCCAGTCAAAGTAACAAGGGTTTGCTGATGGAAAGGTCATAACATGCGGATTAATACAATGGGTGGCTTTCTCAAAATCTATTTCCCCAAAATCATATTCAATACCGGAGCCATTATAATTATTATACCGCATGGATGAATTCGCAATGCCAAACAAAGGAACTTCTCTAATGGTCTGATTTACAGTGACATTAATCTGGGTGAATAACATACCTATTAAAGGTAGGATTAAACTACTTGTTCTTAATTTCATTAATAGATTCTCCTATATTATAATTTACAATAATACATATAAATAAGCGTACGATTATGAGCGTACGATTATTCTATTAGAAAGGGGAGTTGGTAAGGGAAACTTACAGTTCAATTACAATCTGGAATAAGGTTCGTCCTGGCACCTGTCCATCCCGCACTAGCCCTCAGAGGTCATTTTCTGAGGGTTTTTCTTTGCACGTAACTCCTCGACAAATCACCCAAACCTTGTATGCTTCTGTTATCAACCAAAAACAGGGGTTTGACACACTGCTAAAAGTGCCAAAGTGGTACACTGTGTACCAAATAGGTGTCCAAATTCCTAAAAACAGGAGAAGCAAATGAAGACCAAAAAAGTAGAAAAATACATAACTAAATTCTTTCATTTACAAAGTTAACCTATATAGTAAACATTTGTTAACACGGTGTAGTCCGAGGTTGATATATTTATACTATGGCCAAGAAAGAATACAGCGTTGAACTAACCAAACTTCTTGAAATTCTCAAGACTAATAATCCAACCCAACTTCAGAACAGACAGGTTTTAGACTTGAACCAAGATGAGCAAAGAATCTATAGGAAGGCTTTGAAGAAAAAAGGACAGGCAGATAGGAAAAAACTGTTCAAGCTTATCAATAAGGGTATTCATAAGAAGATTTAGAATATGGATAAGTAAATGGAAATATGCTGTTATACCATTGGACAATAAATCGTAATAAATTGAAAGCAAAAGGATTTGTTACCCGACAAGATAGGCATTCTGATGGTGAACTTGGAGTATGGTTTACTGACCAGATCCTTGGTAACACTGCAAGTATTAAGTCAGAGATGCGTATTGTTACTGTAGAAATACCTGAGGAGGATATTCTACAGTATGAAGAAACTAATAAAGGTTCAGGTTATCGGGCTTTCAGTATACCAGCAGAAATTGCAAATCAATACACATTGAAGTTCCCAACTCTATATATTGACCGTGGTATTTATAAGATTATCCCATTTTAACTAGATAATATATTACTTTAAGTAACAATACATAATTACCTTATATTATATACTATTATACATATACTCCCTATATATTCCACTGTGATCCGTATCACGTCATGGTTCTTGAGGGTAGATTTACTTTACAATAGTTATTGTAGAGAAGGGCATTGTATGGCAATGCTTACGCTCAAAGGCTCTCCTCCTAGAAAATATTAATCTCCTCGGGAATTTATACCAGAAGAAGTACACGAACAAAGTGTTAACTACGTCACAAAATCAAAAAATTGATGTAAAATGTTTTATTTAGAAAAAATGAGTTGGAGAGGTGCATGTAATTTGTTATTTACATTTTAAATTAGATGATCAATATTAAAATGGCCAAAAACGGAGTATTAGGGGAGTACCTAATATAACAATAAGAATTTCCAAAGGCAATCCCATTCTCCAGTAATCAGAAAACCGATAGCCGCCAGGCCCGAGTATCAATGCATTACACTGATGGCCGATTGGAGTTAGAAAAGCACAAGACGCTCCGACAGCAACAGCCATCAAAAAGGGATCCGCGCTCACACCCATAGAAACAGCAATGCCAACAGAAATTGGTGCCATAATTAGGGCAGTAGCAGCATTATTGATGATATCTGAAAGACACATAGTTAGAACCATGATAATAACTAGAACAGACCAGCCTGGAAAATTCCCTGTTGCACTTACCATAAATTCAGCGATTAACTGGGTGCTTCCGGTTGTTTGCAATGCATTACTAATGGGAATCATCGCTCCTAAAAGGACAATTATAGGCCAATCTATCTGCTGATAGAGTTCACGAATGGAAAGAATGCCTGTAAATATATATATCAAAATGGCTCCAATAAATGCTAGTGTGGTAGGCAAAATACCTGCCATGCTAAAAGCAATAGCCCCTCCAAAAATTAGTAGCGCCAGACTAACCCGAGAAAATACACCTACCTGTACTTCCCTCTGGGCAAGTGGCACCAGATTCAGAGAACTGATATTATCATCAAGATTATCGATGTTTCCCTGGATAAGAAGCACATCTCCCACACGAAATATGACTTCCCCCAAACGTTTACGGATTGGCTTCCCCTGTCTCGCAACAGCCATGAGTATTAATGAATTTGAGGTGCGTCTTCGAAAATACGTCCGGTTCCGCTTTACAAGTGGTGTATCAGGCATAATTAATACTTCTTTATAAGTGGTATCTTCATCTTTCAGTTGATCTATCCTTTTCCGCATCTTTTTTGTAAGTCTGAGGCCATACTCATCCATCATTAATTTTAAATCTACAGGATCAGCCTGAATTTGAAATTGGTCTCCTTCCTGTATGACTTGATCGTGCCGTATAGTATAAATGTTGCCATTTTTCGAAATGCACCCAATTATTGTAAGTCTGTATTCAGTATATTCTTCGATCTCACTGATCTTCTTACTAATGAATTTGCAGACCTTGGGGATTCGAATCTCCGTTATATATTCATCCATGGAAAACAGCGATTCCATGCCGGGCTTTTTATATGATTCTTTTGGGATGAGCCTCCATCCGATCAATGCTACAAACAGCACCCCCAGTATGGCAATAATTCCTCCAACCGGGCTGAAATCCAGCATACCAAATGGTTCTGGATGAAACTGTTCAACATTAATATTCTGTGATACAAAGTATTCAGCAGCCAGGGAGGTATTGTCTGCAATGGCTTGATTCTTGAGTTCCATATACTGGGTTTCGCGCAGAGTGGAAATAATGATATTCGGCGGGGTACCTATCATGGTGATCATACCTCCCAGAATACTGGCAAATGCAAGGGGCATGAGTATAATAGTTGGGGAACGCTTCTGTTTTACGGATGTTTTCAGTGCAACTGGTAACATGAGGGCAAGTGCGCCAACATTATTCATGATTGCTGAGAATATGGATACAACTCCACTCAAGCTTGAAATATGAGCTGTCTGGTATTTTGATAAAGGTGTAATTTGACGTGTAATGACATCTACTACCCCGGAATTACGTAGTGCTCTACTGATAATTAGCACTGCAGCCACCGTGATAACTGCGGGATGGCCAAAACCCAGGAATATATTGGAAGTATCCATAATCAGGTTTGATTTTTCACCTCCTAATACCTGATCGATAATAAAAAGGACAAATAAGGCAATAATAGAAACAATATCATATCGCCACTTTCCCCATATAAAAAGAGAAAAAGTTAAAATGATAATGCAAAAAATAGCAACCTGGTCAATCGTCATATGTTGTATTAATTAATTTATCGATTATTGGTTTTATCTCGGGAGGCGTTCTTCTAAGTCAGCAATAACATAAGACATTACGGCCAGTGCAGCCACACAGCGGTTAAATTCTTCCTTATCAATTTTATCCATTGCATCGGCGGCAGTATGATGATACCAGAAATATTTTGACACATCAACTTTCAGCGCCATAACAGGTACGCCTTCTTCCAAGAGCGGTCCCGTATCTGCTGCTTCACCGTTATCAAATGTTGTATCTGCATTAATTGGCTTAAGCAGATCTGTTACCTGCTTGACTAATTCTCTGGCTTTTTTTGAACCTGTAAAACCGAAGCCTCTAGGATTGAAAACACCATTATCTGATTCAATTGCCAGGATATGATTTTCCAGCTCTTCCTTGTGAGTGTCCCGGTAATTTTTACCTCCTCTCAAGCCGTATTCTTCATTTGTCCACATCACCACCCGCAATGTCCTCCGGGGACGAAGGCCTAGTTTTTTTAGTATTCTGACTGCTTCCCACGCTGCTACACAGCCACCAGCATCATCATGGGCTCCCTGACCGACGTCCCATGAATCAATATGTCCACCTAAAACGACAATCTCATCGGGAAATTCTGTACCTTTAAGCTCAGCAATGATATTCCTTGATGGACTATCCTTTTCAAAGTGTGCTTCCATAAACAAACGGATTACCGGTACTTCACCCAGATCCTGGATCCGGTGAATAAGCGAGGCATCCTCAAGTGTAAGAGCGGCATGGGGGATTTTTATTATGTCTTCATCGTATGACATCCCACCTGTATGTGGCGTATTCATTGAAAAAGGAGTTATAGACCGGATAACACTTGCCACCGCACCATGTTTTGCCGCTGCACTGGCCCCACCATAACGGTATTGTACCGTCTCGCCATATGTCGTGAAGGGAACATCGAAAAGTACAATTTTACCTTCTACTTCATCTCTACGATTTTCCAACTCATCATAACTTCCTACAACCAACACTTCAGATTCAATCCCCTCATGAGGTGTTCCCACACTTCTGCCCAGTCCCAGCATAGGTAGTTTTTTATTGTATGGGTGAATAAGTTCTGCTGATTCATTTCCCCTGATCCACCTAGGGACCATTACCTCTTCACCATGAACATTTTCCAGACCATCTGATTTCATTTCATCTAGGATCCAGTCAATACTAAGTTCCAGGCTTTCCGAGCCACTCATTCGATGTCCGAATGCATCACAGAGATAAGCAAGACGATTATAAGAAGCATCCTGCTCTAAAGTAGCGGTAATGATACGGTCAGCTGTACCCTGATATTTGTCCTTTATTCCTTCACCAAATGCAATGGAAACAGCACACAGTATACAAATAACCAGCGTTTCTGCTATAAAAAAATGTTTGTGTAAATTTGATGCGTGTATGTTAAACAATAGATTTTCTTAATTTATTATCAAGTAATAATTTAAGAATATTGTGCACTAACTGGGCAAAGAAAGAAGGGTTGAAGAAGTGAGGGTTGCTTTTTAGATCTCACTCGATAGTTAAATAGAATAGTTTGGGAGGCAGATTTAGTTGCCTAGGATGATATTAATTAATGCAACTACATCAAGAATATTAATATCACCATCACTGTTTATATCAGCACCATCTAATTCAGAAGTGTTTTCATTTAAAATATGATTGACTAACATTACAACATCAAGGATATCAATATTTCCATCAGTATTAACATCTCCTAATAGAGTATTTCCCAACTCTTCTTGTAAATCAATGACAAAGGCAACCCAACTTCCACCTGAATTTTGAGCAGTCCCAGCTATAAGTGTACCATCATCTGAAATACAATGTGCTTTTAAAAATGTCCAATTAGATAAATCATCAATTCCCAGAGATTCTAAATAATCATTAAAATTGGTCATTGTTCCCAGTTCTTCATTCCATATAGAGGCTCTATAATTAGTCATCCCTGAATATAAGTATTGCCCCACTACAACATTGTTTTCAGAAATATCAAAAGCCCAACTTCTATTAAACGTCCCAAAATTAGCAGGTATTCCTAATGCTACCATATTATAGCCACCTAATGCATTTGAATTTTCAATCGCCATGTATGCCTCAGTATCATTACCTCCAGTGCTAGCGCCAAAACCAACAATTATAGATCCATCATCAGTAAATGATGTTACTTCACCCGCATCAGACCAAGGTGACAAGGAGCCAATAAGAGTACTGTTCCCTTCCACATCCCATATGCAGGATTGTCGAGTGCCAGAATTACTTTGCGCCCATCCCCCGATAATACTTCCATTACTATTTACAGCTTGTGCCTTGGTGCTATTTCCATTCAACTGACCAAGGCCGACTATACCATTGAATTCATTCCAATAAAATGCTTCAACACTGCAATTTTCCCATCCCATCCCAACAACCGTTGTTCCATCTGATGATATTCCTAATCCACTGCTATAAAAAGCATCACATGAATTTCCGCCAGGGACATTACCAAGATAAGTAATAATTCCATTTTCCCAAATAACGGCCTCTTCTTTACCAGCACTGTTCATTAGAGAACCTGCAATTTTACCATCTTCTGAAACTCCCCAGAATTCTCCATCACCAACAACAGTTGCACCTTCAGCAGAAGTCCAAATTACTGCTTGAGAATTAAGACTTGAACCTACAAGAATAGTACCATCACTGTTAATCCCAAGGGGAAAAGCCATTTGTGGAATGCTTGTTAATTCATACCCTAAAATAATATTGGAAATTAATATGATAAATGTTATTCTAATGATTCCCCCCTATTTAATAATAATTAATAATAATATACGACTATAACCTATAATGATACAAATGACTAGGACACATACTAATCACCAGCGGATAAGATAGGTTAGGGAATAAAGTTCACTTTGGCACAGTTTTACATCGCACCCTTTAACGATATAATGCCCATCAAAATCTAGTAGTATTTTTTCCATTAATTCCCTATTTAACTTTGCTAATTATAAATAGATAACCCTTCTCTACCTGAATGGTAGTTAATATATCAAATATGCATTTATTATTTATTTTATACATATTCTCCTCTATATATTATTGTTTATATGTCAATGTCTTACAATATATATAGTTATAATATGTCATACAATGTTATATATTATCAGTATGAAAAAAACATCTTTTATATCATTTAGGACAACCAAAGAAAATGAGGATTTCCTGAAAGATATTGCTGAATTTGATGAGAGAAGTTTATCTTCCACAATCTCAAAAATGATAGGGTATTTTCGGAGCCAGTGGGATCATAAACAAACTGCAAGGGAGTTAAATAAGTAACGAATTAGGCTATATATGTTTAGTTCCCCAATATTATAGTGACTATATCTATGATATCTAAAATATTTAATTCACCGTCACTATTGACATCTGCAGTTTCTAATGAACATCCTTCAAGGAATGGCTCAAGTATATGAGTAACTAAAATCACAATATCTAATATATTGATCTCGTAATCTAAACTCACATCACCATTATAGCCCCAATACATCCAGCACTCTTCATTAACTCCGAACCTACTTGCACTCCCTGCAAAAATACGGTTCATATGATCAATACCTAAAGGATCACCAATTTCATTAATTCCCCAATCCGGTTGTTGATACATAAAATAGACTTCATCATCATCTGACCAATGAGCTGTATGAACATACTGTTCTTCCGGAGAGCATTCATCATCTGTTCCATTCCGTGGAGTATTGGTAACATTTAATAGGCTTGACCAAGTAGAACCTCCATCTTCAGAACTGGCAACCCATATATCCTCACTCCAGTTGGGATATAATTCATAAGGTGCAGAAATGTATTGACATGGGTCATCAAGAGAGCCATCATTATCCATATCATACTCTGCACTCATTTCACCTTTATTTGCAATATTTGCAACTATATAAACATTTTCCGGGTCATCCCTAACTAATGAGATTTGAGCCATTGTGCCATAAAGATAACTGTAGCCATCCGGTCTATTCCACCTAAAAGAATCATTGGCTGGCAAAGGTACATATGACCAGTTCCATCCAGTGATACTATTAATAGACCCAGGATTTTCTATATAATCCTTATCAATAGTGAAATGATAGAAACCTGTATATCCATTTAAAAAATGAAAGTAATTATCACTTTCAGCCACCATGCTCGTAATAATATGAGGGTTCCCATCCATATCTACCCGTATATCAAATTCGTACCATGACCAAAAACCTGTTATTTCAGTTTGCTCACCTGTACATTGGTCCACATCAACGGTTGGCCAGCTTGATAGAATATCATCATACACTGCATTCGGAACATAATAAAAGTCGTTCGCAGAAGGGTCCCCCTGCCAACTTTCACCCCAATTATCAGTAAGTTTAAATAAGGGTGTTTTATTACATGTGGTGTAAGATGCGGGAGGATTGCATGTTCCTTCAACTATATCAACCCCTTCTAGAATTCCAATAAGCCCCAAAACACCCTCCCCATTATCATTCATACTAAGAGTAGAAGAGGTTGAATACCCATCAACTCCAAGATGTTCAGAATTGACCACTAATGTTTCTTCACTAAAATTTAAATAGCCTCCTGACACAGGCTCACTGATAAATAGGTAACTGCCCCCTCGTGACCAATCATCATATAATGCGCTGAAATGATGATATCCAGTAGACACATCATGACCATTAGCTACAGAGCCTAACTTCATATCCTTACTATCACTAAAAAAAGGGTCTATATTAAGAGGAAACAACCAAGATTGACCATACCAGCCAAATTCATCGTAAGAATAATATGGGCATCCACCATATCCAGCTGTCTGATTAGTATTTTCAGACCAGAAAGCATATGGAAAATCTGATGTCGAAACGGCACTTGGATAGCTGCCTTGACCATGGGCCTGATCCCAAGGTGGATATCCGTAATAATTGATATTATATTTGGTTTGCCAATTTTCACCATTAATCGAATAGGCCGCCCCAATCTGGCCATGAGTGTCATTCGAGCCAACATATTGTCGATATGCCAACAGCCATTTCCCTTCCTCGTTCACATCAATTGGATGTGTGACAGAAGAGACCATTCCATATCCATTGGCAGATGAATCAACCAGGGAAAACCAAGTATAATTATCCATATTCATCGGATAAACAACAGAGCAGGATTCACGGGAAGAAGATTGGATTTTAACATCCGGTTCTTTTCGATCTATTCTGTATTTTGGAATATCTGTTTTCAGTATCTGATTGGATAATGCAAATATATCCGACATCATAAAAATGAATACATGGATAAATAATATAAACAGTTTAGAATTGGCATTCAAGGCTACACTCCAAGGATAATGTTAACCAGAATAATAACATCTTGAACATTTACTAAACCATCAGCATTCAAGTCAGCATTAGTACTTACATCAACTGTACCAAGCACCATAGAAACAAGTACTACAACATCAGCCACATTGATCTGACCATCTGAATTAATATCAGCATTTGATGAATCTATAAAATGAGTAAAGAAATTCCAAATTTCTTGGCTAGAATAACTTGGCCAATCATGTCCTCCATTAACTACTTCATAAAGCCATATCTCAGTATTATCAATACAATCATAATATCTATGCTTAATTGTGTTCATATTCGATAATAGTATGTTTTCACTATTATCACAACCATCTATATCAACCCAAAATTCTATTACTTCGTCCATTCCTGGATAAGGGCCCCAATAGGTATCATTTGGGTCTCCATCCCACAATGTCACATTATCATTTGTTCCATGTATTTCTAAAACTGGTGTTGTTTGTGGCGAACAATTAGTCCACGATTCTCCGAACATTGTACCTGCAACAGGAGCAATAGCTTTAAATTTATCGCCAGCAAAACAAGCTAACATATAAGACATTTCAGCACCATTTGACATGCCAGATGCAAATGTATTCTCAGGACTTAAATTATATTCATTTTGGAGATAAACTACTAATGCACTTAAAAAACCGACATCATCCACAGTTTGATTCTGGTGAATATTATAGCCTACATTCCAAAATCGATTACCGTTTTGATCTATTGTTCCATTTGGATAACAAACAGCAAAACCATACTCATCAGCAATAGATTGCATGCCAGAATAATTATATATTCCATTAGCTGAACCTGTAAATCCATGCATTATTAAAACTAAAGGTGCATTTAAAGTTAATGATTCAGGGATATAAAGAGCATATTGACGATTTTCTCCTTCATACATAAATGTAAATTCTTGCGGTAGATAACTACAGTATCCATTATAATCTGTATAGATATCACCACAATCGCCACAATCATAACTATATTCTGCACATTGAAAATCGTATCCCCATTCTCCATCATCGCACCAACCATCGCCAACCCATGCATCTGTAATGCCATCACCATTAAAATCTTGACAAGATTCATTGTACACATAACAATCAAAACCATATCCAGGTTCATTATTACAAAATCCCTCTCCAACACAGTCAAATAATAGCATCCCATCATCACAATCCTGACTAAAGCTAATTGTAATCAAAGTATAGCATATGATTATTATAATTGTGTTTTTAATGGTTTCTATTCTCCATATAAGATAATATTGACTAATGCAACGATATCTATGACATTAATATCACCATCACCATTTATATCACCATCTGCTATATCAATATTATTTAATATGGCATCTACCATAATCACCACATCAAGCACATCAATTGCACCATCATAGTTTACATCACCATTGGTCCAACATTCTGATGTATCCATATACTCCACGGCACCTTCTTCAACACATTCAGGATAAGGAGGACATAACATATTATATGAAAAATTAAAGGCTAAATAATCAGAAAAATTAATATTTCCAAGTTCACATACACTTTCTGGTATTTCTCCAGAAAAATAATTAACCTCCAAGCGTAATATTTCAATCTCACTCAATTCTGAAATATTTTGCGGTATTTGGCCTGATAATTGACAATAAATATAAGAACCGCACATTAAACTCAATAATCGTCCATCTACCCAATCTTGCAATCCTAACTCTAAAGGTTCTACTACGCCATTGTCATTGGAAAATTGATAACTTACTCCATCAATTGATACGCCATGCCAGTTGTCTGATTGATCCATATATAAATTGGGAGAAGAACACCAGGGGTCATTTGAATCATCACAGCCTTCAATGACAAAGCCACTATTTAAACTATTATCAATAAATGTCTGCAATACCCCAATATCATCTCCATGCAGACAGTGTCCATCAATATCAATAAACGGGGTTTCACATGAAAGACATGCATTATCACCATTACATATGCCACAATCATCTACCTCCGCCCCACTTCCCCAAATTCCATCACACCCCTGCACACAGTCATTTGTTGGATCATCATCACATACACCACAGTTATCTTCATATGCATTTGAACAAGGTACCCCTGCACAGTCAGCACAGCTTGAATTATCGCCGCCACATACACCACATGAATCCATTCCATTACTGGGACCAGCTTCACCGCATGGCCCTGTTTCCTGCCAATAGCAACCTTCTTCACCTAATATACAGCAGTTACCTGCACAGTCAGGTTCTACCATGCAATTACCATTACAATCATAATGTTCTTCAGGGTATTCACAACTACCATCATTATTTGTTGCATCGGAATCATAGTTGCAAGCGCTGCTATCAGTACAGCCCGTTTGGTTGCCCAAGTTTGGTTTATATGTTTCTAACATATAGTCAATCCGATCAGACTGCCCTGCAGTAAACTCAGTCAGGCAGGCATCATCAGTATAGTTCATGTAATTATGGATAGGATCGTTTCCATCACTTGATGGGCAGGTGTCCATAGTCCAGCAATTAAAGATATTATTCCCATCATCTTGAGCGGGTGTATCAGAAACATGATCCCCATTACCAGAGCATCCACCTTCAAAAGTATGATATAGCCCCAAATAATGCCCCACTTCATGTACTCCGGTATCGCCTTCATCATATTGCCAGTTAGATACATTGGGTAAACTTAGATAATTGAGAACAACCCCATGCATATAGCTATCTTCAGGGAACCAATTTGGGAAATAAGCATATCCCAGATATCCTCCAGCAGTGGTAGTATAAATATTAAGTGTTGTAGAGGGACTTATAGCTAAAGCTTGTTTATACTGATTTTCACTATCATTATTAAACCAACTGCTATTCTCGGTATAATCTAGACTGGAGAGTGTAAATGATATTCCCCATGGCGCATAAGATGCATTTAGAACATCGATTTGTTCATCAACAGTAGATTCTGATACATAACCCTGATTATTAGAAGCATAAATAACATGAAAAGCAACAGGGATTGAAAGATCCCGGCTTTGGGGGTTGGATGATGTCCAATCCTGTATTCTCTGTTCTATTATTTCCTGACCTTCATTGTCAATATCAACAAAACCACATCGGCCTACCATTGTTTCACTGCCATCTGGATTAGTCTGAATAATATTTTGGGGTAATTCAGAGCGCAGTGCATGTACTTTTTCCATATCCACTGCTATTTCTCCAGTCTGGGTGAAAATAAAAGTTGTTATAATTATCATAAAAAATAAGTAGTTTGTTTTCATAATGTTATCCTTAGAATATTCCTCCATAATGTATGTATCCATTAGAATTTACGGACATTCACTCGTCTTATTAAAGACCTAATAAGCCTCGAATAAATAGTGTGACTTGGCGCACATATTATATGCAGACTTTTGGTATAAATGTGTGTTCTAATGTCTTAATAAATACTCTTCTCACCTTTTCATGGCAGTTCTCGTTATATTTATACGGGCAGATATTCTTGAGTTAGATTATGGCGCAAAAAATACTTGAAGAAGTTCACTATAACGCATATATGAGATATGCCCTAAATTTGTTGTAAACTTAAAAAAATATTTAGTTGTAAGAAGTAATGAATAAATCACCATATAAACATCATTAGTATAGATGTTTTAACATCTAATGTAATTAATGATTCTGATCAATAAGTTGAAGATGGATTTAGTTATTAAGAATAATATTAACCAATGCAACTACATCCAGTATATTTAAAAAATTATCCTGGTTCATATCCCCAATAATGATATATTCATCATCATTTAAAATAGTATTTACAAGGAAAACCACATCCAGAACATTCAATAAACCATCACTATTCATATCCCCAAGCTGGTATTGCTCAGATTCATCATTAGATATACCTGGGGTTGGGCTTTCAAAAAACTGCCATTCATCCATACCATCTGTTACTCTCCCATAAGAGATATCTTCTGATTGTTCCTCAAACGATATTCCATCTAATAAATTACTATTTATATCATATAAACCAATATCTTCACCTCCCGTAGATAACTTAAAATTTGTATGTAATTCACCATCTTCATCGTCATTGTCTGCCCAAATTAATAAAAATCCCTCCCCTGATATCTCAATATTTGGGAATATCCACATATTTGGAATACTCAAGTCATCTGTAAGAGAATATCCTTCTAAATTAATAGTTTGCTCTGTATTATAATACAATTCGATCCAATCTTCATATTGGTCCATCTCATCAGTAATAATTGTTCCATTATCAGCTAAAAATTCATTTATTAATATTATGGGAGGATTATTATCTTCAACAAATATAGCTGTTATTTCTATAGGTACACCATCTGATAAAGTTACAGTAATCGTATGTTGATTATTAGTACCAGGACCTCCCCAATGAGAGAAAATATATCCTGGATTAGGAACAGCTGTTATTTCTATAGGTACACCATTAAAATAGGTTGCTACCCATGGATTTTCAGGAATTTCTTGATTAGAGGTATAAACACTGCCTCCTTCTTCAGGGTAAGATGAAACTGTTATAGTAGAGGATTCAGATAAACCAAAATATGAGGATAAATGATTAAATACATTATCATATCGCAAATCTCCAAATTGTATAATCTGATTAACATTTTGATACCATTGACTTATACTACCTCCCCATCTATCAATATGATTTGGCATTTCATCTGAAATATTTACGACAGTATTTGTAATATGTTCATTGACATTATCTGGTTTAAAGCGTGTACTTAAATAAAAACAGAAATGATTAATAAACTGAATTTGGAATTCCTGGTTTTCCATTAAACTTCTAAATAATAAAGTTGACCAGGGAGGATTAGGCCATCCAGGTCCATTAGCCTCTAAAGCAAAATTGAGAGTGTTATGTCCGTACCAATCAACAAGCCCAAAACCAAAATCTGTATCATATAATATCCATTTCCACTTGCTGCCGGTAATTTGTGGTCTCCAAAATTTGATATTATTCCCAGGCCAATCGGTATTTGCAAAGAAGATTTGCGCTATATAGTAATCTATAAAATTATTAATATCCACTTGCTGTTCAACTATCAGGTAATTATTGGGATCATCTAATGAATTATTCTCTATAAAATTGATCATATCCATATAATCTTGATTATCACCTTCAATAATTCCAGCATTTGCTTCTAGTTCATCTATCTCATCCGGATCAACTCCTGGATTATTATCAGCTAAAAACTCTTCATTTACTTTCTCTCTAATATTATGAATTCCCCAATATTCTCCATTTAAATAAACTACAGCAGGCTTATATGCTTGATGATCAACCCCTGTATTATCCATTAACCCAGTTGCCATCCCATCTCTGAACATTGAATTTGAACTCCAGTTTTCACCACTGTACCAATCATTGCCTGAATTTCTAAGCACAATTGATTCAAACTCATCAATGTCTTTATCAGGAAATATCTGATAATTAATCTTATTTGATCCATATTCTGACCTGGCGAAAATGGACAGCGATTTCTGAGCCATTGCACGACTCCAGCCACCAAAAATCTTCACTCCGGCATCTTGACTAAATCCCAACGTTCCATCTATTTCAAAAAACTCTATATGAATGGGCCGCTCCCAATCTTCCCAGAAATTTGCCCCAAAGAATGGGAGATTACTACTTGCATTATCACCTAGAACATAAATACCAATCTCATTATCCCAAAAATTATCCGGGTCAGTTGATAAGGAAACAACTGGAAGATTTATATCTTCATTAATAAGATATGTCTGTGAAGTGATATTATTTATTATACAATCTGAAGAAATAGTAGATGCTCGTAAAACAGTTGTTTGTTCAATCATTATTGGATTTTCATAAATAAATGAATCTATGGTTGGATCAGAACCGTCTAAAGTATATAAAACAGGATAATTATTAAGATTTGTAGAAATCTGCACCTCTACAGCTGTTGAATAAAATCCTCCATCATTTGAAAATATTGGATAATCACAAAATACATTAAACCCTTCAGTTGCATTTGATTCACCTGGTGTAGGGTCTGAAAAATACACCCAGGCCTCTGAGTCATCAAATTGACGACCATATGAAATATCAGCAGGAAGTATAATTGGCTCTACTAGATCTTCAGTTTGACTATCAGCATTTGTTAATATTATAGATTCTCCAGAAGATGATATTTTGAAATTAGTATGCAAATTAGATGATTCAAAATTAAGTATATCCGCAGATCCTTGTGCATCAATTGGAGTATTAATCATTCCTAATGTTAAAAATGGAATGAGGCTCATATCAGAGGATGTCACATCAAAATTATGGACCTGAATTGTTAATACATTGTCACCTGTATGCAATAATTCTAAATAAGAATCTATTTCAAATTTATCTGGGAATCCTCCACTATAAATTTGAGCTTCATGCCATTCATTAGCACCTTCATTGTAACTGGGAGAAATACCTGGTGTTCCAATATTAGCCCGTGCTATTTCAATTCCATTAATGTATGCTACAAAAGCATCATCATAATCTACATGCAATACTATATCAAGTATATTTTCAAGTGATTCAATAGAAAAATATTTTCTCATATAAACTGACATTACTTGTGGGACCACTGTTGCATCATCTTGGTCTCCATACCCAAAACCACTTTGACCTATTTGCCAGGATGAATCTACAAAGTCTAAGTCTTTCCAGTTTTCAGAAGGTTCCTCGGTTCCAATAAAATAACTCCAATTATCACCCCAATCAATCACTGTTTCCCAATGTAGATTTATGGATATATCATCTCCTGAAGCAAAAATGAGTAAATATTCATTTGGTTCAATAATAATGTTGGAGAATATCCACTTAAATGGATTCTCAATGTCATCAGATAGACCATAGCCATTTAAATTAACGATAATATTGTTAGTATTATATAATTCAATCCAATCAGGTGTGTCGCCATCTGAGGTATAAATTGTATTTGTATTCGATGACATAATTTCATTTATATGGATTTGGGAATACAAAATAGAATACAATGAGAATAGAAAAGAGAATAATAATGGGATTTTATGCATTATATCTCTAATTTGTAATAATTATTTGTCTTACTTTCTTTAAAATGCGTATTTGTCATTCTCTAATGTATATTTATGACTCTAATTTATACAAGAGACGTTTCATACTGTTACATTATAAACATCATTATTTTATTAAAGAATAAAAGGCCTTAAAAGGATATGTATAGCTTTAAATATTAAGCCGTTATATTTTGGAAATATAGCTTAAACCAAAGACATTGACTTCATCTTGATGTAATTTAAAGATATCTTGTTTTTTATATAGATAGAAGATATTAATTGAGTTCTTTCTAGGAAGTTTAACCTCTATACCAAAAGAAGCTCGATATTCATCAAGCGGATTATCATTTGTATTTAAAAGATGAAACAATTCTCCAGAAATATAGGGGTTAGTTTTTTTACCTGTTTTATACTTAATTGTAAATTTACTTCTAATTAATTCTCCTAAAGCTTCTCCATCATCTCCAAGGGGTTCTCCATTCTCATAGAGTCTATAATACTTTATTCGACATTTTAGACTTACAGGTTTGAAACTATATTGATATGATGCACCAAAACTTAACCTATGTTTAATTTTATCTTCAAAGATAGTGTAGCGGTATGGAATATTAATTCTAAGGCCATTAGAATCTTTATATGAAAGTGACAATTCAAAGAAAGCTTGGTTGAATGTGGAGACGTAATCTTTAAGTCTTAGCCCTTGAGCTAATTCAAGCTTAAGAGAAAATGGAATTTTTTTTTCTAAACTAACTTTGGTCCAAGATTGATGATCATCTGCGCCATATAAACATTGAGTCAAAAGGATGAAGAGATAACATACTATATATAATTTCATAGTTTTATACATCAAACTTCCACCCCACCCCACTTAACTCAGGCAAACAAACACATGGATATTTATTCAATTTTTACAATAGATACTAATTCGAACTGTATCTCTAAGAAAGTTTATCCTGTGAATTTCAAATTTTATAATTGGCATACCAATTCTATCTTCTAAATCAAG
>Ga0187827_10003823_pt1 | contig 19018 bp, 15 predicted proteins | sample ETNtaG_39_FD_167969 | JGI IMG/M metagenome (GOLD analysis project Ga0187827, IMG submission 167969) | Marine microbial and viral communities from oxygen minimum zone, Eastern Pacific Ocean - ETNP2014_SV_150_PacBio MetaG (Illumina Assembly) | ecosystem: Environmental > Aquatic > Marine > Hypoxic... | reverse complement strand
AGCAATGCGCTGCTGCACAACCTCTTTACAAAAAAGACTAGCTAACTTCCAGTTTGGAAAAAAGATCACTGAAAACTGTTCGTTATCAGCAACTTTACTCACTCGCATTTTAACTTCAGTTAACACACCAAAACGCCCTTCTGATCCTAACATCACCTCACGTAAATCAGGCCCTGCAGAAGAAGCAGGAAATGTTGGTATCTCTAACGTTCCAGCAAAGGTTTCAATACTACCACCGGCAAATAACTGTTCAATACGGCCATAACGTAATGATTGTTGACCACTTGATCTACTCGCCACCCATCCCCCTAATGTAGAAAGTTCAAAGGATTGTGGAAAATGTCCAAGCGTATAACCTCGGGCAAGCAATTGCGCTTCAACCATAGGTCCAGGTGTTCCTGCACCAAAGGTAGCAATTTGGCTATTTTCATCAAGATGCAACAATTGGTTCATTCGACTCATATCAATGGTTAAAACCGCGCGTTGTGACTTTTTGATGTTAATATGCCCCGCAACGCTAGTGCCACCACCGTAGGGGATCAATTCAATATGATGTAATTTAGCATAAGCTAAAATATCTTGAACATCTTGGCTGTTTTCTGGAAAAGATACGCCATCCGGAAAGCAGGCTACATGACCACTTCGCATGGCTAAATAATCGGGCAAAGACTGGCCTTTTGCATGACGAACACGTTCTTCTGCATTAACGCTCACTAAGGGGTGCGCTGGTAAAAGAGATTCAGGCACCAAATTAATAACCTCTGCTAATGTAACATCTTGTGAACACCACCCTGGGCCAATTACTTGTGCTAAGAAGTCCCCAGCTGAATGTGGTAAGTCCATTGAGGTGTGTTCATCACCCCAGCCGTTCCAACGTCTCATTTAACACCCCTGCTATTAATTCATTACCAGTTATGATAAAACGATGTTAATCTTGACAAAATGTCTTTAAAAGACAGTCAAGGTGACAATTTGCGACAAAAATGCGTACCCATTTACTGCTACAGTGACTAATAGCCCCTAAAGAGTATGATAAAAAAGAACGTATCTGAATATAGACACAAAGCACGTCAACATAAAAGTACCTTAGACGAAAATTTAGGGCAAGCGTCAGTACCTGCGGTTAAGCAATATTTGCAGCTTGGCATAGAGCAAGGCCTAGATATTGACCAAATCTGTGATCAGCTAGGTCTAGTACAATCAATATTGACTGAAAATTCAAACCACATTACAGGGTTACAGTTTCAGCAATTGATCTCAGCACTTTTAGCGCATTCAAACGATGAACTGTTTGGTTTACATACGGCAAAATACGTACAGCCTGTCTCCTATAGTGTTCTGGGTTATATCTCGATGAATTGTCAAAATTTAGGACAAGCCATTACGAAAATCTCTCCATTTGAGCGGTTGGTAGGTGATATGGGCGTCACTACCTTAACGCAACAGGGAGATCAGGTAAAAATAAGCTGGCACTGCCAATTTACCGATTCAATCGTAAAGCGTCATATGGTAGATAACTGCTTGGCTTCATGGTTAACCTTTGCTCGCTACTTAGTTAACCAAGACTGTAATCCCAGTAAAATACTACTAACTCGTAAGTTACCTACTCTTGCTCAACAAAGTGATTACCAAGGAGTATTTAACTGTTCAATCCGTTATGGTCAAAATGACAATGCGATAATATTTGATAAATCATTACTCGCTTTGCCGCTAAATAAAGGGGATCAGCAACTATTGTCCACTTTAGAAACTCATGCTGAAGCACTTATTTCAAAGGTGGCTAATCCCTTAAATTTTTCTGTTCAACTACCACGTATCATAGAACAATCATTGAAAAGTGGGAATTTCCATCAGCAAGAAATAGCTAAAAAGTTTAGTATAAGCACAAAAACACTGCAGCGTAGACTAACTGCCAATGGATTAAACTTTCAAAAAGTGTTAGACGAAACACGACTAAAAGTCGCAAAACAATATCTGAGCAAAAGCGCGCTGAATTTGAGTGAAATTAGTAGTGAATTAGGCTTTAAAGAAACAAGATCATTTTATCGATGGTTTAACAAACTCACACAAAAAACCCCTGGCGAATATAGAAAAAATCAGCAAGGTAATTAGGGTATAACCCCTTGAAATAAGGACCAGTGAGCATGGCCCTTACCGCATTAGTGATAATAAAAAAAAGGAGAGTAGCATCACTGTCACTCCCCTTTATACAAAACGTTAAAATGCTAACATTTAGTGATTCTCTGAGACTATATTGACCGTATATTTAGGAATTTCTACCACAAGATCTTCATCTTCAACAATAGCCTGACAACCTAAGCGTGATTCTGGTTCTAAGCCCCATGCTTTATCAAGCATGTCATCTTCTAGCTCGTCACCTTCTTCTATGGAGTCGAGGCCTTCACGAATAATGACATGGCATGTAGTACAAGCACAGACTTTTTCACAGGCATGCTCGATGCTAATATCGTTTTTTAGCGCTACATTGAGTACACTTTCGCCTTTTTCGGCGTCAACTACCGCACCGTCTGGGCATAATTCTTCATTGGGTAAAAAGATAATTTTTGGCATTATACTGTCTCTTAAAATTGATGACTTTTGCGACTATTTCGTAACAGGGTAATCTATAACTTGTCCACTGACTGACCGCTCAGCGCTTTACTGATTGAACTATCCATTCTACGCTCTGCAAATATTTCGGTTGCTTTATCTAAGCGTTTAATGGCAGCCTCAATAGCATCAGCATCTTCAGATTGGCTTCTATCCGCCAAAAATTTAATCGCTTGCTCAATATTACTGACTTCATCGACAACTAACAAATGACTATCTTGTAACATTGCAGCTTGTATTGACTCAATGACACGTGCCGCTTCAACTTGCTGCTCTTTTAGCATACGTGCATCAATATCAGCTTTAGCATGACTCATAGAGTCTTTAAGCATGGTGGCTATTTTGCCATCATCTAAACCAAATGAAGGTTTGACTTCAATACTCGATTCAACACCTGTTGATTTCTCCATCGCGGATACCGAGAGTAAGCCATCGGCATCAACTTTAAAAGTAACACGAATATGGGCAGCTCCCGCAGTCATAGCAGGAATACCACGCAGTTCAAAACGCGCTAATGAGCGGCAATGATCAACTAATTCACGCTCCCCTTGCAGTACGTGTACCGCCATTGCGGTTTGACCATCTTTAAAGGTGGTAAATTCTTGAGCTTTAGCAACGGGGATCGTGGTATTACGTGGGATCACTTTTTCGACCAAGCCACCCATAGTTTCTAAACCAAGTGATAATGGAGTAACATCAAGTAACAGCATTTCGCTATCAGGCTTGTTGCCTGCAAGAATATCTGCTTGAATCGCAGCGCCAATAGCAACGACTTTATCAGGATCAATGGAAGTTAATGGCTTTTGATTAAAGAACGTTTCTACCTCACTACGCACCAATGGAACACGAGTAGATCCACCAACCATCACTACTTCAATAACCTCTTGTGCGGTGATACCGGCATCTTTTAGACTTCGACGACAAGCACGTAACGTTTTTTTCACTAGACTAGCAACTAAGCAATCAAAGGTTTCTTTAGTTAAGTTGATGGTATGCTGCTGTTGATTATCTAATGCTAGCTCTATCTCAACGCTAGCTTGTGTCGTTAATTGCTCTTTTGCATAACACCCTTGCTGCATTAGTTGGCGCTCTAGTGATGGTGAAATAGGGCGAGATAAGCCGACTTGATCGGCCAAGTACTCGGCCACCGCCACATCAAAGTCATCACCACCTAATGCTGCATCTCCGCCCGTAGCCAGCACTTCAAAAACGCCTCGATTAAGGCGCAATATTGAAATATCAAAAGTGCCACCACCTAAATCATAAATAGCGATCACGCCTTCTTGACCGGAATCAAGACCATAAGCTACCGCTGCTGCGGTGGGCTCATTTAATAAACGTAAAACGTTAACTCCAGCTAATTTTGCTGCATCTTTTGTACTTTGTCGTTGAGCATCATCAAAATGGGCAGGTACCGTCACAACCACACCAGTCAAATCACCACCAAGCGCTTTTTCTGCTCGTTGATTTAAGTTTTTTAAAATTTCAGCAGAGACTTCTACAGGATTAATTTTACCTTGGCGGGTAAGAATTTCAGGGTAATTTTCACCACCACAAAACTGATATGGTAAAGACGGATATTTACTTTGTATATCACTAAGCGAACGGCCAATTAAACGCTTAGCAGAAACAATCGTGTTTGAGGCATCACTCACACTTAAACTTTTTGCAGCCTCCCCAACTAATATGCTATCTTCTTGATAACTAACAATTGATGGTAAAATATCACCACCTTGGTGATCAGACAATGTACTTGCAGTGCCACTTTGCACACTGGCAATGAGTGAATTAGTGGTACCTAAATCGATACCAGCAGCTAATCTATGCTCGTGAGGTACTGTACTTTGACCCGGTTCTGCTATTTGTAATAGTGCCATGTTTTAATGTGTTTTCTGTTTGCTTAAATTAAGGAATAAAGGTAGAAGCTTGTATATTAATCGTCGAATAAACTCTCTTCAAGACGTTCTACTTCAATATTAAGTTTATGGTAAAACGTTAACTTGCGAAGGTTTTCAGATGCTTTTGCATTTTCATCAGCGTTGTTTGCATTAATTTGTGCCCTCATTTGCTCAAAGTGCACTTGATATTCTTGTGTTAACACTTTTTGTGCATCAGCTAATGCGCTGTCAATATCATCGGAAAATCTTATTTCTGCTAACCTTTCTCTTAGCTCCATTTGGCGCATTAAAAAGCTGTTGTCGCTAAAAGATTGTTGCTCATCAGGTAGCACAACACCGCGCAACGTTAATAAATATTTTGCCCGTTCAAGTGGCTGTTTCAAGGTTTGATAGCCATCATTTATTTGCGCAGACTTTTGCACTGCTAATAATTGTTCCTGAGCAGAAGCATGGGCAAACTTGTCAGGATGAACAGCTTTTTGCAAGGTTTGATAAGTTTGTGATAATTGACTTAAATCGACATCAAAAGACAGCTCAATACCGAATAATTGAAAGTAATTCAAAATAGTTTTTGCTCTAAAAGGTTAAAAATAACGTTAAGACATGTTCTGTTTTGCTCAAAGTTATTTTCTTCTGATATAAGTCCAAAGCACGGCGCTACGCTAGTAGGTACCTTTAACGCCGCGACTAATAAACAAACACAGAGAAAATAAAAAATTATACGTTGAACGATTCACCACACCCGCATTCACCTTTAGCGTTAGGGTTAATGAATTTAAAACCTTCGTTTAAACCTTCTTTAACAAAATCTAACTCTATACCATCAAGGTAAACTAAACTTTTGGTATCAATGATTATTTTAACATCTTCGATATCAAAGACATTATCACCTTCATTCAAATCATCAACAAATTCAAGAACATAAGCCAAACCTGAGCAACCAGTTGTTTTTATCCCTAATCGTAAACCAAGACCCTTACCTCGGTTTGTCATAAAAGATTTAACTCGCTCTGTTGCCGCTGGCGTCATGGTAACTGACATACTACATAATCCTGTTTTCTTCTCTTAAAAAGAGGTTAGCCATTTTTACTTTTGTAATCTTCAATTGCTGCTTTGATAGCGTCTTCAGCTAAAATTGAACAATGAATCTTTACGGGTGGTAAAGCTAACTCTTCAGCAATTGCGGTATTTTTGATTTCACTCGCTTCATCAATAGACTTGCCTTTAACCCACTCAGTCACTAATGAACTTGAAGCGATTGCCGAACCACATCCATAGGTTTTAAATTTTGCATCTTCAATGATGCCAGCATCAGAAATTTTTAGTTGTAACTTCATCACATCACCACATGCTGGAGCACCAACCATCCCAGTGGCTACGGAAGGATCATCTTTATCCATTGAGCCAACATTACGAGGATTTTCATAATGATCTATTACTTTTTCACTATAAGCCATTTTTTTCTCTCCCAACTGTCACTTCAGGCAAAGCCTAATGTCCAGCCCATTCAATTGAGTCTAAATCGATACCGTCTTGGTGCATTTCCCAAAGCGGTGACATGTCACGTAAGTGACCGATAGATTTTTGTATAAGATTAATCGCAAAATCAATTTCTTCGGTTGTGGTAAAACGACCAAAGCTAAAACGTATTGAGCTATGCGCCATTTCATCGTTCAATCCTAACGCACGGAGCACATATGAAGGCTCTAAACTTGCTGAAGTACAAGCGCTACCTGAAGATACGGCTAAGTCTTTTAAGGCCATAATCAAGGATTCACCTTCAACAAAATTGAAGCTGACATTTAAATTACCAGCGTAACGTTTGTCAAAATCACCATTAACAAACACTTGCTCCATTTCGTTCAAACCATCCCATAGACGATCTCGCATCGTGCTTACATGTGTTAAGTCTTGTGCCATTTCTGCTTTAGCAATACGACATGCTTCACCCATACCAACAATTTGATGGGTTGCTAAAGTACCTGAGCGCATACCTCGCTCATGACCGCCACCGTGCATTTGTGCTTCAAGACGAATACGAGGTTTACGTCGAACAAATAAGGCACCAATCCCCTTAGGGCCATACATTTTATGTGCTGAAATAGACAATAAGTCTACCTTCATTGTTTGCATATCAATATTAATTTTCCCAGCGCTTTGTGCGGCATCAACATGAAAAATAATTTTGCGAGCACGGCACATATCGCCAATTTCTTGAATATCCTGAATAACGCCAATTTCATTATTTATATGCATAATGCTTACTAATATCGTGTCATCACGCATAGCGGCTTCAAGTTGAGTTAAATCAATTAACCCATTATCTTCTGGGTCTAAATAAGTAACGTCAAAACCTTGTCTTTCTAGTTCACGACAGGTATCTAACACCGCTTTATGTTCTGTTTTACAGGTGATGATATGTTTACCTTTTTTGCTATAAAAGTGAGCGGCACCCTTAATAGCTAAATTATTAGACTCTGTTGCACCTGAGCTAAATACGATTTCACGAGGATCAGCATTGATTAAGTCGGCAATTTGATTACGAGCGATATCCACCGCTTCTTCTGCTTGCCAGCCAAACTTATGTGAACGTGATGCAGGGTTACCAAAATGACCATCTGTGGTCATGTATTGCACCATTTTTTCAGCGACACGCTTGTCGACTGGAGTGGTTGCTGAATAATCAAAATAAATAGGAAGTTTCATTGGCTCTGTTTCTCCACAAATACGGTATTCTTTATAAATTTAACGGAATAAGTGTTTCTAGTGACTGACTTTTGTTGTTAGCACTTTGTTGACTGTGTATATCATCTTGGCGCTGCGAAACAGTTATCACATCATTTTTTGAGACTAATTCTGCTAAAGAGATGTTTCGTAAAAATTGTTCTATACGCTCACTTAAACCTTGCCACAGGGAATGTGTTAAACATTGTTCGCCCCCTTGACAGTTACCTTTACCTTGGCATTTAGTCGCATCAACACTTTCATTAACGGCACTTATCACATCTGCCACGGCTATTTGAGCAGAGCATTTACCCAAACGATAACCGCCGCCAGGGCCACGAATACTGATCACTAATCCTTGTTTTCTCAAACGAGAGAAAAGTTGCTCCAAATAGGATAAGGAAATCCCTTGTCGCTCTGAAATATCTGCTAAAGAGACCGGCCCATAAGCTGCATGAATTGACACATCAAGCATGGCTGTTACTGCATAGCGACCTTTAGAAGTTAGTTTCATAATTTGTCCATTAAATGAATGTTAATAGGATAAATTTCCACATGATTTATAAGCGTTATATCTTGCAAGAGTCATTTATTGCGCGCAATTTTACATAACCCTATAAAATAGTCAAATATATACCTGAGTAATATAGTCAAGTATTTTACACTAAGATAGGTCAATGGCAAAGCAATAGACGAGTAAAATACTCAACTATTGCCTTTTTCTTACAATAATTTGATATAAATTAATAATTGTGTTTTAAATTTCGGGATCGAAACTAGCAACTTTACTCGCTCTTCGTTGTGCTGCCGCTTTTTCATCCTCAACAAATTCACCTACTCGTAGTTCAGGTAAGTCTTTAGGGCAAATATCGCCTCCCATTTTATTCACTTCTTTACAGATATTGGATACACGATCATCCATTAAATGCATATGGTCTAGCAAACGCCCTATCGCTTTTGCCACAGGATCAGGGTTATCTGCCGATACCGCATAAGCGTCAAATCCAAATTTCTTTGCAGCTTTATCCCGTGACTCTTTTTCACAGTGACCATTTATCTGTTTGCCAGATTCATTTTCTAACAAGGAGTTGCCATTACTGTTTTTACTACTGACAATACGAGCAGGAATACCAACTGCAGTGGCATTATTAGGTAAGTCTTTTACCACTACAGAATTTGAGCCTACCTTACCTCCTTGACCTATAGTTATTGGGCCAAGTACCTGTGCACCAGCGCCAATAACCACATTGTCTGCTAAGGTAGGGTGTCGTTTACCTGCATTCCAACTCGTTCCGCCTAGCGTTACTCCATGATAAAGAGTAACGTCATCACCAATCTCTGCGGTTTCACCAATAACCACGCCCATACCGTGATCAATAAAAAATCGACGACCTAAAACAGCACCTGGGTGTATTTCTACCCCTGTTAACCAGCGAGAAAATGTTGATATACTTCGCGCTAATAGCTTCCAATTTGCACGCCATAGTCGATGACTAAAACGATGCATCCAAATAGCATGTAAACCTGGGTAATTGAGTAGCACCTCAAAAATGGTACGTGCAGCAGGATCTCGATCAAAAACACTGTTAATGTCTTCTTTTATGCGGGTGAACATAGTTTTTCCTTTATTCTATCTCTGTGTTTTTGTTGATGCTCTTTCGATTGAAGCAAGAATGCCACGCATCATTTTAATTTCTTTAACATCCGGGCGAGCTCTATTATACAAACGTCTTAATTTTGTCATTACCAAACCTGGGTGTTTATCGCCAATAAAGCCAGTGGTTTTTAAAGCGTTTTCAAAATGTTGGTAGAAGCGTTCGGTCTCGGCACTAATGGGGTAAAGCTCATCATCTTCACTTTTGGCACAAGATGTTTTTTTACCTATAAAGTGACCGTTGCCTGTACTTCGTTCGTACTGTGCATCATCCATAGATAATAAATAACTAGTACGCACTTCATAACTTAACGTTTGCACAGCCATCGCTAAATTTAATGAGCTATAGTCAGGATTAGCAGGAATTTGTACATGAAAATGACATTGTTGTAACTCGTCATTGGTTAAACCACTACTTTCTCGACCAAAAACTAAAGCAACAGGGTATTGACTTGCTTCACTCACTATTTTTTCACCACATGCTCTTGGCTCAAGCATAGGCCAAGGTAAAGTACGTGAACGAGCGCTTGTCCCTACCACTAGTCCACAGTCAGCAATCGCCTCACTTAAGCTACTGACTACTTTAGCGTTAGCAAGTACGTCTGTTGCACCAGCGGCTAGTGCTTGTGCTTGACCATTTGGCATTTCTATTGGATCAACCAAAACTAAATTACTCAGGCCCATAGTTTTCATTGCGCGTGCAGCACTGCCCATGTTTCGGCAATCCGAGGTATTCACTAACACAATACGCACTTTACCTAAAAGATTTACAGCTACTTTACTCTTTTTTATATCTGACATTTTCTACTCTAAATTTATACTAGGTTATCCCCACTCGATACCAGTAACTCTAACATAGAAGGGTACTGCTGTGCTTTAGAAAAAGCACGTAAAAAACTAAGCTAATGCTATGGTTATTTAATATGTGATAGTTTGTTTTTCTATATAAAACAATAGATGTCTATTTATCGTTCAATTACCTTAGTTCCTTATCGCCAATGGTGAAAAAATTTGCTATACTGCGCGCGCTTGAATTTCACTAAGCTATTTGAGCTTAGTTTGAGATCAACATTGTTCTTTTAAAAGCCATTTACGAAAAGGTACTCTATTATGCATCCTATGCTAAATATTGCCGTGCGCGCTGCGCGCAATGCAGGAAAAGTTATTATTCGCTCTTTTGAGCAACTTGATAAAGTCGAAGTTGAATCAAAAGGTTCTAGCGATTTTGTTACGAGTGTTGATAAAAATGCAGAGCAAGTAATTATCGAGACTATTCGTAAATCATACCCTGAACATACTATAATTGGTGAAGAATATGGCCTATCAAAGGGTAGTGAAGATGATTATCAATGGATAGTCGACCCGTTAGATGGTACGACCAACTTTATTAAAGGTATTCCTCACTTTGCTGTATCTATTGCCTTAAAAGTGAAAGGAAAACTTGATCAAGCCGTTATTTTTGATCCTATCCGTGGTGAGTTGTTCACTGCAAGCCGTGGTAAAGGTGCACAATTAAATGGCATGCGAATTCGTGTCAAAGCCCATAAAGAATTATCAGCTACCGTTATAGCGACGGGGTTTCCTTTCAAACAAAAACAACACACTAATGCCTACATGGCAATGTTTACTTCATTGTTTACAAAAGTATCCGACATGCGTCGAGCAGGTTCAGCTGCGTTAGATTTAGCTTATGTGGCTTCGGGACGTGTTGATGGATTTTTTGAGATTGGTTTAAAGCCATGGGATACCGCTGCAGGTGAATTATTAGTCATTGAAGCTGGTGGCCTAGTAACAGATTTCAGTGGCGGACACAATCACACTCAATCTGGTAACATTGTGGCCAGCAGTACACGATTACAAAGAGAAATTTTAAAAGATATACGACCACACTTAGGTGATGCACTTAGTAAATAAGCGAAGAAGGTAGTAATATTTTATTAAAAGCGTCTTTTTGGCGCTTTTTTTGCTTTAATAGATAGATATAAATAAAGTAAGCAGTAACATCATTATGATCTCTCCCCCTATACATAAACAAGATTTTATCGTTGGCGAAGTGGCTTTAGTAGGTGCTGGTCCTGGTGATCCAGACTTATTAACTCTTCAGGCTTTCCGATTTATTAAACAAGCTGATGTGGTTATTTATGACCGTTTAGTGAGCCAAGAAATCATGGCATTATTACCTACGCAATGCGAAAAGATTTATGTAGGTAAAAAACAAGCCGAACACCGTGTCCCACAAGAGGGGATAAATCAATTACTTGTTGATCATGCTCGATTAAATAAGAAAGTTGTTCGCTTAAAAGGTGGTGACCCTTTCGTATTTGGTCGCGGTGGCGAAGAAGCTCAGTTTTTATTAAAAAATGACATTGCCTGTCATATCGTTCCGGGCATAACAGCCGCTTCTGCCTGCTCCAGTTATGCTGGTATCCCCTTAACCCACAGGCAAGTTGCACAATCTTGCACCTTGATCACAGGTCATGTGCAAGAAAATGGTGCACTCGACCTACCTTGGCAGACCTTAAACGATAGTAAGCAAACCATTGTGTTTTACATGGGGATAAAAAGTTTACCTATTATCACTGCGCAATTAATTCAAGCGGGACGTAATAAAGAAACGCCAGCCTCTTTAATACGCAAAGGAACTCATAGTGATCAACAAGTTATTAAAGGTACATTAACTGACCTAGAGGCTTTAGTAAAACAGCATAATATAAAGCCACCTAGCTTGATCATTATTGGCGATGTGGTCAATACATTTAATAGCTACCAATTACAGAACTTAGGCTATTTATCAACGAAAATAAACTGAACTAACGCTAAGTTGCATAAAAACATGGCTATTTGTTGCTGTTTTTCGTACAATCGGCTGGAGTTCGATGTACTAACTCTTTTGTAAATATAATCCTCAATCTCGTATGTTTTTAAAAAATAAGGCGATATCCAATAAAGCTTAAGCAATAAGATAGACATTACAACTCTATAAAATAGTACAAAATAATAATAATAGAGAAAGTTAAAATGGCTCAACAACTCAGTGAAGATTTAGCACAACACCGCACCATCATTTTAAGTTTAATTTCCTATGCAACGCACGCCAAATTAGACACTTTAATAGAGAAACTGACCCCAAAACTAAATAATAACAAACGGTTTTTAATTAAAATGGAAATTAAGCGGCTTGCTAAACCTTGCGCTTTAGTTATAGACTTTCGTCCCTACTTTGATAACTGCGAGCCAGTTATTCACCAAAATGTTTGTCATTACCTTGATAAAATCTCTAAATCGTTATTTCTTGATAGTGTTAAAAATAATAACGGTCTATTTAGCATTCATATTTACAACGAATTAAATGATAAAGCAAAGGTGCGTCACCGTGATATAGTTAACACACAAGGTGATTCTATGACTCGTGTGACCACAATAATAGAAGATATTCAACAACTAAGCTTGGTTAATACGAATTTTTTTGAAGAACCGCAAGTCACAGGTAAATCAACTTGTGGCCTATTTAGTTATGACCCATTAGGAATGTCAAAAAAAGGCAAGCTAGAAGTGGCCATGAATGTAACAACACTTGATTTAAACGCTAACGCTTGCATTATAAAAGCACCGCTTGAAGCCATTGCTAATGAAAATCAACCGGTTTACTTATGGTTTTATCAACATGATGAGGCATTAGAGTTCCAACAAGAAATTGTATTAGAATACCACGTAGAAGATCATAAAAAGCCACAATCTGGCATCACCAGCCATTATTTGCTTCGCCTTAGTCAATCGTCTGATGATAAAATGATTTCAGCATTGAGCGAACTGCTATCAAAGCGTATAGAGTTAACAAACAAATCACAAACTAGGCAAGTGCAACCCTTAATTGCTTCCATCAATGCCAAATGTCACGAGCAATTTTTACTGAATAATACCGTTGATATTCCCATGCTTTGTGCCAAATATAAAACAGGCTGGCGCCCATCAATCTGTTTAAAGACACCGAGTAACCATTCACTTTGGCAATTTTTTTCTGATGAAAACGGCCAAGACCCGTTGGCTCGTTTATTTACCAATATGAAAATACAGTCAGCGATGAATCAGTCAGAGAAGTTTGATGATTATGCCTATATATTAAAACACCAATACGGCAACAGTGAATATCAAAAACAACAGTATGTTATTATCTGGCAAAGTGAACTTGTACAGGATAATTCAGCGCATAAGCTCCTAAGCAGATATATTCTTACTGGTGATTATCGTTATATACGTTTAAGGGTATTACCGATAGATTCTCAACAAGATGCCTATATACCGAGTGCATTACCTGACTATATTAATTCTACTATGGCATTGTTAAACCGCCCGCATACCAAAAAAGCCACCAAATTATTAAAAGCGAGTAACCAGTTAGCTATTTTAACAGATATCACTGAATTAAATGATGTTTTAGCACTTGAACATACGTTAACTAAAGTTAAATTGAATAAAATAATCAATGAACCAATAAAGTGCCCGATAAAGTTTATAATACCTCAATTAGCCCGTAAATCAGTAATGGAAGTGGCCACCATCAATAATAATGATCTTCGTGCTGAAGATAGGTTTGAGTACCAATTAAATCTAGTCATTAATTATAGCGATAAACAGAGTATTAATGTTGCCGGCATCACTAAAAACATCTCCAGCCGTGGTTTACTGGTTGAACTATCGAAACCTGTAAAACTAAAATCAGGGGCAAACCTTCGCTTAACTATAGAGATGCCCTACCGTGGTAAGCTGTTAACTATGCAGAATCAACCTTACCTATTATTAAATAGTAATGGTGATCGACAACTGCGCTTAACTATCAATGGTTCAGAATCAAAACACGCTGCTTGTCAGGCAATACGTGAGCATATTTATAAGCATATGGATAACTTAACCCACTGTGGTTTTGATTCAAAAAATATTTTTGGTTTACAAAAGGCCATGCGAAATATCTATGCTAACAACCACTTATCAGTTCCTTTTTTCATTCATCAAGGAAAGCTGCAATGGCATATTAGCTCAATAGCAGTTAATCAGAACACTGAAATACAAAACTTCAATGGTGTAGATAATTGCGTAAAAACAATGTTACTGCAAATGGTTGAACAAGAAAAATTTAGAAATTACAGCTTATCATTACTTAATAAAACTTCAGAAGAAAACCCCGTTGAAATATTCTACATACTCACCCTGCCGAGAAAATCAAAACATAAAGAGCATTATAATTTTTGGTTTAGTGATATAGAGCAATTACAAAAAAATGGCCAGCTAAAACAAGTATTAGATCAAATTCGTAGTGTAAAAAAACCAAGTATATTGCGGGTACAGTTATCTAGAGTTAATAAAATTATTAATACCTATTTTCGCGATGAACTGCAGTATCTAGAACAAATATCATCAACGAGTGCACAAGAAATCACCGACACGATCTCCTCACTGACTGGTATAGGAGAGATAACCGATCATACCGAGCAAGTTTTACAACTATTTGACCACTTCATTGCTAAGAATGAGTTAGCCAAAGTAAGCTAACTCTTAAGCAGCCCCCCTTTTACTTAGTTAGGTTATTTTAATTGGAAGGTTTATAAGATTTCAGCGCATATCAATTTGATTATGAGCTCCTACATGGCTACTTTATAAGGCTTAGCGCTTCATTCATGATATAACAAGAACACGACATGAAGACCGATTATCATAGAAGGTATAAGCATATACCACCAAACAATTATTCGCCTCATTAGTACCTTACCTTTAAGCCTTTAAGCCTTAAAATTTATTTGCTAAATGGGTTATCAATTAGTGTACTTTCTATTGAAACGTGCGCTTGCTTTTTTCACCATAAAAGGAAATCAATCAAACAGCATAAAATGACGTTACTCGTCACGAGTAAATAGAAAGACCCCCTCCCATAAAAAATCAAGAATTAGGTTTGATCTAGAACAACATCGCTGCTACTTTTAAGTTAACACGGCATGAATGTTCTATTACATAACATTGCTCAGGAATCATTCAGCTTAGCTTTACGAGTATATTATTAAAGTAAGTTACTCGCTTTAGCTTTACGAACATCAACACAGTAGTAAATTATATGGCTAATTCTCCCCGAGCAACACAAATAGAAGTCACTTATTCCAATAGAGATATATTAATTTCGACCACTGATTTAAAAGGACGTATCACCTATACCAATAATGTTTTCTGTAAAATTGCTGGTTTTACCAAAGATGAACTTGATGGACATGGGCATAATATAGTACGTCATGAGGACATGCCCAAAGCTGCTTTTGCCAATTTATGGGAAACTATTAAACAAAACCAGTCATGGATGGGTCCAGTTAAGAATAAGTGTAAAAATGGTGATCATTATTGGGTTAATGCCTATGTCACTCCAATAAAAAATTCCCAAGGAAAAACTTTTGAATACCAATCGGTAAGAACAAAACCTGATCCTGATGTTGTGGCAAGAGCGAAACTATGCTACCAAAAAATTAACGACGATAATATTCCTTTTTTATTCAAGATGAAGAATATTGATATGACACTTTATGTGCAAAATTTATTGTGGCTTATCACTTTGCTTTTAGTATTAACAACTGTTTTTAGTAAATCCGCCTTGGCTATCATGATCCCCTTAATTTTTCTCAATATATTGACAGCCATGTTACTTTCTCATTGGCGTAACAGCTATAGCACTTTAGTTGAGCAAGCTGACCGAATTTTCACCAACCCTTTAATGAGTTACATATACAGCGGTAAACACGACAAAATTGGACGCATATTTCTTGCTTTATCCATGAGGAAGGCCGAAATTAGTGCTATTAATGGTAGAGCTAAGGACTTAAGCTCCAATGTTAAAAATATTGCACAAGATACGACTAACAACGGAAATAATGTTGCCAATATGCTCACCGAACAAAACGATGAGATTGATCATGTTGCAACAGCTATGGCGCAAATGACTACTGCCATAGAAGATATTTCATCTTTATTAACAAGCGCAGTGAAAGCATCAAATGAAGGTAAAGAAAAAAGTGGACAAGGTGTGCTGGCGGTGAAGAAAACGGTATCAGCTATCGAGTCTCTTTCAAAACAATTATCAAGTGTAGAAAAAGTAATTCATACCTTAGCCAATGGACGTCATGCTATTTCAACTATATCAGATGAAATAAGCTCAATCGCAGATCAAACTAATTTACTTGCGTTAAATGCCGCTATAGAAGCAGCAAGAGCAGGTGAGCAAGGGAGAGGCTTTGCTGTGGTAGCTGAAGAAGTTAGAGCCTTAGCTTTTCGTTCTCAACAATCTACAGAAGAGATAAAAACCACACTGGATTCATTAAACAAAGAATCCACACAAGCAATAAGTGCTGTTGATGAAGGAATAAAACAAGTGAACCTTTGTGTTAATCATGCTCAAAAAACCGGCGATAATTTGGTCGATATTAATAATGAAGTTGAGAACATATCGGTGTTAAATAGTCAAATAGCGACAACGGTTGAAGAACAATCTACGGTTGCTAAACAAATAAGCATTAACACTAACAAAATTAAAGCAATTGCCGATTTAGGGGTAGAACATGGAGCAGAAATGAAACAACTCAGTAAAAACTTATCAAGTGAGTTAACTGTTTTGCATAATTTTATTGCTCAGTTTGAACAAAACTAATTATTTGGGTGATGAGGTGTTGAGCGTCTGCCGTGTTTAACTCTACCTTCCGCTGTATTTCCCATAACTTTCTTAGTAGTCTTTTTAGCTTGATTTTGATGACTTTTTGTCAAATGCTGACCGTCTTTATGCTCTATTTTTGCTGATTTAGGTTTTTTCGGTTTCTTCGCTTTTTTAGCTTTCAAAGGCCTGATAGCTCTTGATTCACCGAGTTCGTTAACTGGGATAAATTTATCAAGCACTTTACGCTCAATATGTTGTTGTATAACATGCTCAATATCCCATAATTGCTGTAACTCATCGGCACATATCAATGAAACCGCTTGACCGGTGTTGCCTGCTCTAGCGGTTCTTCCAATTCGGTGCACGTAATCTTCAGGTACATTAGGTAAATCAAAATTAACCACATTAGGCAATAAATCTATATCGATGCCACGAGCAGCAATATCTGTCGCGACTAAAATTTTCACACGCCCCTCTTTAAAAGAAGCAAGTGCTTTAGTGCGCGCTCCTTGGCTTTTGTTACCATGAATGGCTGCAGCAGTTAATCCTTCAGATTCTAAATAACGAGAAAGCCTATTAGCGCCATGCTTAGTTTTGGTAAATACTAGTACCTGCTGCCAGTTATTCTCTTTAATTAAGTGGTTCAATAATGCTGGTTTGCGTTTTTTATCGACTGCCGTTAGCCATTGAGTGACTTTTTCTGCCGTTGAATTTTCAGGGTTCACTGATATTTCTAAGGGTTTACGTACCAAGCCTTTAGCTAGGGTGCGAATATCTGCTGAAAATGTGGCGGAAAAAAGTAAATTTTGTCTTTTAGCAGGTAGCAAAGCGATAATTTTTCTAATATCTCTAATAAAGCCCATATCCAACATGCGATCGGCTTCATCAAGAATAAGTACTTCCAGCTGAGAAAACTTAATGGCATTTTGATTATATAAATCAAGCAAACGACCTGGAGTAGCTACCAACACATCAACGCCTTGTCTTAAGCGCATCATTTGAGGATTAATTTTAACGCCACCAAAAACAACCGTTGAGTGTAAGTTTACATACTTACCATAGGTAGCAATACTATCGCTAACTTGTGCAGCCAGTTCTCGTGTGGGCGTTAAGATTAAAGATCTAACATTGTTGGGTCCAACTTTTATGCTTGTATCGTTACTAAGACGCTGTAATAAGGGCAAAGTAAAACCAGCGGTTTTACCTGTACCTGTTTGTGCCGCTGCCATAACATCTTTACCTGATATTACTGCCGGAATAGCCTGCGCTTGAATAGGCGATGGCGTATCATAACCCTGCTCATTAATAGCCTTTAATAATGGCTTAGATAAACCTAACTCGGTGAACTTAGGGGTGGTAGAACTCATAAAAAAATCTCTTAGTGTGAAGCATCGCATGACAAGTTTATATTTCAAGTAACGAGCGTGGTGCAAATAAATCATGCGTCATAGACGGGCGTGCAGCATACAGTATGCATGATGAAATTGGTATCAGTGTAGAGCAAAAAAGCCTATTTAAGTAAAAGAAAAGCCGAACAACATTGATTGCTCGGCTTTTTGCTTTATTTATTGCTCTTGGGTATATACCCTCTCTAGTTGAAGATGCAGAATTTAGCGAACATTTTCAAATGTCACGGGTGCAATACTAATGTGAAATTTACGGCATCATCATTTCGTCTTGATCTGCACCTTCTTTGTCAATCACTTCTGGAATTAAATCTTCTTTTGAAATGCCTAATGCTAACGCAACGAGTGACGCCACATAAATAGAGGAGTAGGTACCTACAAAAACACCAAAGAGTAACGCCGTGGAAAAACCATGAATTAGCGCACCACCTTTAAAGAATAGCGCCGCTAATACTAAGAGTGTAGTGATTGAAGTAATAAAAGTACGACTTAAGGTCTGTGTTAATGAAATATTAATAATTTCTTCTGCACTACCTTCACGAATTTTACGAAAGTTTTCACGAATTCTGTCTGAAACCACAATGGTATCATTTAGTGAATAACCAATAACCGCTAATATTGCCGCAAGTACAGTTAAATCGAACTCTAACCCTAATATTGAAAATAAGCCTAGGGTTAGTAATACATCATGAAATAGCGCGATAACCGAACCAACAGCAAAACGCCATTCAAAACGAAAAGCAACATATACTAGGATACAAATCAATGCCGTTAGCATGGCTAAACCACCCTGCTCTGCTAGTTCATCACCAACACTGGCACCTACAAACTCAATACGGCGCATATCAACTTTTTGCCCAGTACCTGACTCAAGTATTGATAATATTTCATTGCCGAGCATTTCAGCTTTAACGTCTTCGCGTAAACCTAAGCGAATAACAACATCACGACTACTACCATAAAACTGTACTTTGGCATCGTCATGACCATTGTCTTCCATCAGCTTACGCAGCTTTTGTAAGTCAGCAGCCTCTTCAAAACCTAC
>Ga0187827_10003820_pt1 | contig 19025 bp, 13 predicted proteins | sample ETNtaG_39_FD_167969 | JGI IMG/M metagenome (GOLD analysis project Ga0187827, IMG submission 167969) | Marine microbial and viral communities from oxygen minimum zone, Eastern Pacific Ocean - ETNP2014_SV_150_PacBio MetaG (Illumina Assembly) | ecosystem: Environmental > Aquatic > Marine > Hypoxic... | reverse complement strand
TAGAGATGAAAATGGTTTCTGGGTTGAAACAAACGCAGAAAAAGAGTGGAGCTTTGATTGGAGTGTAATTGCTGGAAGAAAAGATGCAAAATTGGTGGTGGAACCCGATGCCTGACCCAAGAGTAGTCATTACTGGAGGAGGCTCCGGTGTTGAAGGAAAGATTGAATTCTTTAATGATGACGGTACGGAAATAGGTTCTTTAGAACCTCAAGACACGGCTGGTGATTCAGCCACCGATGAAGTGGAAGCAACAGGAATAAAAATTAATGCAGGTGGTTATACTACCTAAAAAAAATAAGGAGAACAAATGGCAAATACAATACTTATGAAAAATAGGGCATCGGACACAACAGTTCCGACACCAACAGCCCTTAAACAGGGAGAACTTGCTGTAAATTCCTTTGATGGAAGTATCTTTATGGGTACTAAACTTGGCATCTCTGGTGCAGCCGGAGTAGAAGCAACAGCTTCTACACGAGTCGGCGGCCGGATATTTGATGAAGACGACTTAAGTTCGAATTCAGCCACGGGCCTTGCAAGTCAACAGTCTATTAAGGCTTATGTGGATTCTTCTGCTGGTCTTATCACTGGTGTAACAGCTGGTACTGGTTTGACTGGTGGTGGTTCAACGGGAGACATTACATTAAATGCTGTCGGTGGAACAGGATTAGCCACTAATGCCAACGACATTGCACTAAGCCATCTGGGAATTGAAAGCTTGTCTGACCCTAACGCAGACAGAATTATGTTTTGGGATGATAGCGCAGGAGCTACAGCGTTTTTAACAGCTGGCTCAGGCCTTTCTATCTCAGGAACAACAATAACGGCAACGGATACACAACCGCTGACAACCGAACAGGTACAGGATATTGTAGGTGGTATGTTTACTAGTAACACCGAAACAAGAATTGCTGTTACTTATGAAGATGGTGATGGAACAATTGATTTAGTAGTTGATGATATGACTGCTAATGATAATACTTGGAGAACTGTCACTGCCGGTGGTAATACACTCGCTTCTAATGAAACTTTAGCTTTCACGGCTGGTTCTAATATGACCATTACAGAAAATGCTGGAGCGGTCACACTTACAGCAACTAACACACAACCATTGACCACAGAACAGGTACAGGATATTGTAGGTGGCATGTTAGTTGGTACAGAAACAAGAATTGGAGTTACTTATGACGATGCTAATGGTGAGATTGATTTCGTCGTTGACGACATGACTGCTAATGATAATACTTGGAGAACTGTCACTGCCGGTGGTAATACACTCGCTTCTAATGAAACTTTAGCTTTCACGGCTGGTAATAATATGACCATTTCAGAAAGTGCTGGAGCGGTCACACTTAACGCAGCTGACCCAGGAGTTACTTCAGCTGTTGCTGGAGACGGAATAGATGTATCTGGAGCAACCGGAGCAGTTACAATTTCTGCTGAAACAGCTTCAGCTACTAATCCGGGAGTGGTAGAATTAGCTACAACTGGAGAAACAACTACAGGAACTGACACTGCAAGAGCAGTTACACCAGCAGGTGTACAAGCAGCTATAGATGCATTAGTTGATTCAGCGCCGGGCGCATTAGATACACTTAATGAACTAGCAGCATCAATCGGAGATGATGCAAGTTATGCAACAACTGTAACGAATGCTTTGGGTGCAAAAGCAGCTTTAGCAAGTCCAACCTTTACAGGTACAGTTGTAACACCTGATTTAACACTTACTGATTTAGCAAACCAAGGTTCAGAAGCAACAGCAGTAATGATAAATGGTTCTAATGTTGTTGGAACAAGAGAATTAGGTTCAAATGCTTTTAATTCTACTACAATTCCTACCAATAACAACCAAATAACAAATGGTGCTGGTTATATCACTGCGACTTTGACTACAGAAAATGTGCAGGATATAGTAGGTGCAATGTTAGTTGGTACAGAAACAAGAATTGGAGTTACTTATGACGATGCTAATGGTGAGATTGATTTCGTCGTTGACGACATGACCGCAAACGATAATACTTGGAGAGGAGTCACAGCAGGTGGCAATACTCTCGCAAGTAATGAAACCCTAGCATTTACTGCTGGTACGAATATTACAATTACAGAATCAGCTGGTGCAGTAACTATCACATCTGCTAATGATAATACACAACTGTCTACAGAAAATGTGCAGGATATAGTAGGTGCAATGTTAGTTGGTACAGAAACAAGAATTGGAGTTACTTATGACGATGCTAATGGTGAGATTGATTTCGTCGTTGACGACATGACTGCTAATGATAATACTAACCAATTAACCACTTTTACTCTAGCGGGTGACAGTGGTTCTAGCCAAACTATTGCACATGGTAACACACTCACAGTAGCTGGCGGAACAGGATTGGCTTCTGTAGCTAGCGGAACAGATACCGTCACTTTGAATATTGATACATCTGTGTGTACACTGACTGGTTCACAAACTCTAACAAACAAGACTATTGATGCTGGAGAGTACACCACTGCATAGATAGACTAAAGCAACGTAACCTTTAAATACGCCAGAGTATTACTACAATGACGGCTATTTAAAGTAAGGAAGAAAAATGGCGAACACAATTCAACACAAAAGAGGAACAGCTACCCCAGCAGGGGCTATATCGCGTGGAGAGCTAGCTATACAGGAAGTATCACAGAATTATACTACTTCTAGTTCTAGCAAGTTATGGATAGGTGAAGGTTCTACTCCTAATTTACGACAGCTTGGGTTTGGAATATACGATGGAAGCACTCAGAGTGGTGTTCCTCTTGGTGGAAACCTTACCTTTACTGGTGGTACCGCAATTACAACAACCGTGGATGGCGCAGGTGTTACTCATGCCGTAACTGCTGGTTCTATTGGAAATACCCAATTAGCATATAATACAGGACAACATTTAACAACCAGTAGTAGTCCTACTTTTTCTGCTTTAACTCTTTCTGGTGACTTAGCAGTCAATGGAGGCGATATTACTTCGGATGGTGGTTTAGATATTGGAGGCGACAGTACAGGCGATGGAAATGACTCAAAACTTAATATAAGTAATACAGGTTTCAAGTTTTATGATTACAATACCAGCGAATCTGAATGGGAAAGCTTCCTATGGATTACTGCTAATCCCGGAGACCCCGGAAAAATAAATATCACCCCAAAAGACCACGGCAACGCTTACACTGACAGCGGTATGATAGAACCGGGTTTGGTATTTGAAAATTACTCAGGACGCGACCTTTTAACAGTTGGTTACGACCACGCAAATGTGGTATCAATTAAGGCAGGTCCAGATGCAGCTGGTTCATTAAGAATTTATGAAGATTCAGATAATGGAACCAATTACACAGGTTTCAAAGCGCCCGCATCAGTAACTACAACCTCCCAATACACTTTACCAGCAGCAGACGGTACACCCGGTTATCAACTAACCACTGACGGCAATGGAACATTATCTTGGGCTGTTTCTGGTGATAGTTATTCAAATTGGACTTTGGCTGCTGATAGTGGTTCTTCTCAAACTATAACTTCGGGAAATACAGTCAGCATATTAGGTACGGCTCCCATTTCAACGACAGCATCGTCAACTGACACTGTAACAATTGCAGTTGACACTGGCGGAATTACTGATACACACCTTGCTTATAATACAGGACAACATTTAACTACAATATCAAACCCTACTTTTGGATACGCCACTTTTAATATTGATGGCGACAACATGATACAGGTGTTGAAAGATGGTGAAGCTAGCGACCCAGAACTTATAAATTTTCAAACGACCAATTGTGATGGTGCTCAGGTATTCATAACTTGCTATGATAATGGTTCCGCAAAGGATGCCGAGCTGGTTTTTAGAACTTCTGACGGTTCTTTAGCTTCACCACTTGTGGTTGACGAGAATGAAGATATAGGAACTTTATTATTTCAAGCTTATGATGGCGATGAGTTTTTGGATGCTGCTAGAATAAGTGTAAAGGTTCCACACGAGAATTCTGGCGCTGATGAGTATGAGCCATCTAACAATAACATGCCAGCAGAAATGCATTTTTTCCAAAACAGAGGTGCAAATAATGGAGACCTACAGGTAATACCTACTCTTTCATTGAGGCAAGAGCACTCCGTTGCTATACGGAGAGCTACATCGTCCAGTTGCGATGCAAGATTACATGTTGGTGGTAATATAAAGGCGGAGACTATTTCAGCAGCTACATCTGACCTTGATAAGTTCCTTGTTTCTGATGGTGGAGAAATTAAATATAGAACTGGCGCTGAAGTAGCTTCTGATATAGGTGCACTTGCTTTAGATTCCATAAGTGTTGGCTCTGAGGGGTCAGCATCAGGTGATGGAGCTATAGCTTACAATAATAGTACAGGTGTTTTTACATATACACCCCCTGTTCATGATTCTCTTAGTGGATTCGCAGCAAACGAACACATAGACCACTCAGGAGTAAGTATTACTGCTGGTACTGGTTTGACTGGTGGTGGTACTATTGCATCTACTAGAACTTTAAATGTAAATACTGATGATTCTTCACTAGAAGTAGATGGCAACTCTGGTGAGCTCCAGATAAAAGCAAGTGGTGTTACAAACGCTATGTTACATGGTTCTATCGCTACAAGTAAGATTACAAGTGGTACTTTTGCTAACGGAAGAATATCTTCAGGCAGTGTTACTCAACACGTTGGTGATATTGTTCATGATAGTTTATCTGGCTTTGAAGCCGCTGAACATATAGACTGGACAGCAGACCAAGGGTCAACCAATATTCATACAGGTAATTACACTGCTGGCGAAGCAAATGTTGATACAGACCTTTCTAAAACTGTAAGTGGAACTGGTTATTCAATCAATTCTAGTACAGGAGATAATATTGCCCTATCCATAGCAGATACAAATAACTGGGGTTTAATGTCAGACGAGATGTTTGACACATTAGCAGCATTAGATGCTCTAACTCTAAGTGGAAGTAATACTGGTGACGAATCAGATGCAAGTGCTACAGTAAAAGGTATAGTTGAATTGGCAACTACCGGTGAAACAACCACAGGAACTGATACAGCTAGAGCTGTTACACCAGCAGGTGTACAAGCAGCTATAGATGCATTAGTTGCTTCAGCGCCGGGCGCATTAGATACACTTAATGAACTAGCAGCAGCAATCGGAGATGATGCAAGTTATGCAACAACTGTAACAAACGCTTTGGGTGCAAAAGCAGCTATAGCAGGACCAACATTTACTGGTATCGTTACAACACCTGATTTAACACTTACCGATTTATCAAATCAAGGTTCAGAAGCAACAGCAGTAATGGTAAATGGTTCTAATGTTGTTGGAACAAGAGAATTAGGTAGTAATGCTTTTAATAGTACAGCCTTTACTACAAATACAGGCACTGTCACTTCAGTAGGTACAAACACAGGACTATCTGGAACTGTTACAAGTTCAGGCAGTTTAAGTTTAGATTTAGATTCCTTAGCCGACATGACCCAAGCTTGGGTTAACGGTACAGATGAGTTTATTGTGTTGGACGATGGAACACAAAAGAAGAAACTCAGTTCTGAGATATTTGGGTCCAACGCCTTTAATAGTACAGCCTTTACTACAAATACAGGTACTGTTACTTCAGTTGCCACATCAGGTGGGTTAAGTGGAGGAACAATTACTAGTTCTGGAACAATAACTACTACAGGTGTTCTACAAGATTTGAATACATTAGGTGCACCTGCTTCAGACGGACAATTTATTGTAGCCACAGGTTCAGGAGCATTTGCATATGAATCTACTTCTACAGCCAGAACTAGTTTAGGATTAGGAACTGCTGCAACGAGAGCAGATTCATACTTTGCAACTGGAGCTGAAGGTGATTTAGCTACAGCTGCTATGCCTAAAGCAGGTGGTACTTTTACAGGCGACATTACAATGGCTAATGGTGAAGATATATTAGGAGCAACCGAAGGAGGTTCAGATTTAGGCGCAGCTGATAATGCGTGGGGCAGTATTTATGTTGCTGACCATAAATATCTTCATTTTGGTGACGACTATGATATTGCTATTGGAAATGATACAGATATTAATTCTGGAGACCACGCCAATGGTTTAACTATAACTTCAACTGCCGCTTCTGCGGATTTAAATATTTACGCATATGGCGATGGAGGCGACCCTGAGAATGAAGACCTATGGAGGTTGAAATTCGCTGACGGTGGTACTTACACAATGGCTAATCGAACCAGTGGGTCTTATGTTACTAAAATGACATTAACAACGGGTGGTAATTTAACCGCATCCGGTACTGTAGATGGTGCTAATTTTACTATCGGAGGCGCTCAGGGTTCTGATGGTCAAGTCTTAACCTCAACAGGTGCTGGTGTAGCATGGGAGACAGTTTCTGCTGGAGGAGGTGGAGATATTACATCTGTAGTAGCAGGTTCAGGTATGACTGGCGGTGCTACTTCAGGAGCCGCAACACTGAATGTTATAGGCGGTACAGGTATAACAGCTAATGCTGATGATATAGCATTAACAAATGGACTTATAGCTGATGGTTCTAACATAACAAGTTTAGGAACATTAACAACTTTAACAGTTGATGATATTACAATTAATGGTTCTACCATATCTGATAGTGGTGATTTCACTATAGATGTTGGTGGAGATATAGAAATAAATGCTGATGGTGGTCAGATTCATATTAAAGATAGTACTAAAGCTCAATTTACATTTGACTGTGATACTACTACATTCAAAATCTATGATGAGGCTCCTTCTGGTGCTCATTCGGATTATGGTTACATAAAAACGGTAACTACTGCAAATCCTACTAATATACTACAATTAGAAATTGGTATAGTTGATGCTAGTGGCAGCGTAGAAACCAAACCAGATTGTACATTAAATGATATATTGATTACATGTCCAGAGGATTTAAAATTAAATGCCGGTGGTGGTGAAATTCAATTTCACGAAGACGGTGTTGAAATAGCTGCAATGGCTAATCCAAGTTCGAATGTACATATTATGTCTATGGGTGGAACCCCCCCTAATACTGGCAATGGTGTTGGTATAAGGTATAATGCTGGTGAAATGGAATATAGAAATTCTGACCATAGTAGTAGCACTTGGACTACTTTCGATAGTTTAAGCGGCGGTGGCGGTTCTTTTGACCCCGGCTCAGTTGAAGAGTCCATGATTTCGGACACTAATGATACAGATGATTTGGGTAGTTCTGGTATAGCTTGGAAAGACCTTTACCTTTCAGGTGATATCGTTGTTGATGGGGTAGCAGGAGTAACAGGTTCTCAAACTATAGTAACGGATGTTGCTTTGCTTCCTGCGGGCCCCGGACAATATAGTATAGATGTAACATATGCATCGTTTACATTTGCATCTGGTATACTAACGAGAGTGATGTAATGAGACAAGCAGAACGCGATGAGATGATGATACGCATGGATGAAAGAATAAAAACGGTCTTCAATAACATGGACAACATGGAAGACTTATTCACAAACCACCTTCATCACCACGAGATGTGGGAACAGGATATGAAGGGCACCATGAAATGGTGGATGGGAGTTATGCTGACAATGTGTGCGGCCGCAATGGGATATGTGAGGTTTATGTAGATGGCAATAACAAGCATATCAACTCTGGCAGGGCTGCGTGATAGGATTCGATTTATTAGTGGTATAAAGACCGAAGAGATTGTAGATGACGATTTAGATTTAGTGATAAGTATAGCTACTGAGTGGTTTCTGGAGCAAACAGGGATTGCTTATGTTGTAACTACACCTATGGATGCTGCCTATGATAATGCTGTTATGTATTACAGCTGTTATTTAGGAAGTATAGCACAGAATGGAATGGGTATAGAACAATTAAGAATAGGCGATATATTTATATCATATGTTGATGAGGAACCCTATCAGAAATATTTGGAATTAGCGAATGAAGCTATAATCGCTAAACAGGCTCTAAGTATAAAGACCAGTACCTACGTTGCTGATTCATCAGGGGATGTAGACTGGAACAGGAATATAGATAATAAATTGCCTAGGGGTATGTGATATGCCTTCAGCTATCAACGTGGGCTCTATTAATCTGCCCAAGATGATGAGGCATATTGCCCATCGTTCAAGTCAGGTTAGAAATTTAACTTTTATACGTGATGCTATTTATCGTAAAGAGACAAAGACGGTAGGGACAACTGGAGGCACAGAAGGAATTGGCTCTGCTTTAGCAGGCCCAGCAGTTAATTTTGGTTACGAGACAAGTAGCTACGAACAGCAAGATGCTGGCGTTGATGAGGCTTACCATGTAGATAGTCCAGAGATAGTACTTCCGGGCCTTAAAATGCTCCAGAGCCCTATTGTAAGCCGTTCTGGTTCATTAGAAAGAGCTGGACACAGAATAACAGGGACTTGCACCTTTTATGCTCCCTCATTAGACTATATTAGAGCTTTAAATAACTTTGGTAGTGTAAAAGCCTTTATGGAGCTTGAAAGCTATGATAAGCTTTATGATATTGAAAGGTCTATTATTAAGGTTCCTGATAATTTTTTCACATTAGGTTCTACCAATACATTCATTTTTAAATTTGATGCCAATCAAGCTGCTGTAGATGTAGACAGGATAAGATATAAAATAAAAGCTGGTACTAATGCCGGTAATTTTAACAATCTCAACGTGTGGACTAAAACCTCTGTTGGTACAATGACCGGGACCGCACCGGGCGTAGCAGTAGATAAGGATGGTAATAATTCTACAATTGCAGCTGACGATGTTAATTCTGTTATGCTGTTATCACATGATAGCTTGGTAGTTCCTACAACAGAATATTTACAAGTGGATTTACCATTGCGATTAGAGAATGATAGAGAGGGTACTAATGATTTTGCTTCTATTTACAATGGAGCCACGAGACATGGAGTTCTCGGTTCAGATGTTGATGGTGAGGGATATGATTTGGATAAATGTATAGGTGATGCTAGTAATCATTTAGTTGCTATTGATTTTAATGGAGTAACAGCAGCTGACTGGTCAATTAAAGATATATATCTATATAAAGAGGCCGAGTGGAGAATAGAGTCTATTAGAGACTATAGGGACGAATATATGCAAATATCAGCATCTCGAATACGCGGTGATAGAGCATCTAGGAGAAGGTCATATGGCTAAAGACCATCTTAATATTATAGAACGCGCTCTTATGACGGGTATAAGCGATAAACTCAATGGTGCCACGGCAACGGATAACGACATACACGTATTCGGCCAGTTCCCTGAAACGGAAGAAATGAAATTTCCAGCCGTAGTTGTACAATTAGTATCTTCTGGATTTGCTGAGAAATATTTTGGGGAAGAAGTTACCTTTGGTTCTCAAAGTAATGCTGGTACTACATCTGGCTCAGGTGAAGCATATGGAGCTACATATCTTGTACATCTCTTCGTAGATACTGAGACAGAGATAAGGGTAACTAGTAATAAAATTAAAGATAATGCTGCTACTGACATAACATATAAACAGCGTCGTTTAGTTAATTGGTTAATGCTTAATATAGCTAATGCCGTAATGGAGATTGATTGGAATGTCTATGAAGAGGATGAGCTAGAGATATTGGAGCGTCATTTGGCTCAATGGAGGGATATAGGTTTTATGCCAAGAGCTCAGTGGTACGGAGCTACTGCTGAATTTGAATTATATTTCCTTAATTTGAGATAGTATGCCGGTGGACAACGAAGATGATGTTGCGTATGCTCTTGAAACTGGTTATTACCCACAAATAGCTAATAAGGTTTTTTCTAAACGCCATCTTGGAACTAAACATGGTTCAACTGGTGAAAAATATGCCAGAGTGCAAGGTTGGGGTGCGTCATCTATAGCAAAAGCAAAATTTGCCAAAATGGAATGGGAAGAGAAATATTTCGCTGCTAGATTTAAACATTCAGGCCCTCATATGGCAGAATTAGAAAGGCAGGCGAAATCACGCGGCATCGACTCCACGGCTGCAAAAGATTTCCCTCAAAGAAGAAAAAAACCTATCCAATTCTACGAGGGTCGTGACAGAGAAACACAGGAAATGAAATGGCGTTTTAAATGGGTAGGTGGTGGCGATAATTATAGATTGTATGGAGACCAAGTTTGGTATATGCATGGGAAAGGTAGAAATGATTTACTCGCTCCTTATATAGAGTCTTTCAGGACAGAACCTCAATTTCAGCGAATATATACAGGCGCTGAAGAGCAGATGATTATTCAAGCCAAAGCCATGGCAACTGAAATGTTTAATGATGCTATATTGGTAGCAGAAATACAAGAATCAGTAATAGAAGCATTAGACATGTGGGGAAAAGAAGGAAAAATTCAGGTGTCAGATTTTAACAGGGCAAATGAATTCGAATCCATGAGTGCAGAAGAAGTTGGATATGAAGCAGGAAATTATAAATACATACCATATAAAATTGCAATAAAAGACGATAGGATAAGAGCTCAATTGGATGAAATTTCAAAAAGAAGTTTTGCCCAGCCTAGAGATATGGTAAAAATTAAAGATGGAGTGGTAGTAGAAACAGCCGATGTAACCGAGATGTCTCTTACTCAATTAAAACAGCATGGTATTGTTAATGTGCCCAAAGAGCTTTTAAAAGCTGTAAAGGCTGTACGGAAAGAAGGGGGCGGCCACGCAGGATTTCCCGGTGGTGGAGCGTCTATAAATACCATGAAGCTCAAAAAACAAGTGGAAGCCATGTTTATAAATGCTATACAAAAAAGTTATAATCCTACTATACAATATCTAAAAGACTTTGTAGCAAAAGTAACGGACCCAGAAACAGGGGAAAAAATGAGAATGAAGAATTTTGATAATTTAATCGATGCTGTTTTACAAGAAAAGAATAAGAATACTAATAAGGCCCCTACTGATGGAATGGTAAGTGTACAAGATATCGCAAATCAATCAGGTATGAAATTAACAGAACAGATTAGACAGTCCTATGCTGAGACAACATTTAATAAATCGTTAATGAAATATTTAACACATATGTTAGCTACATACGGTCAGAATGCTGGTCAAACCTTTAGACAGATGCATAGAGTTGCTGATGTGGGAGGTGGAGAATCTATATATGCTATAGTACCCATGCGGCAGAGTGATAAAACTTTTTTATTTCTTGAGGCTCCAGTTAAAAAAACAAAAATAGTAACAGGATATAACGCTACTTTAGCCTTAGCTGTAAAAAATAAAGAATTAACGAGAGAAGAAGCTAGAATAACATCATTTAAACAAAAACAGGCTAGAATGATAGCAGGAGCGCATCGGTCATCAGTTCACGGTGCTGACCATGCTAGAACTCTTTGTGGTCTTGGTTTAAAAAAGGGAGTTCAAGCTACTACAAAAGTTACAATTTTTGGTGATACAGGAGATAATGCTGCTGGCAAAAATGTAGCTATGAATAAAGCATTGGCTGGAATATTTGCTGCTGCTAAGATTCCCGGTTCAAAGGGTGGAAGAAATATAACCACCAATGCAAATAAAATATTAAGAGAGGGAGGATATAAATACAATCCTCCATTAGGTAAGGACGGAAAGAGGAACATGGGTGCAGGAGTGGGTGGAAAATTAAGAAGTGTAGGGCCGGGAGAGCACGGAAGTACTGGATTCTGGGCATTACCTTATATAGGTATAGCGCAAAGTGAACACCAAAAGAAGTCAGGACAGTTGTGAAATGAGCGAAACCTTTATATACTACTGGTATATAATATAACTAAGCGTTAGCGCAACGCTTATCCAAATTGGAGTAAATAAATATGGTATATTTCCTAGGAAGAGATGTAGCCGTTACCATCGGTGCAGGTTCGGATGTGGGTGTTCTTAATAACGCTCTCGATTTTGGTCGGACAGATTTTTGTGATAACGAGACTGCCGGTGCAGCCGTTTCAGATTTGACCGGCGTAGACCTTAGCATTGGTGTAACGGACGAAGATGTTACTTATATAGGTAGCAAAACGGTCTTAAAGGCCGAGATTAAGAAAGAAACTACGGTTTCTTTAACACGCAAAAAGAGTAATAACGTTTGGGACATCGTTTTCAACGGTGACGGGACGCCAGATGCGGGTGCACGATGGGGAGCTAATGCTGCCGGTGCAATAGCTAATTTAGCTGGAGAACCAAATGTAACGACAATTACAGCCTTAACTGGCAGTGATGTGGATTATTTCGGTTATCAGTTAAAAGTAACCCTAAAGTCTGGAACAGAAGTATTCACAGTTCCGCACTGCCAGATAACAGGACACACTGTTACATTAAATGCAGACGGGACAACTGAAGAGACTATGGAATTTGTTAGTCAGGAAACCCCGACAATAAATACAACTTAAGGAGATTAAGTTATGGCTTATTATCTTGGTGGAGACGTTAAAGTTTATTTAACAACGGAATCAGACGAAGCACAAGTTGATGTTTCAAGTAATGCAGTATCAGCTATTAGTGCCGGTGGTTCCACTGCCGCTGCTACAGGTTCAATAACTGTAGATGAAGTGACTAGTTTTGTAGATGAACAGACATTTGTTTTAGTAGACACAGCTGGAACTACACATACTTTTACTATTAAAGACGATTCTAATGCTACATCTAGTAATAATGTAGGATTACAAGGAGCCATGTCCGCAGGAGGCGATGATGGTAACACAGCTGCCGCTGTAAAGATTGCAGCTTCTATAAATGCAGGTACTTGTGCATCCACTATAACAGCGACTTCAAGTTTAGCAGTAGTAACTCTTACACAGGATGTTTCTGGTGCCGATGGTAATACAACCATCACCAACACAGCAGCGTCTGGCGATATCACAGTAGTTGACTTTACTGGTGGTGGAAACACCTTTACAGATATAACCGACGAACTTACATTTATTTTTCATATTGTTCCTGATATAGATATATCGGGAGCTACCAATTTAATTTGTGCTAATAAACCTGTACGAGTAAATTTTGATGCCACCACTTCACAAATTGATGTTAGGGTTTATGGTGGTACTGGCTCCGATTATGTCGAACTTAAATCTTCAGCAATACCAGTAAATGGGGAAACCCCCACAGCTATCATAGTTACTTTTGATAAAAATTTAAAGGCTGGTAATTGTAAACTATTTATTGATGGAAGATTGGAAGACCAGTCAGGGGTAGCAAAGTCAGATATGGACTCTGGAGCTAATAATAATTGGGCTTCTCCTGATAATGCTTATGTAACCGGAGTCCCCTTTAGAGTGGGACACGACACTAATGCCTTTGATGGTAGAATTGAAGAAGTAGTTGTATATAATAAATGTTTATACCCTATTGTACCTTCTGATGGGTCCTTTGTATTTTCAAAACCAATAAAAGAAATATCCAATAGTTCTCCTATAGCCCATACTGCAAGATTATTTGTTAAGGATTATCATAATATACGCGGAAGTACTTCAATAGAAGTGGCTTCTTCTTCTCCAGTTTCATGGAGAAAGTCATCCTTTAGGCTGGTGGACTAAATATGGCAGCCCCCACAGATTATGTTTTAACAGTGTATCTTACAGAAGCAGCAGCAAAGGCTGGTTTAGTTGATTCTTCTACAAGTGGAGAAAAAGCATTGGCCGTAGATGGAGATGGTAAAATAAATCAGGCAGGACAAGCAGCTGCTTATGGTTTCTGGACTCATACTAAATATTATTATAGGATAGAAGCTAACGAACCAGTCAAAGAGTTCTATATAGATTGGGATGATGGGGAAGATAATGACCCCAAAGGCAAAGCTAACTATACCACTATTAAATTAGATACTCCAGCTTTCGTGGGTATTACTAGCCACATTTATACTGGCAATTCTACTATAGCAGGAGGATACTTTCCTAAAATTAGATGTAAATCAATAGACGGGTTTTGGTCTAAATTTTATCAAAATAGAGCAGCAACTCCTGCTGCCACCGCTATTTCTACAGGAATAGATATATTACAAGGAGAAACAGCTCTAACAGCTGGACGTAATGATAAATATAGGGTAGAAAGCGATAGCACTACAGAACGTATACCAGCGTTATATCCTACAATAAAACCCCCTATAGCAGTTTTGAAGACGGATAGAAAAAGAGTATATGCAGGTATAGATAATGCTTATTTAAGAGGAAATGATGGTGATTTAGATGGAGCAACAGTTACTCTTATTGAAGTCCCCAATTCAGGGGCGGCTGTAAGAACAGGTGTTAACATAGAAGTAACCTATACTACTACTGGTTTGGATGGAGAAACGGTAGGTAATAGAGGAGACGTTATACAAACTTCTCTGAACACAAGTGACCCCGGAACATCAGATACATTATCCAATGTTACAAAGATTTTGAAAGTAGAACTTTTAAATTTATTAGAGGATTCAGTGGCGTTTAACGGCTCTGGTCCATCAACAACAAAATTATTTCCCGGAGAAAAGATGGTGTTGGTTGCGGGTACTTATTCAGATGAGACACAACAAACCTTAGCTGAAGTTTCTTTGGGTAATCCAATATTGGTATTAGACGAACCTCGCCATACTGTTACATATGACCTTACTGAAAGCTTTGCTAGGACATCTGAACAAAGCATAAGTAATTATTATCTAGACGATGGTAAATTTAAAATGGGTAATGGTTTTGCTGCTGACGATTATATTCAATGGGTTGGTTCTTCCAACACAGCTCAAGACGCAGCTGCTAATAGTGACATATTCAATGATGCCACAGGCGTATTGGAAATAACTAGTGGTGTAGCAAAAAGAAGCTATGTTTTTGATGTGGGTTATAATTATGTAGATTCTGACCATAGATGGCTTCCAAAACAAATATTAGCCAGAGGACAGATTAAAACTAGTAATCCTTCTGGCATGACTACAGCAAAAAGAGACCAACAATATTCTTATATGGAACATTGGGTTAATGAGTCTCACACAAGGAATTATTCTGATATAGTTGATGAATCAATAGCGGGGTATAATTGGCCCTCTGATGTTACCTCTTCTGCCCTTCTAGCTTTTAAAGGAACCCAAGATTTAGACCGATGGGTAGATTTAGAAGATAGGAACAGACTAATAGGTGACGATACTAATTTTATAATTAAGTCAGGTGGTGATACTGCTAGAGACTTAAGTGGTTTATATGATTTTGACCACGATAATGCAATTTCTTTGGATGATGCAGATAATACTGCTATGTTAATATGTGCCAGAGATAGTAAATGGACCAAACAATTTTTTAAATTATGCCATGATAATGCCATAGATGACGTAAATACATCCCCACAAGGAAAGGCAGATAAGGTAATCCCCGGTAGCACAGCTGACGGAGCGGGTGTAGGTACTGACGGGGTAGGACACATGAAAACAAGAGTGCAAGCCTTATATACTGGTTATGAAAATGATAAAAGCTCTAGCGCTATGTGGAAACCACTTAAATTACTTAATAAAACAAAACACCCCGATTATGACGATTCTACATGGTATGTAGATGGTTCCTTTGAATGGGAAGAACCAGAAGACTGGGCTTCAATAGACCCTGAAGGAATAAATGATAAATTTTGGCCTAGAGGAGATTATACTGGCGATAGTAATTCTTGGGCTTGGTCAGACGACATTCTGAGCGGTGCTGTGGTTGAAGAAGTAACAGAAGTGACTATAGACACTACGCCTTGGTCGAGCGGAGGCGGCGATATAGCGAAATTAGAAGACACCTATATAGTATTTACTAGAGATGCAGGGGAGCCGGTGACGAAAGATGTTTTCTGGTTTAAGACAGACTCGGAGACTACGCCAGATAGTAACAACCTTATTACTCGCCATGTAGATATAAACGGGGCGACAGTGATAAATTATACAGAGGTTGATATTTCAGGCGTAACGCCCAGCGATATAAATTTCGCCACAGTATTAGAGACTGAAATTGATGACGATGATAATTATTCTGCCACTCGTGCATCAAATGTGGTGACAGTAACTCATGCTGATGCTGGGATTACTTTTGATGCTTATAGGTATAACTCTCGCGCACAGGACGTGCCTTCCATCTCGATAGAAACACAGGGTGTGGATGCTGTATATGGAGATGATTGGTTCGAATATGGAGATAAATGGAACGCAACAAATAAAAAATATGCTATTATGTTTTTGATAGAGGCCGATTCAGGGGCCTCTGGACGTTCAGATAGCTACAAACACATGAACATTCAACATACTTGGCCTTGTTCAAATACACACTCAACTTTAGTTGATTTGATAGACCCTATGTGTGTTTCTATAAATAGTCGTTCAATTGTACAGAGTATATCCTATAGCCACAAGGGTAAATATCAAATAATTGAGGATAGACTTGGAAAAGCTGATATAAGAAAAATTGGAGCTTCGGGAGGAAGTATGAAGTTTGGAGGTATAGATTTGGATGGTGAAACAGATAGGATTAAATTTTATGAATATCAAACACAAGCCACTCCAATATATATTGATGTAGAACACCGTAATGGAGATAGGTCTCGTTTCTTTGGTATAATCACAGAAATGTCAGAAGACCACCCTACTGGTAAGGTAATACCCAAATTTGGTTTAACTATGCAAATATCACACATGATTACTATGGATTCTAGTGGTTCTATTCTAAGTAACGGTTATATATCTTTAGGAGGCGACATAAGTGAGCCAAGGTATGTATAGTGCTCCTAGATTATTTCTAGGTGGCACGGAAATAAATAATTTTACTAATATTTCTTATTCAAGTAAAGGTAACAATACTATTTCAACTCTTAATATAAAAATTAGTGACCCTGATTTAGATGATGCGGGTCTTCTAGGTAAAGAGGTAGTTTTCTTTTTAAATTATGGAGCTAATGATACTGTTCCTTTTTTTAGGGGCTTCATAAAGGAATATACTCCCACTGAGAAAAATATATCATTAAGAGCACGAGATGTATTGTCTTTTCTTGCTGGCTCAGAAACCCCTCCTTTGGTAATTACAGACGATTCTAATTTTGACGGATACACATTATCTCAAATGCTATTTGATTATATAGAAAGGGTCGTTAATAAGAACGGAGTAAAAATAGGGTTAGATATGCTTAATGATACAGACCCTCCAGTGACACTGACAGGATATAGGAAATCTAGTATACACCCTCTTAAAATAGTACAAGAGAAGATACCAAAGAATATTTCTTCTTTATCCGATATAAAATCATGCCGTTTGGTTGTAAGAGATGACGGTTCTAAATCAAATATATGTTTTGTTAAAGAACAGGACGCAGATAGTAGTGGTATAACCTTTGGCTTTAATAATGGTATAGAAAAACTATCTTATAAAAAACGACCAGACCCAAATTATTATACCACAGTAGTTAATAAAAATGTTATGGAGTATCAGCATAACTCTTTACCTATTGGAATCACAATGGGAAAAATGGGAAAGAAAAAATACGAATTCCCCGATGAGGCTAGAGAAGAGGCTTTTTTACAAGCTACTGTAGCAGAAGATAAAAAAGAGATTACTTTAAATACCAACAAAGGACACTATTTAGAAATAGGTAATGTTATAAATTTAGTTACTCCAGAATATCCAGAGTTAACTGGAAAACATAGAATCTTAAGTAAATCTGTTCAATGTGGTGGTTCTAAAGTTTCATGTAAACTTAAACTCAGTAGAGAATCCTCATTCTTAGCAGATTATTTGGGGGAAGCATAATATGCAGAAATTTCCATCAGGGTATGAAATAAACAAAGGCCCTTACGTCACCAATTTTACACGAGTGAATGGCACAACCGCAAGGGCTGTTGGTGTACATACAAACCCATCTGGAGAAGCGACAGGCCAAGATATATTAATATGGAGTATATATTGTAGAAATCATGGTAATTCTGAAAGTACGGAATTTAGCATATATGATAATTATGCCACTTCTAGAACAACCGAAGCTGATGAAGACTTTTTGATATTCAGGCAACACCTTTCACCCAATCGAAAAGAAATAGATGGATTTAGTCTTACTTTACCAGTTAGTCCATGGATAACTGGTGGTAGCGTTACGATGGATTGGGACCCGGCTACAGTTGAGATTTTCGGCCACCATGTTTGGTATGGTGTAGGTGATACAACTATTTCATATACACGCCCTTCGCTTGTTACTCAAAGCTATGATTGGGGACAGGATTTAGCTGGAGCAATGCCTTCTGCTAACTGGCAATTTGAAACACCAATATTAGCAAGAAATGGAGCATATATGGTGGGTAGTGCGAATGTGGATGCAACTGTGCTGTGGTCCTACGCTGGTACTTCTACCCCTTATGATAATGCTAACAGCCCAACAACTTCTTCTAAACAAAAAAGAGCAGATATTATGCCAAAATTAGTGGTTACAAAGGGTTCATACTTAGGTACAGCTACCAGTAGCCCCAAACGTATCTCAGAGTGTGATTGCGAGATTTGGGGATACTCAACATATAACACCACAACCTCTGAAAAAATGTTAAAATTTATAGACGGAGATGACCATGACATAATGGACGTATGGGTTGGCCCCGGATGGACAGAGGGTTCAGGCTCAACTGCTGATAATGAAACTGTACAGGGATACATTGGTACTATAACCCCCACCTTATTTAAAACCCCTATCTATGCAAAGAATGGATTCTATGCAGTCAATAGAACAACCGGTAACATTGATACTACTGGCCTCAATTCTAATTTTATATATAGGGAATTAAAAACCAATAAATCTTTGGGTGTTACTGGTTTAAGATAAATTAATTAGTCGTATTATTTTTTTGAACGTATAGCGTGAGTGCTAGTTACTAGACCATCAAGTCTTGTTGCGTCAGGCTCATCAGGGTTTACTGTTCGAGCTGATAAAGTTCCTTCTTTATATTCGATTCCACTATGAGAGTGTACACTGTCTAGGGTTCCATCAGATTTAAGTCCTGCTGTTCTTCCCATTTTCTTAGCTTGTCCGGTTAAGTCTTTTTCAGATATCACATTT
>Ga0187827_10003816_pt1 | contig 19046 bp, 17 predicted proteins | sample ETNtaG_39_FD_167969 | JGI IMG/M metagenome (GOLD analysis project Ga0187827, IMG submission 167969) | Marine microbial and viral communities from oxygen minimum zone, Eastern Pacific Ocean - ETNP2014_SV_150_PacBio MetaG (Illumina Assembly) | ecosystem: Environmental > Aquatic > Marine > Hypoxic... | reverse complement strand
TTGCTATGGCATGTTTGTTTGGTGGTAAATCTATCAAAGCAGCTAAAGAAAAAGGAGCTTCATTACTAACTGTTAAAGAAGCTCAAGATGCTGGTATTGCTGGTATTGATATTACTTCAGTAACTAACAAATTCCTAAAAGAGAATCCTGGAATGGTAAAAACTTTTGTTGAAGTAACTCACGAAGCAAATGCTAGATTTAATGCTGGAAAGTCAGACATGAACGTTATAGCTAAAGATGCGGCTATGGATCTTGCTGGTACTAAAAACCAAATGGATGGATTTGAGTTTCCAGATGCAGCAACAATGAAATCTAAGTACCTGAATAAAGGCGGTATACTTATGACTTACCTAAGTGTTATGGGTAATATGTTTGCTACGTCTGAGAATCCTGCTCTTAGTGATTACTCTGCGGTTGTAGATACTAGTTATCTACCCTAATTAAGCTCTTAATTAATATTTAAAAAGGCACCAATTTAATAGATTGGTGCCTTTTTTTAATAAAAAATCTAATATATTATTTTTATGAGTGATCTAGTTTCTCAAAATGTGAATATGATTTTTGAATCTCTGAAAGGAGAAGCTGTTCATGCGCTTAAAGATATAAGTTTTACTTTAAAAAAAGGTGAGCTATTAACTGTATTAGGCCCTTCAGGTTGTGGAAAAACAACTTTATTAAATATTGCAGCTGGTTTTCTTCGTCCAACTTCTGGAATTATTACTTTGGGTAATAAAGAAATAAATGGCCCTGGAGTTGAAAGAGGAATGGTTTTTCAACAAGGTGCTTTATTTGAATGGTTGACAGTCGCAGAAAACGTAAATTTTGGTTTAAGAATGAAAAAAGAAGATTCTGTTATGACTGCAAAAAGAGTTGAAGAATGGCTCGAAATAGTAGGTCTACAAGGTTTTGGGAATACTCCTACGTATCAATTATCTGGAGGTATGCAGCAAAGAGTCGCTCTCGCAAGATGTTTAATCAATGATCCAGATTTAATATTAATGGATGAACCTTTAGGGGCTCTTGATGCTTTAACTCGAGAAAAAATGCAGTCTTTAGTTTTAAGAATTTGGAAAGAAACTGGAAAAACAATTATTTTAATCACTCACTCTGTCGAAGAAGCCTTGTTATTAGGTGAAAGATCTTATGTTATGGCTCCTAGACCTGGAAGAATCCATAAGGAATACAAACTTCCATTTGCCTCAATGGGCTTAAAAGAAGATTTAAGAGAAATCAAAAATAATAAAGAATTTGTATTTAAAAGAGAAGAAATATTATCCATGATTTGGGATATGGAAGAAGAAATAATGGGTAAAGAAATTTAGGATGATTACAGGAACTATTACATTTTTAATAATTTTTGCAGTTATAGGTTCTATCCTTTATGGACAAAGACTAGTCAAAACCGAAAAAAGTGATGCAGTTTTTGGAAATCCTGAAAGAGCTAAAGGTGGAATACATTGGGTTGTAGTTGGAACTTGTTTTCTATTATTTGCGTGGCTTTATTATTCATGGGATATCGCAAAAGCGTTTTACCCTAAGTCTGCAAATGAACTTTGCCAGGTTGCAAAAGTTAATGAGTCGTTGCTGTCTTTAAAGTATCTTTTCCCAATAGAAGAAAGAAGCCATAAAAGTACTGCTCTTATTAAGCGAGAAAACATAAATATAAGTAACAAAATAATTGAAATACAAAATTCGTCTGATTTAAAAAACCAGGATAAAGTAATTTTCGTAAATTTACTTAATAAGACTCGTCAAACAATTCCATTATTAACTAATGAAAATTATCTAGAAACAGAAACTAAAAATACAATAAATGAGTTAACAAATAGGATAAATGAATTAAAAGAAAATTTTCCAAAAGATAGTTTCCCTCCGCGTTTATCAGATGAAGAAGAAAACAAAAGAATTGAAGCAGTAAAAAAACAATTAGGTTGGGGTGCAACTGGTATGGAGGTTCCTCCTCTGCCCGAAAGTAAGGTAGGTCTGAAATTTCATACTGCGGCTCAAGAATTGAATTTAATTAGTGATGAATTTTTTGCAATGAGAAATCATCACCCTGAATATTTACGATTGCTGAAAGAAATAAGAGATCAAATTGAAGAATACAAAAATGCATTGAACGATGATCAAGATCTGGAGATGACATATATAAAGGAAATTAAAAAACTTGGTCAAAGAGTCGAATATGAAAGCATTTTCCCTCCTAATGCGTTAGATGAAATGGAAAATGCAATTAGAGCGTTTGATAGAGTTCAAAAAAAAGAACAAGGCTCTATAAGAATAAAAGATATGTTGTTATTTCCAGCTGGAACAATCGTCGCTAGTGGTCCAACTTGTGCAGAAGATGGTCCTGGTAGATGGTTACCTAAACCATCAGATACCTTTAGGATCTTTGGCGACCTATTAAAACCAAGCGTAGGATTTAAAATGATCCCACTGCTTTGGTATGAAATGATGGGGGTAAATAAAATAGTTGGTTTTATTCTTCCAGATTGGATAGCAGATATATTGCCCGGAAAATATCCTGTTCATACTTCTGATGGAAATGTAGAGCCAAATTTTAAAAGCAAAGTTTTAGATGTTGTAACTGGTGAATTCGAAGCTTTCAAAATACCTGTTCCCATGGGGCATATTTGGGATTCATTCTTACGAGTATTTTTGGGTTTAATGCTTGGAGTTATTTGTGGCGTACCTTTAGGCATCTTTATGGGTTTAAATAGATTTGCAAAAGGATTTTTTGATCCATTGGTTGAACTATATAGGCCAGTACCACCTCTTGCGTGGGCCCCATTAGTAATTACTGTCTTTGGAATAGATAACCTTGGAAAAGTATTTTTATTATTTATGGTCTCTTTTTCAATTATGATTATTTCTGCAAGAGCTGGAGCTTCAGGAACGCAACTATCAAAAATTCATGCGGCTCACTCACTTGGAGCATCAAGATGGCAAATATTACGACATGTCATATTCCCAAATTCATTGCCTGAAATACTAACGGGGCTAAGAGTTGCTGTTGGTATGTGTTGGGGAACATTGGTTGCAGCAGAATTTTTAGCAGGAACTACTGGTATTGGATTTGTTGAAAACGTTGCTAGAAAATATATGCAATATGAAGTTATTTGGATTACCATTTTTGTAATGGGAATGCTGGGACTTTTATTTGATATTACTCTTAGAAAAATAATAGATAAAACTACTCCGTGGCACGGGAAGGGTTAGGCAAAACAAGTCTATTTGGCAGGAATACACAGATCATTTTTGAGAATTCGCTGTGATACGGCCATTCCGAATCGAAATCCCAGCTGAGACTCTGGAACGTATCAGATCCCAGGTCGCAGACTACCCTTGGCATGAAATGCCAGATGATGGTGGTTGGGTTTATGGTACCAATCTTGATTATATGAAGGAGTTATGCTCGTACTGGGTTGAAGATTTCAATTGGCAAAGACAAGAGCGAGCTATTAACCGTTTCTCGCACTTCATTGCTCCTGTTAATGGAATCGACTTGCATTTTATTCATGAGAAAGGTAGTGGGCCTAAGCCATTGCCGTTGCTTATTAGCCATGGCTGGCCGGGCAGTATCGTTGAGTTTCTAGACATCATCGAACCACTGGCCCATCCGGAACGCTTTGGCGGCAGTGAGAACGACGCTTTCGATGTAATCATACCGTCTTTACCTGGCTTTGGCTTCTCGAGTCGCCCAACCCGCCCAATAGGCCCACGAAAGATTGCCGATCTGTTTAGCGCATTGATGACCGAAACCTTGGGATACAACGGTTATCTGGCTCAGGGAGGTGACTGGGGTGGGGCCATTTCAAGTTGGCTTGGTTTCGAACACGCGCCAGCTTGCCGCGCTATCCATATTAATATCTTGACGATGCGTCACCCTGATGGGCCTGTGGGTCCGGAGGAAGAGAATTGGGCTGTTGAATTCGATCGTGAACAATTAATGGAGGACGGCTACCGAACTCAGCAGGCGACCAAGCCGCAAACGTTGAGCTATGCAATGATGGACAGTCCAGTTGGAGTCGCTGCATGGATCATTGAGAAATTTCACTCGTGGTCAGATACTGACGGCGACAACATTGAGAGCATCTATACCAAAGACTCATTGTTAACAAATATCATGATCTATCTTGTTACTAGGACCTTTAATACGGCATCGTGGATCTATTTCGGACGACGAGAGGAAGGCGGTCGAGTGCTCTCTCCCGACGGGTTGCGGGTAGAGGTACCAACAGCTGCAGCCTTGTTTCCAGCTGAACTACTCTCCTGGCCGCCCCGATCTTACGTAGAACGTATCTACAATATTGCTCGCTGGACCGAGATGCCACGTGGTGGCCACTTTGCGGCGTTGGAGCAGCCAACGTTGTTGATTGAGGATATTAGGGCATTTGCTCGAACGTTACGCTAGCAATTCAATTACATTAAAGGCTACTCGACATAGTAGACCTAAAAAACTATCGATTGCAGCGTCGAGGTCATCAAGTCAAACACTACCACCGCTGCGTGGGATGGATATTCGAATTCGTTGTTTTACACAAAGGGGCAGGTACCCCAAGGTGGTGTGCTGAAAATGTGCTGAAACTGGGCCCGTTCCAGCCCTCCTGAGTCTTTTCAGGGCCAGTTGCGTGGAGTCGGAGCCTGTTATTAAAAAGTTTTAGGACTATCGATAAGGAGCGCTCTGCCTTCACACGGCAGGGGTCGCAAGTTCGAAGTTTGCCGCGCCCACCATTTTCCAACTGGTTTTTGCCAGTTTTCTATACCTAGACCTGTTCTGTTCTTCTGTGTTCACAATCTGATTACAATGAAGAAACAGAAATGGAGAGCGGTTCTATGTAGCGTAGAGAGCTTGTGTAGAAATGAAGAAGCAGATACCCAAGTTGGGCCTGTCAACGCTGCCATGTAAACGATATTATGGTCGCCTTATCCTGCTAAATGAACTGTCAAAACTAATCTTCGGATATCTCAATGACTGACAACACACAGGCCTTCAACGAGGCCATAGTCACGACCGATTGGCTTGCGCAGCACCTAACCGATCCGGATCTTCGAATCTTCGACTGCACCACACATCTTATTCACCAATCAAGCCCGCAGTCCGACGCACCGTATGTCGTTCAGTCAGGTAAAAATGACTACGATAAAGCACATCTCCCCGGCGCCGCTTTTATAGATTTGCAACAGGACTTATCGGACACCGCTAGCCCTTATCGTTTCACCTGCCTGCAAGCCAATGAACTTGCAAAAAGATTTGGCGAGCTGGGTATTGGAGACGACACCACCGTGGTGCTGTACAGCCAAACCACACCGCAATGGGCTACCCGCATCTGGTGGTTACTGAGAACTATAGGCTTTGACCGAGCGTGCGTGTTGGACGGGGGCCTCACCCGTTGGCAAACAGATGGACGCGCTGTTTCGCGCGAGACCACTATCTTCCCACCGGCTTCACTGACAACCCAACCACGTAACGGGCTGCTTGTGGACAAAACGACCGTGTTATCTGCTATTGATGACGACAATACCTGCACTATCAATGCGCTACGCGCCGTTCAACACGCCGGACTTGATAACGGAGAGTTCGGTCATTACGGTCGACCAGGCCGCATTCCGCACTCGTTTAATGTCCCAACCAATGAGTTGGTGGATGCTGCGACGATGGAGTTCCTCCCCAGCGAGGAGATTCGCTCCCGCCTTCATGCGATCGGCGCCTACGAGGCAGATCATGTGATCACTTATTGCGGCGGCGGTATTGCTGCCAGCACAACAGCCATGTTCCTCGTTCTCTTCGGCCATCCCCATGTCAGTCTGTACGACGCATCGTTGAGTGAATGGGCTATCGACCAAAACTTACCAATGGTCACTGATTCGACAGACTAATGTTCATTTCTCTCCTTGCTTGGCCTGCTGGGTCAAACTCCCCCGCTCCACCGATCGCCGATGTCCCGGACCAATGGCCTCAGTACCAAAACGATTGGTAATTCAATCCAGCACATCATTCAACTCGCCCTGCGGCTTGACCGGGACCGAGTCAAAAAGATTTTGCTGATGCGCCGCAATATCAACGAAATTGGTAGCGCCCAGGCTCAATAGCTGCACGCCCTGCTTGAAAGCGGCCCGCGACCAAAGCGCACGGGCCGCCAAGCCTTCTCCTTGACTTTACCGAGTGAGGCATACTTTTGCAGGTAAAGCTGCTTTTCAAGATCGTTAACCCCGGCCTTTTGCGCATTTGCGGTTTTCATCTCAAAGCTTTTTGCCTTGCGCTCTGGTTGGGTGGCGCTTTTGGTATTCATGTTTTTTTATCCAAAGAGGGGTTATGGCCTGTGATGCCTTGGGCTCGCACCACATAACGCAGCGGCCCACCGGGGACGATGGCATCGAAGGGGTAGCAGGTAATCAGTGTGAGCAAGCGACCGCGGGTCGCCGCCAGCACATCGGTATCGGTCTCGTGCAGTACACGGACATCGTTTACCTGATAGTGATGCACGACGCCATCGGCAGACTCAAGCTGCAGTTGCGCTCCGGGTTTGATCTTTTGAAGAAAAGCAAAATGGGTATCACGGTGACCGACAATTACGCTGTTATCGGCGCTGCCCGGCGGCGCACTGGCTCGTACGTGGGCAGGACCAAAAGCCAACGCTGCCCCGTTGGCCCCCGCCAGCACCACCATGGATTTATCCTGTGCTGGCACACTCAGCCTGGCCACCGGCCAGGTGTCGGCCCAGGGCCAGGGCTTTAGCGGCTGGCCGCTATAGAGCGTCTCGCGCCAGGCGTTATTGAGCAGCGCCTGAGCGAGTGCCGCCTTAACAGGAATCCACGCCCCGTGGGCAATGCTGAGCACCCCGGCGAGCGCAAGAGCGCCCGCGATCAAGGGGCGCGTCATCAGCATCGAGCCAACACCCAGCGGCGCAGCAGCAGCGCTGCAAGCAACAGCGCCATACCCAGAAGTATCAGCAACTGGGCAGGGGTTGCCGTCTGCGGCAGCCTTGCAGCAAGCGCTGCCTGCAGCCCTGGCTGTCCAGCCGCTGTAAATTTTGCGGAATGCTTTTGGGCGGCTTTCTTTTCCTCGGCCCTGCGTTTTTTGCCCCATTCGGCGATTTTCTTCTTGGAGAAGATTCGCGCATTCTCCGCCACGGATTTTTTGTCGAATTCGTACATGTAAGAAGCCGTCTTCATCAGCGCTGGCGTGGGTTTTTCTAGCCAGATTTCCTCGATCTCCCATCCGTCCGGCAGGTTCACCGGTACCGGCCAGGCCTTAAGGTTCTCGCCGGAAGGCACACTGGACTCGCGCTCTACTGCCACCAGGCTGGTGTGTCGGCTCACGAGGTGATACCGAAGACCGATTTCTACAATCTGGTTGCGCACCTGTTTGCGCGCTGCCTCGCGTCCAAGCGTGGCGCGCAGATCCCCGGTATTAAGGGTGATCGAATCAATCTTGCGCCTGGCATAAAGGCGGGCGATGCCCGCCTTGGTAACACCATTGCGCAAAGACACGCTCTGTTGCCACGATGTACCTGCCCGCATGCCCGTGATGCGCACTTCATCACCCAGATGGCGGGCTTGCACTACCACCACCAAAGGCTCGCCGGCATATAGATCCGGCACAGGTGTCGGGTAGGTTTCGAGCACACCCTGGCGCCAGTGCAGTTTGATATCTGTCAGTACGGGGCTTTCAAGGCGGGCAAAGAGCGCACTCATTTTCTCGCGCACCTCTTTGGGCTTGCCTATATAGGTATAGGTGCCACGGCCGGTGCGCGCCGCCTTGCGCATGAAATACCCATTGGGCGATGAACCAATACCCACAGTAAAGAGCCGGCTTTTACCAATATGAGAGCCGATGTAATCAAAAAGCGCGGTCTCGTTGCCGACCGCTCCATCGGTAATAAACACCACCTGGCGCACCTGGGTGCTTTGCTCATAATCGCGAAGCGCAAGCTTGAGTGCTGAGAGCATCTCGGTGCCACCGGTGGCATCAAGCGCCGCTATGCTGGCCAGCGCCTTGGCAATATTGGCCGGGGTTGCCCACTTGGGATCGATGTACAGCTGCTGCGCCTTCGAGGCAAAAGCGACTACGTTAAAGGTATCTTGTGGTCCCAGTCGCTTTAACGCTGTGCTGAGCGCGGCACGCGCCTGGCGAAACGATGCCCCCGCCATGGAGCCCGAGGTATCGAGCACAAAGATCACCTCGCGGTTGAGCTTTTGATCCTGCGCCGCTTTGGCATCGGGCGGCATCACCATTAACAAGGCGTACTGATCTTCCTCAAAAGTCTCGGTAAAAAGTACCGCCCGGGGCGCATGGGCCACCAGTGGGCGCCAGTGCAGTACAAAATCGCGGTCCGCCGGCAAAGTGCCATGGGCCGGCTCAATGCGGACCATGCCCTTGCGCTCATCCTCGTTTATATCAATCGCATGCGAGGGGCTCTGCACGCTAATGGCCATACCGGCATTAATAGCCACACGCAGCGATACCGGGTTGATAGAGCCCCTGGCGGGGTCGGCCACCCACGGACTGATGCGTGAACCATCGGGCACCTGGTTGGTATCGGGGGCAAAGCCATGACCACTTAAGGACTCAGCCTCGATGCCCGGCACGTAGCGCGGTGCGACCACCATGGGAAATCTCAATGAGAACCCACCATCGCGATAATCCAGCTCGCGCTGGTACTCAATGCGCACCCCCACGGTGCCCTTTGGCTGGATCCCCGCCACCGAGGTGGTAAATATATTGGGCCGCTCCTGTTCGAGCAGTGCGGCCTTTTTGCCCTGCGCCTTGGCCTGCTGGTAGATCTTTTTAGCCTGGGCCCGCTCTTTTATCTCACCCACGATAATGCGATCGCCAATGCGCACCTCAAGAGTATCTACCGCGGCGTTCTGCGGCAGCGGGAATACATAGATACCCTCCAGCCACTCGTCGGTGGGGTTATGAAAATACTGCGTGACTACGGTGCGGGCCACAAGCCCGGTTACGCTGATATCCACATCCGTACCCAGCATCGGTACCGCCCGCAGCGGCGCATCGGCGTCGGCGCGCACCAGCAGCGTGCCGGCTTTAGCTGCCCCGGGCTGCATCGGCTGGCCAAGGGCCGAGATGCTGGCAGCCAGGGTGTAAGGACTCACCAGCACACCCAAAAGCACAGCGACCCTCAGAACAACGATGTGTAAGCAATAACGCATAATCAAGCCTCGATAAGTAGCAAGAGAGGGAAAAATACGGGGGACCATCAGCATCTAGCGGCCCCGATGGCGCACATAAGCGGTGACTACTGTCTGCTCGCCCTTGGCCGGCATTACCACCACCAGATCGAGCTTGCGGCCATAGCGGCGCATGATGCCCGGGTGCTCGCGGGCCACACGGCGTTTTTCTGCTTGGCCTAAAAAACAGCGCCGCCCGCCGTGATGATCGTATTCGGCCCGGCCGTAGGCCAGCACCATGCAAATGAGCGATTCATCAATGCCGCGCTGGGCGCAGCGCACCCTGGCATGCTTGGAAAAGAGGATCGGTCCCATCATCTTTTAATAGCCTGCAAGGGCTTATTTTTTTTATCGGTGTGGCAAGGTGCGCCCTTGTGAAAAAAATCCAAAGAAACCGGCACTATCTAAAAGGCCATCGTGGGCCGCGCCAATCCCCATGAAATTACCCCGGCGGCGCACCCTCTTTTGCCATCCCAATACGCTAAAAAGGAAAAGATCACTAAAGGCAAACCCCGGCCGGTGCAAAAAACACCTGTCCCACAAAAGGGCGACCTATGGCAGCACACCCCACCACCGCACTCAGCCACCTGAAACCCGATGACCTTAAAAAACTGCTGATCCGAGTGACTGCCTATGCCCTTTGGAAGCTGGGCACCCGGTCCGGCCACAGCCCCGAGATGGAAGCCGAAGAACTTAGCCAAAGAGCCATTGGCGACACCCTGGCTGAGCGGCGCCGCTGGAACCGCGAGCGGGCCACCCTGGAGCAACACCTAAGAGGCGCCATCAACTCCTACATATCGCACTACTTCGATTCTCTCGCCGCCAAGGCGCGGGTAACTCATACCCCGAACCTCGAATCCCTGGCCTACGACCCCACCACTCCCGAGGACCTTTTGAACCTTCAATACCTTACCCACCGCATCCGCGAGGCCGTGCATACCGAGGACGACCCGCTGCTGCACCAAACCTGGTATCTGCTCGAGACCGAAGGCTGGGATCTTAAGAACGACAGCCATCATTTCTGTCAGAAACTGGGGCTGGACGCCACCAGTGGCAGTGCCGACTACCAGCGCTTTAACCGCGTGCGTAACCGTCTGCGCAGCATTACCCAACGCTGTGCCACAGCAGAACAGCAGGGCAGCGCGGGCACTGCCTGAAGCCATGGCCAGTTCCACAGACGATCTGCTGCGTCGCATCCTTGGCGACAAGGCTGATGCGGTTATCACTGCAACGCGTATGCAGCAAAGCGACGCGGCATTGCTGCAATCCCACGGCATCGATGTCGATGCATTGCACAAGCGCGTCAGTGCCCAGATTGCAAAAGCCGAGGCACTGGTCGCACACGGAATTCATCCGCCGGTGCCGATCGAAGATCTCACCGAAGAGCAGTTCGAGGCGCTCGATACCCAAACGCTTGAAAGATACCTTGGGGCAAGTGGTATCGATAGCAATGCCCTGCTGGCCAAAGTACAAAACCTCATTGCCGAGGCAACCCCCAAAGTCACCTGGCATGAGCGTCTGCAGGCTATGTTGCCCCGCTGGCAAAGTACCCCGGTACTGGGCATGGCTGTGGGCGCCATGGCACTGGTTGCGGTGGGCATCGGGGTGCTGCGCGTGGCACCGCAAGAGCCCATCGGGTCTATCCCTGCGCAAGATCAAGCACAGACCCTTGCCCTTGCAAAAGCAGTGCCGATGAACCTGCCCGGCAGCACAGCGCCTCAGCAAGGCTTACGTGAAGGAGGCGAAGTATCTCTTAACAAAAAACTGTCGCAGACGCCTGATATGGCTGCGATAAGCAAAGGGGCTGAAACTGAGAATATGGCAAAGGCAGCGGCACCAGCCACAGCAGACGTAAACCGCCCACAATCCCAGACACAACCACAAGTAGAAGCTGTCCCCATCCCAACCGACTCACTGATGGCACTCAGTCAGCCGCCGCCAGCACCTGAAGCCACAATACCCCTGACTAATACGATCGAAGCCGGCGCTGCAGTCAGTGCGCCGCTCGCCAGTATCGATGTTAACGATGCACTGGCAACACCTCAGTGGGCATTAACCAGCGCGCCCAATGAATCCGCCAGTGAACACAAGATCGAATTTATCTTCAAACCCGGAGATACCCTCTCGCACAGCATGGCCCAATCGGGCCTGCCGGTAGAGCTGTGGGCCAAACTTGCCGAGCGGGTCGGCAGTAACTTTCAGCCCGGCGATAAAGCCATCATCTATTTTGAGAACGATGAGTTCGAGCAGTTGGTGGTCATCCGTCGAAAAAAAGAGCGCACCACTGTTACTGCAGATCTTAAAACCAATACCGTGGCCGTGGGCACCACCACCACAATAGAGGTAACCGGCGAGATTCAGACATCACTTTATGTCGCGTTGGAAGAAAAGCTCAATGCCAATGTGGCACAACGCATCGCCTGGTTACTGCAAAGCCGCGATGTGCCTTTGACCACCCTGCCCAAAGGCTCAACATTCAGTGTGCGAATCGAGCAGATCACCGGCGCCGATGGCGAGACGCTGCGCTATGGGCAGATCAGCAGCGTGCAGCTCGATGCGGGGGGCAAAGGGCAGTTTGTAGTGGAAGGGTCGGGCGAGATTAGGGCCTGATAATCACCCAGATATTTTCGATGGTAAAGCACATCCCACGCAGAACTATGGCCTACCGCTTATTCGCGCCATACCTGTTGCGGCCCATAGGCCCAAACGCGCTACCATAGGCCTTAGTTGATGCGTTTAATTGGCCCAAGCATTCACCTTCCGCTTTGAAAACCTCCGCCCCTTACCTCACCAAATCCCGCTACATCGATGCGCTTCGCTGTGAGAAGAAGCTCTGGCTGGGCTGGCATGAGCGAGCGCCTTATGAAGAAGCCCCGCCCTACTCTATTCTCGATACCGGTAACCGCATTGGGGAAGGGGCCTGGGCGCTCTTTCCCGATGGGGTATTGATCACCGAGAAACCCTATGAGCATGAGGCTGCTGTTGCGAGGACTGTTTCGCTAATGGCGGGTGATGTGCCGGCGATCTTCGAAGCCGCCTTTGAATACGACAAGGTGCGCATCCGTGTGGATGTGCTCGAGCGATTGGATGATGGCTGGGGCCTTCGTGAAGTGAAATCTTCCACCTCGGCCAGTGAAGATAAAGGCCATGTGGATGATGTGGCGGTTCAGTTATATGTGCTGCAGGGTACAGGGGTAAATATCACCTCGGTGGAACTCATTCATGTAAATAATCAGTATGTGTTTGATGGCGGGGATATCGCCTGGCCCGAGATGCTGCTGCGAGCCGATCTCACCTTGGAGGCGCGCGATCGCCTGCCCCAGGTGGCCGCCAAAATACCCAAGTTGTTTCGCGTATTGGACCAGGACAGCGCGCCCGAGGTGTATGCCACCAAGAGCCTTTGCTCAAAGCCGTGGCGCTGCGATTACTTTGATAGCTGCATGGCGGCCAAGCCCGAGGACTGGGTGGGCCTTTTGTACCGCATCTTTCCCAACCGCTTGGCGGCTTTGCATGCGCAGGGGATCGAGTCGATCCCGGATATTCCCGAGGATTTTAAACTGCCAGAAAAACAGGCCCACGCGCTGGACAGCCTGGCCTCGGGGCATCCGTGGGTCTCCGATGATCTAAACGGTGCACTTATCCCTTTGGGGCCGCCGGCCTATTACATGGATTTTGAGACCATGGCCCCGGCCATCCCAGCCTACCCTGGCACGCGGCCCTACGAGACGACTCCCTTTCAGTTCTCAGTGCACTTTATTGATGAAGATGGTGTGCTAACGCACACCGCTTACCTTGCCCCGGAAGATACCCACCCGGCCCGTGGTTTTGCCGAGGCGTTAATTGCTGCGATCGATCGCACTGACCTGCCGGTGGTGGTTTACAACCAGAGTTTTGAGCTTGGCGTGCTGGGCGGGCTTTGTGAGATGTTTGCTGATCTTGCTGATGACCTTGGCGCCATTATGAAAAACGTGGTGGATCTGTTACCGGTGGTGCGCGATCACGTTTGCCACCCGGGCTTTATCAGCAAGCGCTCCTTGGATGCCGGCACGTATTCGATTAAGAACGTACTGCCGGCATTGGTGCCCTCGATGAGTTATAGCAATCTTGATGGGGTGGCCGAGGGCGGCGAAGCCTCACGGGTATATACCGCGATGGTGTTTGGCGCCTATGCAGGCCGGAAGGCCAATGACTACCGCCAGCAGCTTCTTGATTACTGCGAGCAAGATACGCTGGCGATGGTTGAGGTGCAGCGCGCGTTGATAGCGCTTTGTGGGCAAGATTAACAACGGCGTAAGATACGCCCATGCAGTTAAGCGCTGAGCAACTTGATTCTTTAGCCACCCAGGGCTTTTTGCTGCTGCCCGGGCTGTTCTCGGGTGCCGAGGTGGATGCGCTGCGCGAGCGCTTGCCGGCGCTTTTGGTCGATGGCCACGAGGGCAATATTATTGAGCGCGCTTCGGGTGAAGTGCGCACCTCGATGGGGTTGCATCTGCGTGATGAGCGCTTTGCGGCACTGGTGCGCCACCCGCGGCTGGTGAACCCGGCGCTTCAGGTGCGCGCGGAGCCGCTTTATATTCAGCAGGTTAAGGTTAACGTTAAGGCGGCTTTTTCGGGCGAGGTGTGGCAGTGGCACTACGACTTTGCCACGCACCATGAAGAAGACGGTGTAGCGAAACCCTTGGCACTTAACCTGCATGTGTTTTTGGATGAGGTGAGTGAATTTAATGGCCCATTGTGGTTTGTTCCGGGCACCCATACGGTAGGTGCACACGGAGCGCATCTTGATACCACGACCACTAGCTACCCGTTGTGGGTAGTTGATGAGCCCACGGTGGCAACGGCGGTCCAAGAACATGGCATGGTCTCGGCTACCGGGGCGCGTGGTACGGGGCTCATTTTTTTTGATACCCTGCTGCACGGCTCGCCGCCTAATATGTCGCCGTGGGATCGCTCGATCTTCTCGCTGATCTTAAATCCTGTCTCCAATGCTTATACCCGCTCTACCCGGCCCGATTACAAGCACCATCGGGATCTCACACCGGTGACTGCACTGGATGACGATTGCCTGTTCGCGTAAATGACTTGGTGTGGCATGCATGGGCACGGTAGCATTGTGCTTAAAGAAGGTGCCCAAATAAGAGCACTGAAAGAAGATAAGCAACTGCGAGATAAGTGATGAGTGATTCGATGCACGCCTTTATTGAAGGTATGCCCAAGTGCGAACTGCATGTGCACCTTGAGGGCACGTTGGAGCCCGAGCTTAAATTTGCGCTGGCCAGGCGTAATGATCTGTCGCTGCCTTATGCCTCGGCTGATGAGATGCGCGCGGCTTATGAGTTTGATGATCTGTCGTCGTTTCTGGCCGTTTACTACGAGGGTATGGGGGTGTTGCTTAAAGAGGTCGATTTTTATGATCTGGCTTATACCTACTTTGCCAAGGCGCACAGCCAGAAGGTGCGCTATGCGGAAGTCTTTTTTGACCCCCAGGCGCATACCAGCCGCGGGGTGTCTTTTGAGGTGGTAATCAACGGCATCCGCCGTGCCCAGGATGCGGCGCGCGAGGCCTTTGGCCTCAAAAGCGCGCTTATCATGTGCTTTTTGCGCGATATGAGTGCCGATTCGGCCATGCAGACTCTGGAGCAAGCACTGCCCTGGCGCGAGTGGATTATCGGCGTGGGGCTCGATTCCGACGAGCGCGATAACCCGCCGGCCAAATTTGCTGGCGTTTTTGAGCGTGCCCGCACCGAGGGGTTTTTGCGCACCATACACTGCGATGTGGACCAGCAGGATTCGGTCGCGCATATCTGGCAGACACTGGATATCGGGGTCGATCGCATCGATCACGGGGTCAACTGCCTGGAGGATCACGCCCTGGTGGATGAGATTAAAAAGCGCGGTCTGGCGCTCACGGTATGCCCCATATCCAACCGCTACGTGGCCACAGACCTTAAGGCAAAGCAGATCGCCAAGATGCTCGATCTGGGCCTTAAAGTCACCGTTAATTCTGATGACCCGGCGTATTTTCCCGGCTATATGAATGAGAACCTGATCGCCACGCAACAAGCTGTGGATCTATCGCGCGAGCAGATGTTGCAACTGGCCGTCAATGCCATCGAGGGCAGCTGGCTCTCGCAGGATGAGCGCGCACCCTACCTTGCCGATCTGAAAAATTATGTTGCTCAGTAAAGCGTGGCGCGGTGGCTTCGCACTTGCTGCGTTTGTTATTGCCATCTTGCTGGCAGGGTGTGCCACGCCGGCACATGTGCTGCCCGATGTACAGCCGGTTAATCTTAATGTTGCGGCCGCCGAGATTGCGCGCGCACCAAAACCCACTGCCCGCGAGATATCAGATACTAAAGCTGTGGCGCGGGTGGCGGCGCTGTACCAACGCCTTAAGCCTGCGGCCATTGCGGTTTGTCGTTATGTGGCTGAGCACAGCTGCAACTGGGAGCTCACGTATTCGCCTGAAGAAGAAGTCAACGCCTATGCCGCCGATGAATCAACAGTGGTGATCTATAAAGGCATTGTGCAATACGCCCGCAGCGATGCCGAGATCGCGATGGTGATCGCGCACGAGATGGCGCACCATATAGCCAACCACATTGTTGAGAGCCAGAGCAACCAGGCGGTGGGTGCGTTGATTGGTGGTGTGGCGATGACACTGCTGCTCGGTGATGCCGCCGCCTACAGCGGGCAGATCATCGGCGACGGTATGCGTATTGGTGCGGCAGCCGGAGTGCTGACCTTCAGCCGCAAACAGGAAATGGAAGCCGACTACCTTGCGGCCTATATCATCTCGCGCGCAGGTTTTAACCTCGATGGCGCACGCGGTATGCTGGTAAAGCTGGGTCGTCTGGGTGGGCGCACTACCTCGAGCGTGCTCGATACCCACCCGGGCGGTCCTGAGCGTGTGGCGGCGTGGGATCTGGCAGCCAGGGAGATCCGCTCGGGCTCACCGATGCCCCGTAAAAAATAGCCTTTTGCGCACAAAAAACCCCGCACGGCAGGTGCCGGGCGGGGCTATGTTTGTGGCGGCGCTTTTTAAGCGGCCATATCTTTTAAGTTCTTAAGGGCCAGGATCTTTACCCGGCGGCTGGCTGGTTTGGCAGCCACGTTCATGGTCTCACCCGGACGGAACGGATTGGGCACACCCCAGCGGGCTTCGGTCGCGGGTTTATCAACCACGCTGATCTTAAAAAGGCCGGGCATCTTAAAAACACCGGCGGCCCCCGGAGCCATGTGGCCTGCAATGACGCCGGACAAACTGTCCAGCACAGCTTTTACTTGCTTGGCCTCGGTGCCCGAATTTTCGGCAATCGCTTTCACGAGGTCAGTCTTGGTAAGGGGGCTTGAGTAGCTCATAGTTTTGATCTCTTCCTTTTAGGGGGTGGGTCGGAAAAAAGCCTTGCGGCCAGTGTTCGGTGGCTTCGGTGGTTAGTAGTCCAAAAGCATATGTAGGTGCATTTTAAACATAAAAGGGCCTTTATTTATAGTGTTTTATTGCGTTCCGTTTAGCGGGTGGGCCATGTAGAATCAGCCGCTCCGTTTTAAAGTTAAAGCAATTTTTAAAGTTTATGGCGCAATACGTTTATATGATGGCGGGTGTTGGCAAAGTGGTGCCACCCAAAAAGCACATTCTCAAGGATATCTCTCTTTCGTTTTTTCCCGGCGCCAAGATCGGCGTACTGGGCTTAAACGGCGCCGGTAAGTCCACTTTGCTGCGAATTATGGCCGGTATCGACACCGAGATCGAAGGCGAGGCGATACCACAAAAGAACCTTAAGGTCGGTTTTTTGCCGCAGGAACCGCAACTCGACGATGCCACCGACGTGCGCGCCAATGTCGAGCAGGGCCTCGGTGAAGCCAAACAACTGCTCGATGAATTTGAGCGCGTCAGCATGCGCTTTGGCGAAGAGTTAAGCGATGATGAGATGAGTGCCCTTATTGAAGAACAAGGCGAGCTGCAGACCCGCATCGATGCGATTGGGGCGTGGGAAATTGAGCGCAAGCTCGAGATCGCCGCTGACGCCCTGCGTCTGCCGCCATGGGAAGCCCCGGTTAAGCAGCTGTCGGGCGGCGAGCGCCGCCGAGTGGCGCTGTGCCGGCTGTTGCTCTCAGAGCCCGAGATGCTGCTGCTGGACGAGCCCACCAACCACCTCGATGCCGAGTCGGTGGCCTGGCTGGAGCGCTACCTCGAGCAATACCCGGGCACCGTGATCGCCGTAACCCACGACCGCTATTTTCTGGATAACGTGGCCGGGTGGATTCTTGAGCTTGACCGCGGTTTTGGGATTCCCTGGGAGGGCAACTACTCCTCGTGGCTGGATCAAAAAGACCAGCGCTTGGCGATGGAAGAAAAAGGCGCCTCGGCGCGGCGCAAGGCGATCGCATCTGAGCTCGAGTGGGTACGGGCCAACCCCAAAGGCCGCCAGGCCAAGGGCAAGGCACGCATCGCCCGCTTTAACGAGCTGATGGATCAGGAGTTTCAATCACGCAGCGAAACCAACGAAATCTACATTCCGCCCGGGCCGCGCCTGGGCGACAAAGTCATCGAGATAAAAAACCTGCGCAAGGCCTTTGCTGACAAACTGCTGATCGATGATCTTTCTTTCTCGCTGCCGCCGGGCGGCATCGTCGGCATCGTCGGCCCCAACGGAGCGGGCAAGACCACGCTCTTTAAAATGCTGATGGGTGTCGAGGCCCCCGACAGCGGTGAGATCAGCCATGGCGATACCGTACAGATCGCTTACGTGGATCAAAGCCGCGACACGCTCGATGACGCCAAGACCGTTTGGGAAGAGATCTCCGAGGGTCAGGATATTCTGGAAGTTGGCCGCTACCAGAGCTCGTCGCGCGCCTATGTCGGACGCTTTAACTTCAAGGGGCCAGATCAGCAAAAACATATCGGCTCGCTCTCTGGTGGTGAACGCAACCGCGTGCATCTGGCCAAGGTGTTACGCCAGGGCGGCAACGTGTTGCTGCTGGATGAACCGACCAATGATCTAGATGTGGAAACACTGCGTGCACTGGAACAGGCGCTTGGTGATTTTCCCGGCTGTGCCGTGGTGATCTCGCACGACCGCTGGTTTCTGGATCGTATCGCCACACATATACTGGCCTTTGAAGGCGACAGCCAGCTTACCTGGTTTGCTGGCAACTTTGCCGATTACGAGGCCGACCGCAAACGACGCCTGGGGACCGATGCCGACCAGCCGCACCGCATCAGATACAAGCCGATACAACGCTGAAATGAGGGTTATTAAAAACAAAACAGCCTATCCGTGGGCAACGCGTAGCCGGTCACCCGCGTGAGCGACCCCTTTGCCCGCTTTGGGGTTAAGCATCTTTCGGCCACCTCCATGCTGCAGTTCCGGGCCGACCCGGCGCTGGGCGTTTTGTACCTGGTGTATGGCATTCGCGAAGCGGGCTCACCGGCCATGCACCGCGGCTCGGCGCTCGATCACACCATCGGCCAGATGCTCGATGAGGACGTTACGCTGGATCATGCCGGGGCGCGTGCGCTCGCGACTGAACACTACGACGCCCTGATCGAAGGCGCCGAAGACGACTACCGCACCGCAGATATCACCCGCGAGCGCAAGGTGGTGAGCCAGTGCCTGGATCACTGTTATCCCGTGGTCAGCGAATGGTCAGCGCCGCTCGCTTACCAGCATCCGATCCGCCTCACCCTGCAAGGGATCGAGGTGCCGGTCATCGGTTTTATTGATCTGCGTTATGTCAACGTCGTGCGCGAGCTCAAAAGCTCGGGCAAGCCGCGCCGCGGTATTGTTGATGATCATGCCTTTCAGGTTGCGACTTATGCCATGGCCATCCGCCAGGAAACGGGCGGGTGG
>Ga0187827_10003813_pt1 | contig 19053 bp, 18 predicted proteins | sample ETNtaG_39_FD_167969 | JGI IMG/M metagenome (GOLD analysis project Ga0187827, IMG submission 167969) | Marine microbial and viral communities from oxygen minimum zone, Eastern Pacific Ocean - ETNP2014_SV_150_PacBio MetaG (Illumina Assembly) | ecosystem: Environmental > Aquatic > Marine > Hypoxic... | reverse complement strand
TGCTATTGCGGATTATTTCTGTCCAGTTTTTAAAGTTAATGGGCTGAGTGGAATAACTGTATCAATCAAAAAAAGTGGCACATACAATACATTAGGCAGAGCTTATTGTAGATAAATCATGAAAAAACTTTTAACCTTAAGATTGATCATAGTTTTTTTATGCCAATTTTTATCGTTATCGTTGGCAATAGCACATGAGGCTCCTAAAACAACTGAGGCTAAACAAAAGTATATTCAAAATTATCTTCAATTGTTCGAGATAGAAGCAAAAATCATTAATACTTATGGGGATGAAAAAAAACCAGCTGTAAGATATGCAATAAAAAATATAGGAAGTGAAGCTTTAACAGAAATAAAAGTTGTAATTTACTTCTTAGATGAAAATGGCAATCCTTTCCTTGAAAAAGCTGGTTTTCCAGTTTCAGAATATAGCTTTGATTTAAAAATACTTAAACCTAATTACACATATAGAATGGATAAAAATAAATATAATGTTTTTGACAATTTAGGTGATGAATGGTCTGGAAAAGTAAAAATAGAAATCGTTGATATAGAATTTGCGGAATAATGAAAAAACTTTTAGGGATCGTGGTTCTGGGTTTGTTGTGGTGTAACGTTGGGCTTGCTGAAAGCAAGAACCTAAAACTTCTTAACATAAAACTTCTTGAAATCGAAAACCAAATGGATTCATGTATTAATTCAAAAGATAAAAATATATGTGAAAAGTTTCTTTTGGAAAATCCACTTTTGTTAGAGATATATGGTAATGAAGAATTTGCGAAATTAGCTAATTCAAGCAAATGTCAAGTTGGCGCTAGCACAAAATGTGGTGCAGTTATGTCAAGAATTACAGCTAAAAGTCTTCAGATTATAGAATTTATCCCAGATCTATATTAATGATGAAAAAGTTTCTAGGGATCTTGATCCTGGGTTTGTTGCTACAAGGATGTGCTACTAGTGACAAAATTATTTCAAGCGGCAAAGTTTATAAAGATATGTCTAAAAGCGAACTTCAAGATGCTTTCATGTTCTCGTTGCCAGGTGAAGATCCATTTATTCCTGGTGGAGGTTCAGAATTTATTGTTGGCAATAATATCGAAATATTATGGGGTAAATCTAGGAATCAATTTTATGTTTTTAAAAATGTTTCAGAACAAAATTCTTGCGGAATCGTATTATGCAAAATTGGAAACGGAACTTTAGAATCTTGGCACAGCAGTTTAAATGATGCCAGAGATTCAATAAAATCTAAAACCAAAATAAAGGCCAAGAGTCAAAAAGATACTAAATCTTCCAAAAGCAAAACTACCAACAAAATAAAAAAGACACCGTCAACGCCCAATGACATTCAAGAAAAAAGGAGAAAATTAATAGATAAATTTATTGGATACAACATTATTGAAAAAGTAGAAATACCTGGTTCACTACCAAGAGTTTGGGTTACTCCAAAATTTTTTATGACAACGTTTTCTGAAAAAAAAACATTAATGAATCTTATTTACTCATACTATTATACAAAAAATCCAAAATACGACATAGTCAGAATATTTGACAACATGACTGGAAAATCAATCGGCAGCTATAGCCCGATTTATGGATTAAAAATAAAATATTAATTATGAGAAGATTTGTTTATGTAGTTTTTATTTTTATTTTAACTTCCTGTTCAACAATTCTCTCTTTTAGAGATACTGTTTCTAGCGATTATATAAAAATTGAAAGAACAGATATTACTCTTTCAAAAGCATTTAAAGAATGTGAAGTTTTAGGAGAAATGGCTAGGGGTGAAATGGTTACAGATGTATTAAGCGAAGTGGATGATTATTGGAAAAATAGGAATATAGTAGTAGATAAATGTATGCGTTCAAAAGGTTTTGAATTAAAATGAAAAAACTATCCCTATACGTATTTCTGGTTTTAATGTTTTGTAACATTGCAGAAGCGAAAATTGATTGGCAGAAAAGAAATTTGTGTGAGAAATCTAAATATAAAGATTTATGTTCTAAAATTTTAAATAAAAATCTAGTTGGCATAAATACGATAGTGAATTTTAAATTTGATAAAGGAAAAATTATTGCATTAATAATTGTTAAAAAAGGAGAAAATATGAGTTTGCTTCAAGACCCTGACCCAAGTTATGTTGCAAAATACAAAGGTGAATATCTTGTTTATGAAAATCTTGATGGCATATTTGTAACGGAATTTGCACCTTCTGCCCCAATGGAACATTTAATATGTGATAATTCAAATAAGTGTGTCAACACTAATTCAATAGCGCCTTAACTTTGCTGTCTGCTCTTTTTGCCTGAAATTGCTATACTGAAAAAATGAAAAAACTATCTGCTTACCTATTTCTGCTTCTCTTCACCCTTCAAATCCCATCCTGGGCTGATAATCACTGCAATCAGCGGATGCCTAGTAATTCTAAAGAGACTATTCTTAAGCATAGCCCTGCTTGGTTTTTAAATCCTCCTCCAGATACTGAAGAAATCACCTACGGTGTCGGTTATGCCGCTTCGGCCCAACCATTATTTGCTCACGACAAGTCTTTCTTTCAGGCTCGACAAAATATTACTTGCAAAAAATTTTCCGTATGCACTACAGTAACAAATGAATCTGATGGCAGCACTACAACTGTTTGCAAAGTAAAAGAAGCCACGTTAGATAAAATCATTATTGTTAAAACTCATATTGAGGAGGATTCACAAATTTATTATGTTTATACCCTCGTTAAGACAGCCACGGCTGAACCAAATTAACACGCATTTTTCTTCTGAATTTGTTAGAATTTATGCATGAGAAGGTTTCTAACGATCTTGGTTCTGGGTTATTTGTTTTTTAGTAGTCCCAGTAGGGCTGAAATAATATTTGAAAATTGTTTATTAAAGCCAACATATGAAAATGGAACAATTTTTAAGATATATTTGGAAAAAAAAATTGTCCGTTTTAAAACGGCAAAAGGTGGACACGGAATTTTAAATATAGATAAGCATTATGGAAACATAATTTACACTGGAGAAGTAAGAAAATTTCCAAATGGTAAACAAGATGTACTAGATAATTTTAATAAAAATTTTAATTTTCTGCACTTTTTTAATATAGAAGCTAAAACTTTAAAAATAACTTTGTTCCCAAAGGGCAATGCATCAAGAAAGTCGCTTAGATTTTATAAAAAAGGTCTTAAGGATGGAAGTATAGATGAACAAGTGCAATCAATCTGTAAAGTAACGGATGTATATAAAGAAATTGAAGCTAAAATAGAGGAAGAAAGAAAGAGACAGGCAGCAATAGCAGCAGAGGCAGAAAAAAAATGGGTTAAAAAAAATAAACCTATATTACTAAAAAAAGTAAAAGCGAAAATAAATGAATACGACAAAAAAATAAAAAAAATAAATGAAGATTTTGACAGATTAGATGCCGCATTGAAGCAATATGTGAGTACATTTAATTTTGCCAAGGATGGCGCAGAAAAAACATTTAATATAACGGGAAATAAAGCCAATAAAGACATCAAAGAAAAATTAAAACTACTAACTCAAAAAAAGAAATTACTTCTAAATGAAACTAAAATAAAAAAGTTTGAATCTAAACTTGACGGAATTTATAAAAGGATAGGAATGCTAGAAGGGTTATATAATTATAAAAATATAATAAAATTAAAGAAAAAAATTGATCAAGAAACAAAAAGTAAAAACAAAATAAAAGGTTACGAAGAAGATTTTAAATCTCTTAAGTCTAAAAAACTTGGATCTCATGAACTTGAAAATGCCATTGTTCAATTAAATGAAGAGATTACAAAAGAAAAAGATCTTATTAAAAGTTCCGTAATTTCACTTAAAGAAGAAATCGATATTCTTGATGCTGAATTAAGCAAAAAAAAAGATTTGTGGAAGTATTTGAAATTTCCGATACCTTTGAATCCGTTTGCTCTTTTACAAATGCTTAAATCAATATCGATTAACAAAGATTTCTAAAGACAAGAAAATCAATCAGATCACAATCCAGTGTGATCATATTGTGCTAACAAGATACTTTTACTTTAATTACCTTGGATTTCCTTTTCAAGGTCTTGGAATGCTTTACCAGCTGATACAGAGCCTTCGAGAAGATCGTTATTTTTTATTTGAGATATTAGAATTTTATTTGCTTTACCATAAAGGAATTCCACAACTGTATATGTTCTGTAATTAGATCCAATTTCTATTGTTTTCGATTTATATTCATCAAAACCTATTATATGTGCTTCTTTGATTGTATTAATAGTAGCTTGTTCCATTTCGTTATAAATATCTGAAATTTCTCCTGTTCCCACTTCTTTTAAAAATAGTTTTGTTTTGGAACTAATATAACTATCGAGTTTGTCAGCGAGATTTCTCTTTGCTGCAATGGTTGCTTTATCCATAGATGTTTGCATGTCCTGAGAGACGGCTGTACCTTTGGCATAGAGAATTTTTTTACTTTTTGGAAGATTTTCGAACCATTTTGGTACTTCTTTAAGAGTTGCCCTGGCAATAGCTTTTTTTTCAGCATCTCCTCCTAGATCAGGAGTTGCACAGTTCTGCAACAGAACAAAAGAAAATAGAATAATAATATAAGCGGCTAATTTCATTAATATAATTCTAAATCAAAAGATCTTTAAAAGGAAGCCATATCTTCTCAACCCTTTAAATTTGTAATTTTTCTAAGTTTTTTTAGTTTTACTTTGGCAGCTTTGGTTTTCATAAGTTTCAATTGGTTAATGACATTCATAACATCAAGCTGAGCGCCTTTTTTGTGATATATCAAGCCTGCCGTGTATAAATAATCCGCGGCCTTTTCATTAAAATTCAAAATGAAATAAATTATTCCTGAATTAAAATAAGCAAATGCGTTGTCTTTATTTTTTTCAATGGCCATTTTATACGCAGCCAATGAACGATCAAATTTGTCATTTTTTGAATTAATAAATCCTAATACATTATAATATTGATAGTTTTTTTTATTAAGCTGTATGGCTTTAATGATTTCTTTGTCCGCTTGATTGTATTTTTGTAAGGCAATAAGAGCTCTGCTTCTAAGAAAGAAAACATAATGCTCTTTGGAGGTATTGCTTAGGCTATCCAATTTCTGAAGAGCATTTTCATATCGATCATTTTCAATTAAAAATTCTGCATATTTTGTTTTGTTATCGTCAGTAAGCTGATTCATCAGAGGTTCGATCAAGTCGATTTTTTTATCAAGTTCAATATTTGATTCTAAGATTTTATCAAAGTCCTTGATGTAAGTTATGTCGGTATCTTTGGATATAACTAAGGTATCAAATTGTATCTCCTCATCTTCTTTGAACATTGCTTGTGACGCTAAACTATATTCGGGAATCGTATTAGATATTCGTCGTGCCAAATCTCCGATAATTCTGAATTGTTGTTCTTCGGATATATTCTTGGCAGCCTCCATTGCTCCAAGTAGGATATCCACAGTATTTAGAGGTAACTTCCCACCGCTAGAGCTCGATATGTGTGAAGCCCTCCAGATTAAATTCTTATTCTTGGCGTTATATATTGAAAAAATACCCCCAACCGAATTTCTTGAAAAAAAACCTAGGTTGGCAATACTATAGATATTTATCCTACCAACAAAATAGGAATTACAATTTTCTCTCAATGACAATTTTCCAAAATTGTCTCCAGGAAACTTTTCTTTTAAATAATCAAGCCGTGATAGTTCCACATCTTGTATAGCTAGGGGTGAGATGTAAGCGTAAAAAATCTTTCTCATATTAACTTTATCCTTCAGGCTAACTTTAATTTTGCTCTCAAATTCCAAAGGAAATATTGCTAAACAAGTGATTGGATTTTTTTTATATTCGTCTTGCACTTTGTACACAACCTTTTTCGTTAGCGGAATTCCTTTAGGATTTGTTCGTTTTCCTTTATCCACATATACAATCTTATTTGTACACCCTAAGACAAAAATAAAAATAATAAGGAAGCTAATTTTTAAGTACGTCATAGATTATTGTCTCTTTTCGTTTTTTGTTATTAGGTATTTCATAAATTATCGCTTGAAAATTTTTAAATTCATAATCTTTTAAAAAGGTAATTTTTTTTTTAGTTGCCAGCACAATCAAATATTGATCGATATGTTTCTTACCTTGTACTTCATCGGGGTATTTAGCTTTTAATTTATATCCCTTTTCTTTGCCTGGTATTATTCTTTTGTTTTCGATTTTGTTATCTTTTTCATATTTGTTTGGAAATATTCTCGATACTTGGTTTTCCTTGGATGCGTAGGGATTCCACGAAAAAATATTTACAAACATTTTTGTACTAGGTTCTATCTGGATCATGTACTCTTCGAGATCTCTAAAAAACCTTTTATTGCTCCTTGCATTAAAATGAAAATTTGGATCTGGTTGATGCTTGGGCTTATCGATACTTGCTATAATCTGACATTGACATATAGAAAAACCTTCCTGCTTTGTCACCCCGCTTGTTTTCTTTTTAATTTTGTTAATCGTTCCATCGGAGGTGATGAGGGTGTACTGATTAAGTTCACATTCAACGTTATCCGATTCAGAGCAACGCAAAAAATCACTTGCATGAATTTTTTCACCAAAAACTTTACTGAGGGCATTTATTTTGGCCTTTTCAAAAGCAAGTTCACAAGCCCTGGATTCCGATACATTCGGACCAAATCTATATTCTCCGTATCCACCGTAATCTTTTGCGTTGGCTGCAAAAATATAAAATCCACAAAAAAGAATAATGAAAACTAATAATCGCATGCTTTTATCATACACCCAAATATATTCTTATGGAACGTAATGATAGTAACTTTCGTAATAGAAAATTTGGCTTGTAAATATCCATCTTGCTTCAATATTGAATATTCTGTATCTTTAAAGTAATGAAAAACACCTTTTCTACTATTGTTGTTCTTTTTGGACTTTTAATTTTTCTTAATGGGGTGACCACAACTAAAGATGGTTCAAAAGTTCGCCCTGCTGGTGGATGCGCGACAACTACCTCAACTAAAACAACTCAAACAAAGGGAGATGTTAGCTGTAAACCAGAAGAGGAAAGAACTTTTATAGAAAAAACTTTATGCTTTCAATTAAAACAATTTGGCCTTGTATGCAAGCTTGACCTAAATTGTGAAAGGGCTGAAAGAAAAAAAATAGAAGAAGCAATAGAAGAGAAAGATGAAGAGATAGAAGAGAAAAGTGTAGAGATAGGAGAATTAGAAAAAAAAAGTAGAGATTTAGCAACTTGCGTTCCGTTAGAATCTAAACATTTAGCTACAGCCAATACAAATTTATTTCAAGATTCAAATGATGAATCAAAAGTTACAGCAGAAATCAAAAAGGACGAAGAACTTATATTTATAGGAAGGGCTACCGAAGATGATAAAAAAGATTGGATTTTTGTTTTTACCAAAAAAAACTGTAAACAAGGTTATGTAAATGAAAAATATGTCAAGGCTAAAATTACTGATGATGTAGGCCCTGATCTTCCAGACGATAGATTAATTGATATAATCGAACCAAGGTGGGCAAAAGAGAATAAATTAATTGTAATAGAAAAAGAGGGACCCAATTCTTTAGCTGGAAGAATTCAAGCCAACAAAATTGATCAAATATTCATTAATGGAGAAGAAGAATTTATTGAAAGTGATAATAGTTTTTCTAAATTAGTTAATGTTCCTAAAAATGGTTTAGAAGTCAGAATTGTTGGCCACAAAGATGGAACAAAAGTTGATAGCTTAGATTTTAAGATTCAGGTTGGTTACTAATTTTTTAAAAGATCCTGTATATGGTCACACGAAATACTAAAATTAAATTTTTCATCACCAAAAGTATTGATACCAATTAAATAACCATTTTTGTCAAACAAAGGACCCCCTGAACTACCTCCTGCTATAGCTGCGCTATGATTTATTATTTTAGTGTCTTCTGCAATTTCATATTCTCCATAAACAGTCAAACCCGATTCGCCCGCTCTACCAAGATAATTAATTGTTCCTTCGGCAGAATGTCCTTCCAAACCTTGTGGCGTACCTATTGTTCTAACATAATTGCCTCTGGCAAGTTTATCAAATCTTACACATCTTTTTATAGGTACCATTGATAATTTAAATTCTTCATTACTTTCTTTTTTAAGAATGCATACATCGTATTTTTCTTCTTTTTTATAAATAGCTGCTAACGCAAAATTTTCTTTGTTTATATTTTTTACTAACAAAACTCTATTTGGTTTTTCTGATGATATTAAAGCAACGTGACAGTTGGTGGCAATTAGCCTTTTACCAACTATAATTCCAGATCCACCACCAACCGGAACAATATTGTCTTTACTCTTACCTTCATAAATAACAATTAGGACAGTAGATTTTTCTAACTTTGCAATAGAGGTTTCCGGTGGCGTTATGACTGGTTGAGCGCATTTTCCATCAAGACAAGACTCTTTGAGTTTTTCCAAGCAATTATTATAAGAGATTAAACCAAATTTTTTTGCCCTTATACATTCTATTTTAGCTATTTTTTCTTGATCTTTATTTAATTCTTCAAAAGTTGCAAACTCATGTCCTTCTTCTAAAAAGTTTTGCATTACTTCTAATCCACACACCTTTTCATTGGTGCTACTTTCGCATTCATATTTGATTGCATCCCTATGTCCTTTAGATGTTTTTGAGCCTCCATTATCCCCACAAGCAAAAATGAAAAAAAACGACAAAATAAAAAGTATTTTGATAATAGCTTTATAAAAAAAATGCATTTTTTTTAAATATTTGAATTTATCCACCCCCATTTAAAATTGCCTAATTGATCGATCACTATTTGCAATTTTTGTATTTAATTATATTACAAATACTTAAAATAAAGAACACATTCTATTCGTGTATGTATGAGTTTATAAATTTGATTTATATCAATTTTTTTTTATGAATTAATTTTCTTTTATGAGCTAATTTCTTTAAATTTATTACAATTACTAAATAAAACTACTCATAAGTTCATTTTACCAGAATCAATTCCTAGACATTGTGGCTAATTAAATAATAGAATTACATTTTGTATAAATCGGATATATGGATGAAAATAAAAAATATAAATAATTTATTTATAAATTTTTTAATTTTCAGTATACTATTTTCCTTTACTTATTTGCAAAGTAAAGAACTTTGCATTCCAGATTTTGAATTAGATACTCCAACTGTTAACGTAACACCTTTGATTGATGCTGATAAAAATCCAGTATATGTTTTATTTGATGGTTCTTTGAGTATGAAAGGTTTTGTAAATCCGTCAAATCAAGATACAAATCTTTATGTAGAAGTAATAGACGATCTTCAACAAATTGCTGAAACTATTGGAAACGAAACACATTATTTACGTTTTGGAAGATTTGTAAAATCTATTACAGAATCTGAAGCAGCAAGAGCAACTGATCCATCATTTTATACATGTCCTCATAATCCTGCCAATTGTGATAATCAAGAAACACGACTGGATGAAGCTATAAAAACCACACAACTAAATAAGGACGCTACATATATAATAGTTACAGATTTATTTATTGAAAACAAAAACCTAATTGGGGGCAAACTTCATCAATTAAAAAAACCTTTAAATAAAGTTTTAGATGATGGAAAATCAATTGGAATTGTCGGAATAATGAATTCATTTAATGGAACTATTTATGGTATTCCAATAAGCGGTGGTGGAGTAGCTACATATTCTAGGGCAAATAAACGACCATTTTATATCATGATTATTGGTGATCAAAAAAATATTCATAAGGTTAAAACAAAATTAGAAAAACAATATTTTACTAATAAAGGAGATGAATATAAATTTTCATTAATCACAAGTAACCCTATAATTCAAAATTTAAATATAAATAAAAAAATCAATGGAAATAATCTCTTTAAATCTAATAATCAGCCTTCTGAATTTAAATTTGAGTATATAAAATCAAAATTACCTCTCTATCAATTTAATACAAATCAAAAAAGGCATCTTACATTTACAATAAAAAAACCTGAAATTCTTGTACCTGGTTCAAGCGGTATATCAAATTATGAAATTAAAGAAATCTTATGGAACAGCAGTGAAGTAAAATGTAAAAAAATAAATAGCGATAAAACTTGGAAAAAAGCAAAATTGGATACTATCAGTACTTGGAGTGAAAAAATCCCTGGCGGCTTGTATGATGAGGTTACCATTGGTCTCTTAAAAGAACTTAATGTAGACTCAAAGAAAAAAAAATATCCTTTACAGAAACTATGGAGAGGTTTTAGATATTTTCATTTAGTAAATATTTATGCTGACAAACCAGGCAATATATCCGAGGATACCTTTAAAGACTGGTCAATTACAAAAGCACAAGCCCAAAAATTCATAGAAGAGGATCCCGTTGCATTTAAAACCTTAAATTTAGTTAAGCTTGTTAAAGTTTTAAACGATGTTGCAAATGAAAGATTTAAACCAACTCTAATAGCCAGTATTGCTTTAGATTTTAAATTAACAAAATAATTATGCTTAGAATATTTAAATCATTAACTTATTCAATAATTGGACTGATGAGCTTAGGTTGGTTGAGCATTATCTTTATAACATCTATGTTTGTAGGACCCAAAGATAATTGGCTCTTAGATTTTTTTGCAAATAATTTAATTATTGATGAGGTAATTGAAAAATATGGACAAGATTTTAGCAGTCTCGCAGAAGGTTTGTATATTTTAATGGGAACAATGAATATTTTTTTGCTGGTTACAGCTATAATATTTAGTTTGGCTTGGTCAGGTTTATCGCATCTATTAAACATTGATTCACCAGGAAAAGCAAAAATATATTCGATTCATTGGCTAATTTATACTGGAATAACGTTGGCAATTTTTGTTGCAATTATTTTCTATTTTACAAAATCAACTCAATATAATGCAGCTCAATTTTTTAGTGGTGGTGGAATTCGTATAATTCTTTTTTCTCAAACTATCTATTATTTTTTAATTTATTATATAGCGGTTATTGTAGGAACCGCTAGATTTGCAAGATCATCAGTTTTATTTGCAAATAAATTACCGGGGAATTTTTTATGAAAAATTTTATAATTGGAATAGGTGGAACTGGAGCCAAATGCCTCGAACATTTATTGTATTGTTGTTCTTCAGGCTTGGGACCAGAGCAATTATGGGCTGGTATGGTTGATCAAGATGAAGCCAACGGAAATATAAGCAGAACAAAGATCTTACTAAGCAAATATATAAATATTAGGAGCTCTTTAAGAGAAGAGGGCAAAAGTGATTTAACATCAGATAGTGACTTATTTAGAACATTGGTGACTTCAAACAGTGATTCTGTTTGGCAACCCCTAAGAGGAGGAGATCCAACTTTGGAAGAAGTAATAAAATATGAACTTTTAAAACCTGAAGTTAAAGGATTAGTTGATTGTTTATACGGACCTGAGGAAAAAAAACTTAATTTATCAAAAGGATTTAGAGCTAGACCCAATATTGGTGCAGCAGCTATGCTTGCTACAACATCGAATGTAGATGATCCTTTTTGGTCACAAATTTATAAAGCGATAGACTTAGCAAGAGGTGGGGAAGAAGTTAAAATTTTTATTTTTAGTTCAATTTTTGGTGGCACCGGTGCAGCAGGGTTTCCTAACATAGCAAGGAAAATAAGGGCAATACAAAGAGAGAGGCAAGTTACCTCAAACCTTTATATTGGGGGCGCTTTAATGCTTCCCTATTTTATTTATGATATTCCAGATGAAAACATGGAAGGAGAATTATTTGCTAAACCAGCAGAATTTTTGGACCAAACCAAAGGAGCTTTACATTATTATTCAAAATTATTTGAATATGATAAAATTTTTGACCAGGTTTATGTAACAGGATGGGATCCCTTATCAGAATTATCTACATTTCAGCCCGGCGGAAACTTACAAAATAATCCTCCATTATTTTCTGAATTGTATGCTGCTCTTGGAGCACTAAGATTTTTTAGCAAAGATAATGCCATCGGAGAAAATCAAGAGATTTTCCAAATCGGTAAAAACGAAACAAATGAAATTCTGTGGAGCGATATCCCAAATGTTTCAAATAATTTAAATTCAAAGGAGAATTTAGCAAAATTAATTCGTTTCGCATTTTCATATTATTGGATGTATGCACCAGCACTTTTAGGTAATTGGAGTAAAATAAAAAAATATTCAAATGAAAATTGGTTTAAACGATTAATTTATAAATATACTTATAACGATGATAATAAACAATGTGAAATTGGTCATGAATATAATCAAGAAATAGTTTCTTCCATGAATGAGTTTTGTTTGGATATTTTAGAATGGATTACTGATATGCACTACTCAACCGTCCATAATACCGATCAAAAAATGAATTTAATACTTTGTGATTTCTTCTCTGAATATAAAGCTAAAAATGCCCAAAATAGAGTGACGATCAAAGAAAAACTTAATGCAGCTGAAAAAAAACAATTTAATGGACTAATTACTGACGGTGGTAATTTTAAGCTGTTAAATGTGATGAGCAATCTTTGTTATAAAAAAATTAAAAAAGATCAAAAGGGATTAGGTGTCTTTATGGATATTCTTTTTAGATCCTGTGAGCAATAAATATGGTTAAAAAAATATTACCCCCGCTAAAAGAACAAAATGATATAGCTAATATCGCTGTATCTGGGCAATGGAAAAGTGAAGATCCAAGCTTTTTAGAAAGACTAGCTAAAGGTCTAAAAATGGGAGGCGAAAATGTTGTCGTAACGTCTGATATTGTTTCAGTTCCTGATGTTTGGGCTAGAGTTTTGATAGTGAGAAATGGTTTACTTGAAAACGACCCTTCCCATGTAAGAGAATGGAGAGGTGTGTTAGCTCTTTTGGGTCTAGCTCCTTATTACAAGCATATCTATGAATTATCATCAGATATCGTAAATTTAAAAGATATTAAATCAAATCCTTATACTGTAAGCAGCACTTCACCGGATGCTAAATTTGCTCATGTTGGGAATATTCTTTTTGATGTTAAGCCTCCCGACACTATGGCCCAAGGACAAGATTGGGATGCCATAGGAGTATTAAATTTTAATAAAAAAGCTATCGCTATAGTTAATCCTTATACAATTGTAGCTGCTGCCAGAGACTACACAACAATTAATAATATTTCGAAACTACCTTGGTATGAGGATGGGTATTTAATTGACCCATGTAACGCTAAAGATATGAGAAATGAACAATATGTCGTATTATCTAATTACATAGGAAATTTAATAACAAACATTCAAAGCCTTGGATCAGCAAATAGTGAAATCTTCAATGCCATCATGGGAAGATTGCAAGATTTTAAAGCAAGTTGTGATGCAAAAAAAGGCACTGCGGATTTTCCTAGTTTTCTACCGTACAAAATAAATTTAAACCTTCCAGCTCAAACTGTTTATGATAAGTTGGCTCAAATATTTATAGGTGCAACTGCTGGACAAAAAGCTAAATTTGATTGTGGACTAGAGGCAAGACCAGAATTTTCTGACCAAATTAAAGGTGCAATTTTTTCAGATTTTAAAATAGCCCAAGCTACTGGCAAAGCTTTATCAGATATTAGAATTTGGCAAAATTATTCTCTAAACTCTTTACGACAGGATCAAACTTTATCAAAAGATTTAAAAAAGGAATGTGAAAAGGAAGGGTATGTTTATTTAACTCCTGAGAATATTTTTACAGAAAAGTTAGTACTTTTTGCCCCTGATAATAAACAGTTAAAAGAACATTCTAAAGAAGGAGAGCAGTATGCTTATCCAGTTACGAGTGCCATGCTAATGTTTATGGATCCAAAGGCTTTAGCAAGTAATTGCACCGTTTCCCCAGACGGAGATAATTATAAAGTTAGTTTTTCTTTGGAATTGAAAAGCGATTCAGGTAATTCCATAAATTATATTTTAGAAAAAATTTACAAAGCCAAAGATGTTGTAAAAAACAGAACAGTTCCTTTGGGTTTTAGTGTTTGGCCAGATATAAAAAGTGAAAATTTGAAACAGTATTATTTTTTTTATGATGGTAATTCACAAGTCAACCTTCTTCCAAAAAACACTTTTGCCGTAGGTAATATAAGAAACAAATTAGAAAACCTTGAGCAGTCAGAGAGAATAAAGTTTATTGATACCATGATTAACTCTCATCAAATTATCGGTGATGAAGTTATATTACAACAAACAGCTGCCGTTACTGAACTAAGAGTTTTAGAATCTTCTCCAGAGGCAATTTTATGCAATGTTGCATCTCAACAAGGAGGCAAGGCATTCGTTGAGCATAATAAAAGGGTAGATGTAGGCTTAATCTTGTTTCCCGATCCTCAAGAAATTCAAGAAACAACTAATCAATGGGCCATTAGTGTAGATTTTGGAACTACTAACACATGTGTTTATTTTAAAGAAAACAAAGAAGCACCTAGAGAATTAAATTTTAAAAATAGAATTAATCTGCCTTATGAACTCGGAACAGAAGAGGAAGAAAAAGAAGAAGTTATGCAAGCACATAAGGAATTTGTGCCAAGTAGGGATGTTAAAATTCCATTCATGACTATTCTCAGAGAAAGAAATTATAAGGAAACTACTGCTGAAAACCTACCTTTCAGAGGTAACTTTATTTACTATGTGGACCAAGTTTTGTATGCAATTGAAGATCTTCCAGACGATAGAAGACCGCTAAAATTTAATCTAAAATGGGATGAGGCAGAACAAAGTCGAACAAAAGTTCAATATTTTATTTCACAAGCTGTATTACAAGCTTGTGTAGAGGCAGCTGCAAGTGGTATTAAAAAGGAAAATTTAACATTTAATTTTTCATACCCTGAAGCATATGATTATGATCATGCTAGGGCATTTAAAAGACAAGCAAAACGTGCCATAGAAGTTGGGTTAAAGGATGAGAACTTTAAAGTCCAAGAAAAAACATATTTCAGAACCGAAAGTATTTCTAGTGCACTTTATTTTGCAGAAGGTCAAAAAACATCATTTGTAGAAAACGTGATCACCATCGATATTGGAGGCGGAACCTCAGATATTTCTATATGGCAAAATTTGAATTTAATTTGGAGAAATTCTTTTAGACTAGCGGGCAAAGATGTTCTAATTGACTATTTAAGCAACAATCTTACTTTAATAAAAGATATTAGCGGAAATGATGAATTGCTACTAAGTAGTTATGATGATTTACAAAAAATTAGATCAAATAAATCAAAATTAAGTAACGGAATTGAATTATTGGTAAACAGCCCTCAATTTGGAGCAGCTTTCAAAAATCGTTTTTATATTATAGGTGGTAAAGAAAAAGGAAAAGAACTTAAAAATTTATCTGAGTTAACATTATCTGGAATTCTTTATTATTTATCTCAGGTCATAAATCATTTAATTGAAGAAGGTCAATTTAAAGAAAATCTGTCCGAATCTTTGAAAATATGTTTGGGTGGAAAGGCGAGCACTTTATATAAAATTGTATTTGAAGATAAAGATGCACAAGAAGGTCTTTCAAAAATAATTGAAAAGGTTACGGATGGTATTTTTGACTCTGTTTCAATAGACTTTACACAGGCTCCCAAACACGAAGTATCATATGGTTTGTTGGTCGCAACAGAAGGAGCGCTTGATTTAAATATAAAAGAAAGATCACACGAGACTGTTTTAGGAGAATCGGTAATGGCAGGCAAAAAGAAAATTAACATTTTATCAAAACTTGATCCTGACAAGGAATGGAGAGTAAAAGATATATCAGAACTAAAAAATTTCATTAAATATCTTCAGGCGTACTCTAGGGTTGCTGTAAAGCTTAGCAAAAAATTTGAAAGCGATTTAAAAGGTAAAATTAATGCAGAATTAAGAAATGCACAAACAAGAGCTGTAAATTTAAAACAAGAACAAGAATCCATCAAAGAAAACACATCACTAGCTGAGATTCAAAAAACAACATCTATTATAGAGCCTATATTTATCCAGGGTCTTAAAGAAATAATCCATGAAATCACTCATGGAAAAATTAAACTTAAATAGAAATGATTGAAAGATCGTTTAAATTTTTTTTAATTATTTTTTTAACCTTGTTAATTGCAAATACAAATGTTTTTGCTTTTCATAAAAAAAAAGGGATGCAAAAAACAGTATACGAGGATCTTACTCAAAAAGAAGTTCAAGGTGAGTATTGTACTAACAACGTAGAAAAAAAATTTAAGAGAAAAGCAACAGGGAGAAAAGCTAAAGATGAGGACGGAAAATATATTCAAATAAGAAATAAGGATGGAATCCCTGCCTGGATCATTAAAGGCTACCATGAAAAAAAACAAAGAACACTTAAAGAATTATTTAATTTCTCTGAACCAAAAGAATTTTTTACTATCGCTGGACAAAAATTAAACTTCAGATTTAGTCACGAAACAAATATGGATACGATTTTAAAAACTATTTGCCTTGAATATAAAGAAACATACCCAAGACCTTTTCAATTTAAAAATACCACTTTGGAAGAATTATCTAGAATAATAGCTGAAAAAAATGATTTAATAAGCAAACCTACTAAACCGGCATCCAAGAAAAAAATTGGAAAAAATTTATATGACAGGGGCATCATTATTTCTGGTGATGGATTTGGTGGTCTCGTTTGGTATCTTCCAGATTATCTTATTGATGACTATAAAGATATCAAAAAACAAGAAAAAGCAGATGCAGATGAGAAAGAAAGAAAGAGACAGGCAGCAATAGCAGCAGAGGCAGCAAAAAAATGGGTTAAAAAAAATAAACCTATATTACTAAAAAAAGTAAAAGCGAAAATAAATGAATACGACAAAAAAATAAAAAAAATAAATGTAGATTTTGACCGATTAGATGCCGCATTGAAGCAATATTTGAATACATTTGATTTTGCCAAGGATGGCGTAGAAGAAACATTTAATATAACGGGAAATAAATCCAATAAAGACATCAAAGAAAAATTAAAACTACTAACTCAAAAAAAGAAATCACTTCTAAATGAAAGTAAAATAACAAATTTTGAACTTGAATATGAAGAAATTTTTGAAAGGATAGGAACTCTAAAAGAGTTAGATAATTATAAAAATATAATAAAACTAAAGAAAAAAATTGATCAAGAAACAAAAAGTAAAAACAAAATAAAAGGTTACGAAGAAGATTTTAAATCTCTTAAGTCTAAAAAACTTGGATCTAACAAACTTAAAGATGACATTGTTCAATTAAATGAAAAAATTACAAAAGAAGAAAATCTTATTAAAAGTTCCGTAATTTCACTCAAAGAAGAAATCGATATTCTTGATGCTGAATTAAGCGAAAAAGATCCATTTGATGTTGTTATTAGAATAGCAATTTATGTAATTATCTTTTTAATTGTATTAGGTCTGATTGTTTATCTTATTCTTCAAAACAGAAAGATGAATCAAATGAACCTTGCCTCGAGGAGCAATGAGAGTAAATTTGGTAAATTAGAGGATCAAATTAAAGATAATGCAGAAAAAATGCGAAGAGCACAACATACTAGAAGTAGGCAAGAAAAAACTACTCTTTCCTCTGTACCACCTCAACCCAAAGAACCACCAAAAACACCGGAAGAAATTACCTTCGGAAAATATGAAGAGATGATTGAAAATTATAAAGAGGCACTAGATAATTTTTCAAAAGTGGCTGCATTTAAACAAAAATGGAGTGGTTTAGCTTTAACTAGAAAAGAAAGACAAGATGGAACCAAAACAGTTTTAATTAACTCATCCAGAGCATTTGAAAAGTCAGAAATATGGTGCATGAATTTTGATGATAGGTATTTTGCTTTACCGGGTTCTTCGGTTAAATCGAATATGGCAGCTTACATGAATCTTGATTTTGAGAAAGCACAAAGAGATTTTAAAGGCGTTTTTAATATAACAAGCGGATCAAACTATTTTACGGAAGTAGCATTATTAAGAAGGGGTGGAGCAGGTTTTGTAGTTGAAAAAATTGGAAAATTACAATTTCCGCAATAAAAGTGATTTATAAATTTATAGACAACAATGGAGCTGTGATAACCGTTAATACGCTTTCTAGTCTTCAAGCATTAATTGAAAGTGATACTATTAGAGGAAATACAAAGGTAAAAGCTGGACTTAGAGGTAAATGGATAAAAGCTGAAGATTTAAATGAATTAAAATTTAAAGAAAAAAAAATAGAAGAAATCCCAAAAAAAACCGAAGATATAAAATCTATAATTACTCGTAAAACAACTTCCCCAACAGAAAAAGAAAAAAATAAAAATATAAAAGCTCCAAAAGTTGAAATTAAATCAACAAAAGTTGAAGAAACACCTGTTCAAGATACGGAAACCACAAAAGTTGAAGAAACACCTCTTCAAGATACGGAAACTACAGAAATTGAAGAAAAAGACATTGTTAAAAGCGAGGACAGCATGGAGCCACCAAGCGAAGAATTAATTAGCACAACTAAAGAAACGCAAAGCAAAACCGAAGAAGAAAAATTACAAGAAATTTACGCAGATACAAAAATGGAAGACATAAATTTTTTTAATGCAATTAAAATCTGCTTTCAAAAATTTTTTGTTTTTACAAATAGGGCAAGTCGATCTGAATATTGGTGGTTTATATTATTTTATATTATATCTGCAACCATACCCACGTTTGTTCCCAATGAAAACGTAGTGGTTTTTGGCTATATTATGTCGTTCTTACTTTTTATTCCAAGTATAGCAGTAACGGTAAGGCGTTTACACGATATAAATAAATCAGGCTGGTTTATATTTATTTCATTAATTCCTATCCTAGGATCTATAATAGTTCTTGTTATGACAATAGAGAAGGGAACGCTGGGAAAAAATAGATTTGGAGAATATCCATTAAAATTCAAAAAAGATAAATAATAACGGAACGAGAATATTGTGCTCAAAGAAGTTAGGAATGTAGTTTATTTACTTACAATATTTTTTACTATTTTCTTTGTTACAAAGTTTTATCTGTCTGAAAATAACATTGAACGGAGCAATAGGGTTATGCTCCAACACCAAAAAGTAC
>Ga0187827_10003812_pt1 | contig 19064 bp, 25 predicted proteins | sample ETNtaG_39_FD_167969 | JGI IMG/M metagenome (GOLD analysis project Ga0187827, IMG submission 167969) | Marine microbial and viral communities from oxygen minimum zone, Eastern Pacific Ocean - ETNP2014_SV_150_PacBio MetaG (Illumina Assembly) | ecosystem: Environmental > Aquatic > Marine > Hypoxic... | reverse complement strand
ACCATCTAATTAATATTTTTTTTAACATCAATTGAACAAAGTATTAATTCATTAAATATAATAGTATATTATACTTTAAATTTAAGTTTAAATAATAGCATGAATGAATAAAATTATTTGTGTGCATTTATAAACATGAAAGCTTTCAATACAAAAATTATAGCTGTATCTAATCAAAAAGGTGGTGTTGGGAAAACAACATCATCAATAAATATAGCATCTTTTCTTGCTATAACAGAAACACCTACATTGCTTATTGATATGGATCCCCAGGCAAATGCATCTACTGGATTAGGCGTTGATGTATCCCCTAAAATTAATTCTGTTTATGATCTTTTAATTAATAAAATGAAAATTGAAGATTGTATTAATAAAACTGAAATTGAGTATTTAGATATTCTTCCTTCCTGCTCTAAATTAGCAGGAGCTGAAATTGAACTCGTAAGCATGTTAACACGTGAGTCTCTTTTAAAGGAAACGATTAAAGAATGTTGTGGTAAATATAAATATATTATTATTGACAGTCCTCCATCTCTTGGTCTATTAACTATAAATGTTTTAACTGCAGCCCATTCTATTATTATTCCAATTCAATGTGAATACTATGCTTTAGAAGGTTTGTCTCAATTACTGAATACAGTACGTTTAATTCAGAATAATCTGAATAAAAATTTAGAAATTGAAGGTATTTTAATTACAATGTATGATTCACGGTTGAATTTATCTAAACAAGTTGTTGAGGAAGTAAAAAAGTATTTTGGAGAAAAAGTATATAAAACATTTATTAATAGAAATGTAAAATTAGGAGAAGCTCCTAGCTTTGGAAAACCTATTATTTTATATGATGCTACATCTACAGGGGCTCAAAACTATATGGCATTAGTTTCAGAAATATTAAACGATAATGAGTAAAGTACTGGGAAAAGGATTAGCCGCATTAATTAAAAAATATGATTCAGAAGAAAGCAGTCGCTATCTATCTGGACAAATACCTATTGATAAAATTAAGCCCAACGCATCCCAACCACGACAAATTTTTAATAAAATAAAAATGCAGGAATTGGCATTGTCAATTAAAAAAAACGGGATTATTCAGCCAATCACAGTAAAAGAACTGCAAGATGGAAATTATGAAATTATTGCGGGAGAAAGACGATACAGAGCTGCTAAATCTATTGGCCTTAAATGGATTCCGGCATATTCAGTTAAAATTTCAAATGAATCTGAAATGATGGAATATGCTTTAATAGAAAATATTCAACGCGTAGATCTTAATCCAATTGAAGAAGCTGAAGGCTATGCAATTTTAAGTGGAAAACACAATCTTAAACAAAAAGAAATAGCGGAAAAAGTATCAAAAAGTAGAACTGAAATATCAAACAAAATGAGGTTGTTAAAATTGCCTTCAATAATAAAAGATAGTTTAAGAAATAATGAAATTAGCTATGGACATGCTAGAGCTTTAATATCAATAAGAGAATCTAAAAAAATAATTTCTATATTTTATCAGATACTTAATAAGAAATTAAGTGTACGAGAAACAGAAAAAATTATACAATATTCTACACACACACAATATACTAAAACCCGTAAATCATTTTCTGAAAATGAAAAAAAACTGCAACAATATTTATCTTCAAAAGTATCAATTAATATAAACAACAAAAACAAAGGCAATATTGTAATCAATTTTGATTCAATGAAAAAATTGAAAAAAATTATAAAATTGATTTTGAATGAATAACAAATATTCAATAGCTATATTTAATAATCTAAAGCATAAAACATATGCAATTAATGTTTCCAAATCATCATTATTAATTTTTTTAATAACATTTATTGCTTTTATTATATATAGTATTAATATCATCTATCTTTTTCATAATGAAACTGCTGATGCAAAAAGTCAGAAACTACATTTATTAGAACCAAAGCTACATACTTTTATTTCTCATTTAATTGAAAACCAAATTGTAAATGATACAATTCTTAAAGAATTTAATTTATTAGAACATCATGCAGAATATACTAACCTTGCTCCAGTTGCTATGCCTGTAATTGGTTTTGTTTCAAGGGGAATTGAAACAAAAAAATCACACAAGGGGATTGATATTGCCTGTACATTTAATGCAGAAATCCATGCGACACAAAAAGGGTTGATTGTTTTTTCAGATGAATTAAAAATATTGGGTAAAACAATAATTATTGCTCATCCTAATCAATTTTTTTCTTTATATGCACATCTGAATAAAAGCATTGTTTCTGCTCAAACTTATGTCGACAAAAATCAAATTATTGGTTTTGCTGGCGAATCAGGAGATTCAGATGGGCCACATTTACACTTTGAAATTTGGAAAAATCATAATATAATTGACCCTAGAAATTTAATAGAAGAATATAGGATAAAAGATGTTTCAATCAGATAAAAAATCAACTGCTTTAGGATCTATTCTTGATCCTAATATAGAAATTAATGGAAATATTGATGTAACGGCTAACCTTGTTATTCATGGTAAAGTTAATGGTAATGTTACATCAACTCAGACACTTAATACTGCTAAAGGCTCAAAAATAAAGGGGAATATAATCGCTAAAAATGTAATGATTAGTGGTGAAGTTCATGGAGACTTAGAAGTATCTGAAAAAATTGTTTTAGGTCAAACTGCACATCTTGTTGGAAATTTAAAAGCATCCATCTTGATTATTGAAGAGGGAGCAAAATTTGACGGGATGTCTAATATGCTAAAAGCAAAAGCCATTGATTCTAAAGTTAAAAAAATCAATGTCGTAAATTCTTAATTTATGCTAAAACCAGGATCTAATCTGCAAAAGGCTGTAGTTGCTGGTTTTAGTATGTCTGGCTCTTTGTTGGCATTTGGAATTTTCGGTTACTTGGTATCAAAAAAATATGACAATCAAATTTTTTTATTGTTTGGTTTAATTCTTGGGACTGCGTTTGGTTTATATGAAATTTTCAGACAAATGAAAAAATGAATATTTTTGTATTTAATTTTTGTATTTCCATATTCTGTATTATTCCAATTTTTCTTTATTTGAATTTCCCTAACTTAAAAAATAATCATTTCAAAAATCACATCATCATATTTATTATAAAATTATTATTTATTTCAATGTTTATATACTTTATTATTCATAATTTTAAGGGTGTGGATATTCAACTATTTATAATTACAGGGTACGTAAACTTTTTTGTTTTTCATATTTTAGAAGGAATTGTTAGCCAAAAAAAATTGCTAAAATAAATGTTATATTGCTTAATCATCAGTCTTTCAATTTTATCTTCTTTTTTATTTGCTTCATCTAGTGAATTTTCAGGGTGGGGAAATACGATTTTGCATCATGTTGCAGATTCTAATACAGTATTAATTTATAATATTCCTATTTCTAAACATGTTATTATGCTTCTTATTTCAGCTTTTGTAACAGCATTAATGGCAATATGGGCAACTAGAAATTATAGAAAAAATTTACAAGCACAACCAAAAGGCTTAGCTCATTTATATGAAATACTACTAGATTTTATTAATAAAGAAATTGTTTATCAGAATATTGGCAAGGAACATGCTAAAACATGGACACCTGTTGCAATGACTTTCTTTACTTTTATTTTAACATGTAATATTTTGGGATTAATTCCTTTTTTTGAATTTATCACATTTGGTGGTGGTGGTGGTTCAACTGTAACTGGGAATTTTAGTGTTACCGTTGCGTTTGCAATTATTACCTTTTTTGCAATTATTATTGCAGGAGTTAAAAAGCATGGTTTTATAGGACATTGGAAAAATATGATTCCAGGAGACGTCCCTGCGCCTGTATTAATTATATTAATTCCAATTGAAATTATTGGAATGTTTGTAAAGCCTTTTGCGTTAACTATGAGACTTGGAGCTAATATGACTGCTGGGCATATTGGGATGGTTGCAATATTTGCACTGCCAATTATTTTAGGCAATGGAATCCCAGGTGCAGAGGGTAATTTAAATTACCCAATTGGATTTTTTGCAGGACTTGTATCTGTTATATTAAATACAGGGATTTATGCTTTAGAACTTATTGTCAGTTTAGTTCAGGCATATGTTTTTACATTATTATCTTGCGTGTTTATAGGTATGGCAATTCACGCAGATCACTAAAAAAATAATAAGGAGAATAAGAAAATGTCATTATTAAAAAAAGTTGTAGTTAGTATTTTAGGATCTTCATTTTTACTAGCAGCAGATGTTACTAATACAGCAACAACCTCTACAATTAAATCATCACTATTTGGACCACTTGGGGCCGGGCTAGTTGTGATTGGTGCGGGTGTTGGTATTGGAATGCTTGCTTTTGCTGCTGCCAATGCTATTGCAAGACAGCCTGAAGCTGCAAAAGATATTACAGGTGCTGTAAATCTGCCCTTATTTTTGCTGGAAGGTGTTGCAATTATTGGGTTAGTCGTTTGCATACTAGCTGTAGTATAAATATCAATGAAAAAACAATTAAAATATTTATTTTTTCTAAGTTTAATTAGTTTTTCTTTTGCTTCAGAATCTGGGGGTTGGTTAGATAAATGGCTAACTATTGATACAGGATTATTGTTATGGACTATTTTAACTTTTTTTGTGCTTTTATTTATTTTGAGATGGAAAGCATGGGGTCCATTAATGGAAGCTCTTGATAATAGAGAAAAACAAATTAGTGAGGCACTTAATGCTGCTCAAGTTGCACAAGAAGAGGCTACAAAGATTGCAAGTGATAATGAAGAGGTTTTAAATAAAGCAAGGCAGGAAGCCCAAAAAATTATCAGCGAATCAAGAGAGGCTGGAGAAAAATTAAAGAAAAAACTTGAAACAGATGGTCAGGAAAAACAATCTGAAATGCTTGTAAAAGCGAAAGAGCAAATTAAGGCTGAAAAAAACCAAGCATTATCTGAAATAAAACAAGTTGTTGTTGATCTTACTATCAATGCTTCAGAAAAAATCCTAAAACGTAATTTAAATGCAGAGGATAATAAACAAATGATTGAAAAGACTGTTGATGAATTAAAACAAGCGAACTAATGAATAAAAAATTAAGCAAATATTCACAAACACTATATAATATTAGTGATAAAAATAATAATATTAATATTATTCAAAATGAATTAAATACTATACTTCATTTGTATAAAAAGGTGCCTTCTTTTAGATTTATTATTATTACTAAAAGACTTTCATCTGATAAAAAAATTAATATTTTAAAAAATACTTTGCAAAATTTCAATCCATTGGTTACAGAATTTCTATCACTGATTATTAAAGATGGGTGTGCTAAAAATTTATTAGTAATTATTTCTTCTTATAATAAGCTTGCATATGCGAAATTAAAAATTAGAAGTGTTGATTTAATTGTTTCACATGAATTAGAATCTGATTATATTGAAAAATTAACTAGTGCATTATCTGACATTCTGAAAACTACCCCTAAAATTAATGTTATTAATAAACCAGATATTATTGGGGGAATGAAATTAAAAATTGGGAATAAAGTTTTTGATAATTCTGTTAGCTATCAATTAAATAAATTAAAAAAAACATTATATAATATGTAGGAGTACGAATGAATTTTAAAACAGATGAAATAGTATCATTGCTTAAGGAACAAATGAAAACTTTTGATGCTGATATTGATATATCAGAAGTTGGAGAAGTTACTTATGTTGGTGATGGTGTTGCCAGAATAAATGGTTTGGAAAATGTTATGAGTTCTGAATTAGTAGAATTGCCAAATGCCATTTTTGGAATGGCTCTTAATTTAGAAGATGAAATTGTAGGAGTTGTGCTTTTTGGAGATTCTAGCCTTGTTAAAGAAGGAGATATGGCAAAAAGAACTGGGAAAATTGTAGAAGTTCCAATAGGAGAAGAATTACTAGGACGCGTTGTTAATCCATTAGGGCAAGCATTAGATGGTAAGGGACCAATAAATGCAGCTAAATTTTACCCCATTGAAAGAAAAGCTCTTGGTGTTATGCAAAGACAGCCTGTTGCTGAACCTCTTCAAACTGGGTTAAAAAGTATTGATAGTATGATTCCTATAGGAAGGGGTCAAAGAGAATTAATCATTGGCGATAGACAGACGGGAAAAACAGCAATTGCTATTGATACTATAATTAATCAAAAAGATTCTGATGTATATTGTATTTATGTTGCTATTGGACAAAAAGCATCAACAGTTGCAAGAGTTGTTAATGAATTAGAAAAAGCTAATGCAATGGACTATACTATAGTCGTGACTGCTAATGCTTCTGATCCTGCTCCAATGCAATATATTGCTCCATATGCTGGAGCATCAATGGGAGAATTTTTCAGAGATAATGGCAAACATGCTTTAATAGTTTATGACGATTTATCTAAACAGGCTAGTGCATATCGTCAAATGTCATTGCTATTACGAAGACCTCCTGGTAGAGAAGCATATCCTGGAGATGTATTTTATCTGCATAGCAGATTATTAGAAAGAGCCAGTAAATTAAGTAAAGATTTAGGGGGGGGGTCTTTAACTGCATTGCCTGTGATTGAAACTCAAGAAGGCGATGTAGCTGCATATATTCCAACTAATGTAATTTCAATTACCGATGGCCAAATTTTTCTTGATTCTGATTTATTTAATGCTGGAATTCGTCCTGCTGTTGATGTAGGAATATCTGTATCTAGAGTAGGTGGAGATGCTCAAATAAAAGCTATGAAAAAAATTGCCGGTACTCTAAGGCTTGATTTAGCACAATTTAGAGAGTTAGAAGCGTTTGCTAAATTTGGCTCTGATTTAGATAAATCGACATTGCAACAATTAAAGCGTGGTAAAATTATGGTGGAGATCCTTAAACAAAATCAATATGTTCCTATGCCTATAGCAAATCAAATTTCAGTAATTTATGCAGGTGTAAATGGTTTTATGGATGAATTAGAGATAGAACAAATTGCTACATTTGAAACTGCATTGATTGAACATTTATCTTCTACTAATCAAGAATTACTAGATACAATTTCTTCATCTGGGAAACTAGATGATGCTACTACAAAAAAATTAAAGGATACATTAACTAGTTTTGTAAAAACATTTAAGGCATAATGGCTAATTTAAAAAATATACGATCTCAAATTAAATCTGTTACCAGTATTCAGAAAGTTACTAAAGCTATGAAAATGGTTGCCGCTGCAAAATTGAGAAAATCTCAAGAAAGAATGGAAAGAGCGCGACCATATTCAAGTCGTATGGAAAATTTAATTTCACATTTATTAAAAGATGTTGATAGATCTGTTTTTGCTTTATTGACAGTTCCTGAAAAAATTAATAATTATGGATTTTTAATTGTAACAGCTGACAGGGGGCTTGCAGGCTCATTTAATACAAATATAATTAAAAAAGCTGAAATGGAAATTAATAACATTGGAAAAGAAAATACTCAGTTGTTTTGTATTGGAAAAAAAGGGTATGAACATTTTAAGAAACGAAATTACAATATTGTAAATTATTATAAAGATTTTTGGTCAAATTTAAGATATGGACAGGCCATTACAATTGGGAATGATATTATCAGTTCATTTATTAATAATGAAATAGATACTATAAAGGTGGTATATAATTATTTTAAGAATACTGCTAGTCAGGAAATTATATATGAACAATTATTACCATTAGTATTTGAAAACAACGATTCTAATTTATCTGCTGATATTATTTATGAGCCATCTAAAATAGAAATTGTAAAATCATTGGTGCCTAAATATTTTAATACTGAAATATGGAAATATTTATTAGAATCATTTGCAAGCGAACAAGCTGCCAGAATGCTATCAATGGAAAATGCAACAGAAAATGCTAAAGATATGATTAATGATTTAAATTTAGAATTTAACAAGGCTCGCCAAACAGCAATTACAACAGAAATGCTGGAAATAGTTGGCGGAGCTGAAGCGTTATCAAATTAAATAAAGGATAATTTTATTATGCAGGGGAAAATATCACAAATAATGGGGGCTGTAGTAGATGTGGAATTTGCAGATTCACAGTTACCTAAAATTATGAATGCTTTAAAAATTAAAAGAGAGGATGGAAGTATCCTAATTCTTGAGGTTGCACAACATCTTGGAGATTCTATTGTTAGAACAGTTGCAATGGATTCTACAGATGGTCTTGTCAGGGGATGCCCGGTAGAAGATTCAGGACAACCCATTTCTGTGCCAGTTGGAGAAAAAGTATTAGGGAGATTGTTTGATGTTGTTGGTAATACTATTGATGGGAAAGAAGAAATTTCTGCAGATACTAAACGATATCCTATTCATAGGCCTGCTCCAAAGCATGAAAATTTAACAACAGAAGCAGAAATTTTAGTTACAGGAATCAAAGTTGTTGATTTAATGGAACCATATACCAAGGGAGGAAAAACTGGTCTATTTGGAGGCGCTGGAGTTGGCAAAACTGTATTAATACAGGAATTAATTAGAAATATTGCAACCGAGCATGGTGGTTATTCAGTTTTTGCAGGTGTTGGAGAAAGAACCCGAGAAGGCAATGATTTATACAGAGAAATGACAGAATCAGGGGTTATTGATAAGACTGCTATGGTTTTTGGTCAAATGAATGAACCTCCTGGAGCAAGATTGAGAGTTGCATTAAGTGCTCTATCTATGGCAGAATACTTCAGAGATGAAGAAGGAAAAGATGTATTATTGTTTGTTGATAATATTTTCAGGTTTACACAGGCTGGTTCAGAGGTTTCAGCTTTACTTGGGCGTATGCCCTCTGCTGTTGGATATCAGCCTACACTGGGAACTGAAATGGGAGATTTGCAAGAAAGGATAACATCAACAAAAGACGGTTCTGTTACTTCTGTACAAGCCGTATATGTTCCTGCTGATGATTTGACAGATCCTGCTCCTGCTACTGCATTTGCTCATCTTGATGCAACATCAGTGTTAGAAAGAAAAATTGCAGAACTTGGAATTTATCCTGCTGTTGATCCTTTAACCTCTTCATCTAGGATTCTAGATCCTAGAGTAATTGGAGATCGACATTATAATACAGCAAGAGCTGTGCAAAAAATTCTGCAAAATTATAATGAACTAAAAGATATTATAGCTATTCTTGGAATGGATGAATTATCTGATGAAGATAAAGAAACTGTTCATAGAGCTAGAAGAATGCAGAAATTTTTATCTCAACCAATGTTTGTTGCTGAACAGTTTACGGGCTTGCCTGGAAGATATGTTTCCCTAGAAGATACAATTTCAGCCTTTGAAGCTATCTTAAAGGGTGAATGTGATGAACTCCCTGAAAATGCATTCATGTATGTAGGTACTATTGATGAAGCATTTGATAAAGCTAAAACTATGAAAGAAAATGTCTAATTTTAAAGTAGATATTATTACTCCTATTAATATGGAGTCTTTAGATAATGTTACTTATTTAAGAATTCCATCACTAGATGGCTTAACAGGCATCCAGGCTAGACATGCTTCGTCTATTATTGCACTGGACATAGGTGAAATCAAAATTGTTACTAATAATAAAGAAAGAATTTTTGCAACAAGCGGCGGCTTTGCAGATATTCGTCCTGAGGGGACTCAATTACTATTGGAAACTTTTGAATCAGGAAAAATAATTGATAAAAAACGTGCTCATCAAGCAGTTGAAAAAGCCACTAAACACATATCCAGTAGAAATGATGATTTAAAGAGAGCAACACTTGCATTAAAACGAGCCAAAAATCGTCTCGCAATCCTTAAAAAACTTTAATTATAAATAGATACTTTCTGCTTTAGCACATTAATTGTGACAGGAGTGTAATTTTTAATTTCTCCATCAATATTTAATATTTCATTGTGTTTTGGTTTTAATATTATTTTTTTAACCTGTTTATATTCTACATAAGAACTATGTATATGCTTACCTTTAAATAATTTAGGTAGCAATTGCAATAGCTGAAATCGCGTGATTGTTTTATTCAAGATTACAACATCAACCAACCCATCATCAAGTTTGGCCTTTGGTGCAGCCATCATTGCATTACCAGTATAGATAGTATTACATATTAAAATAAATATAAATTCATCTGAATATTTTTTATCATCTAATATTATTGTTGTAGCTCTTTTATTTAATTTTAAAATATGCAGTAAACTTGCAGCCGTGTAACGTGATGGCCCCAACCATCTCATCTTCTCTGCAGAAAGTCCAATATCAGTTACAAGTCCCCAACCTAATATATTAAATGCATATTCTGTAATCTTATCAAATTTTAATTTCATCACATCTAGTTTCTGAATTTGATTCTTTAATATTGGCTTAAGAGCATCTTCTGGATCTAAACATTTTAAATCATGCATTAAAGAATTGCCTGTCCCCCCTGGGATAAAACCTAAAACAGGATTATAATCATCCGTGCGATTTAATAATCCATTAATAATTTCATGGTATGTGCCGTCTCCGCCAATTGCAAGAATACTTTGATATGTGTCTTTATTAACATTAGAAAGATACTCTGTGGCATGTCCTTTATATTCTGTTGTTAGGCAATCAAAAATTAAATTATGTGCAGATATTTTTTTTTTAATTTTATCTGCTATAGTAGAACCCGTTTTATTTCCACTTACTGGATTTATAATAAGTAAATACTTATTCAACTGACTCTAGCAATAAAGTAAGTATGCCATTTTTTGTTTTATTTTCAATTTTAATAGGAATTTGTTTATCATCATTACTAATCCAAATTTTTATATCTCCTTTTTTTCTTTCTTCAGATGGAGACGTTGATGACAATATAAAACATGGAATTTCACCATATGGTGTTTGCATAAGTTCTTCAGAATGTATAGAAAGATTCACTTCTCTTATTTTCCCCTTTCTATATTCATTAAAATTATATGTATTATTAATTTCCAAATTTTCAACATTTTGAAAACTGAAAATAATTCCCATTGCATCATATACAGGATTTTTTGGTGTAACAATATTATATTGAGTAATAACTGAATCTATCATTTTTGTATAATAAATACTATCTTGCATCACTTTACTATTATATATTTTTAATGGTTTCTTTTTTTCCTGAATTGATTTATATAGTGTTCTAAATGAAAAATCATAGTTTAAATCTATGTGCATGGAATCTTGAATGGAATAAAATGATTTAATAAATTTATTGGTTATAGTAGATTGAGAAATCAGTGTTCTCCTTTGGTTAGAATCATTAGAATTGGTTTTAACAATAATTATATTTTCACCAGCGTGAAAAGATCCTAATTTAGTTTTTAAATGTGTTTGATAAGTATAGGTCTGACTTAAACATAGCGTGATATAAAAACAAAATATGATTGCTGTTTTTTTCATTGTATAATTACTTCAAGAATTTTATTTGCTGCATTTTTCTTATCAAAAACAAATTGTTGTGGTATCGTAATCTCTGTATCATTATTAATTAAATTTAAAAAATTAATCATCTCTTTACTATTAGATATTTTGTCTGCACTATTTATATTAAGCAACTCTTTTGCTTCATTAAGCATTTCTATGTTTGGACCAAATCCAATATAGACATTATATACTGCTGGCTCAATAACAGAATGTACTCCCCTTGAAAACCCCCCCCCAATATATGCTACTTTACTATATTTATATAAATCAGCTAGTAATCCTACTTTATCAATAATTAATACATTGGCAGAGTTATTAATGTTGTCTGCTAATGATGAGTATAAGCTATATGTAAATAAATGTTTTTCTAGTTTTTTACGCAAGCGATTTATTGTAATAGTATCAACTTCATGTGGAACAAATATCAGCTTTTGTTGTTTATCATGCAAATCTTTATCGCCATTTGTATATAATTCTTTTAATGCTGTAAAAATAATATTTTCATCCATATAATCAATGCTTCCAAAAATTATATTATTAGATTTTTTAAATGAGTCTGGTAATAATTTTATGTTTTTATTGTAACGATTTATTATCTGATCAAATCTTGAATCTCCTGTAATAATAATATTATTATTTGAAAATAATTTTTCTATATTAGTTTTAATATCAGAAGATGGAGTTAATATAAAATCGAAACCTCTGAAAATAATTTTTGCAATGGATTTTAAATATGTTCTCATCCATATAGAATTTTTATGAATATTAGCATTAATTAAAATACAGGTTACTCCCATATTAGATGCTGTCATAATATGATTTGGCCATATATCATGACGAGTAATAATATATTTTTTAGGATTAATAGATTTAAAAAAATAGTTAGATAGCCAGATTATATCAAAAGGCTGATAACATACTGCATCTACTGTCGTGTTTTGGTTTTCTTTATTATATATAGTTGGAGAAGTAAATGATTGAACAATAAAATATTTTGTACGATCTATTTGGGTCAAAATAGGCTTTAACTGTTCAAATTCTCCTGAAGATGCTGCATGAAATAATAAAACTGATTTGTCTGTTTTTAAAATTTTATTTTTAGCAGCAAAGATTGTTGATTTTGCATGAAAAAAATTTTGTCTTATTTTCTTATTAAAAATGCTCCCAATAAAAAGCAAGCACCACAATAATGGCGATAAAGCTAAATATATTAAATATAGGAACATTTAGTAACTAGGAGTGATGCCTTGGGCAAATAAAATATGATCAATAAATTCTCGGAAGGCTCCATCTCCACCTTTTCTATCTGTAATAATATCTGGGGTAATCATATTTAATATTGGACTAGATGATGGCATCGCAGATAAGCCAATTACTTTTAAAATTTCTAAATCATTGATATCATCACCTATATATGCAATTTCATTAAGATTAATATTATATTTTTCAGCTAAATATTGTATTCGAAGTAATTTTTGTTTTTCATTTACATATACTTCTTGAATGTTTAATTTTTTAGCTCGAGCTTTAACAATTTTAGAATTTTCACTTGTTAAAATACATACAATAAAATTTGCCTTTTGTAATAATTCAACACCCATGCCATCATAAGTAGAGAAAGACTTCATAAATTCTCCATCATCAGTATAATACATTTTGGTATCTGTCCATACCCCATCAATATCTGTGGCAACCAATTTTATTTTTTTACATTTATCTACTATTGCTTTTTTCATGATATTATTTTTTTAATTAATTCTAAATCATCCATCGTATCAACTTGAAAACTTTCACTGAATTTCATTTCAATAAAACCAATTTTCCCGCTATATCTTAGCTTAGATTTTAATAAATTTTTCTTTGTTGTTATATAAAATGCCCCATTTTCAACATATAATTCTGATTTATCCTGTCTTCTTGGACGTTTATTTATATTCCATCCAATTGGATGCCCTTCTGGGTCCCATCTTGGAAGCCAATGCTCCTTATATACTGTACAAACTGAATCAAATTTATTATTATTTAAGAGTAAATCAATTCCCTGATTAATATATTTAGGTTGTAATAAAGGAGAAGTTGGTTGAATAAAAACTAGAACATCAAAATCAGTATATTCTGCAAAATGTAATAAAGCCTCTTCGCTTTGTGAAGTGTCCTGTGCTAATTCATCCGGTCTATCAATAATATTTGCACCTAATGATTGTGCAATATTTTTAATATTATTACAATCAGTTGATACCCAAGTTTCTTCAATTGTAGATTCCTGTGAAGCTTTTATAGTATAAGAAAGTAATGGCAATCCATTTACATCAACAATATTTTTACCTAGAATTCCTTTACTGCCTCCTCTTGCTAAAATTAAAGATACAACTTTCATTTTCTTAATTTTTCACGTATTGGAATTTCAGTTTCTGTAACAATTTTAATTCCATCACCTAATGCACTATTTAATTCTCTTACACCACGTACTAATTTAATTAGACCTTGAGGTTCTACAGAACACATTTGATCTGTTCCCCACATAGTTCTATCTAATGTTATATGTCGTTCTATTATTGTCGCTCCTAGACAAATTGAAGCAATTGTTGTTGTAAGTCCAAATTCATGTCCACTATACCCAACTTCACAATTATATTTTTCTTTCAATGTTTGAATACATCGTAAATTTAAATCTTTATTTGGAGCAGGATAAGAAGAATTGCAATGTAATAGAGCAAAATCAACATCAGAATTTTTTGATTTGATAGCATTCACTGCATTATCTACATCCTCTATTGTGCTCATTCCTGTTGAGATAATAATTTTTTTACCTGTCTCAGCTGTCGCCTTCAATAATTCTAAATTTGTTATTAATGCAGATGGAATTTTAATAAAGGGGATATCATACTGATTTAAAAAATCTAAACTATCTAAGTCCCATGGAGAAGCAGACCAGTGAATATTTCGTTCTTTGCAATATATATTAATTTCATCATATTCATTTTGGCCAAATTCAACCTTATATTTATAATCTAAGTAAGACATACGTCCCCATGGAGTATCACGCATTACTTCTTTTTGATGCTCAGGAACGCAGATATCAGGATTTCTTTTTTGAAATTTCACAACATCACAACCAGCAACTTTTGCTATATCAATTAATTTTTTAGCAATATTTAAATTGCCATTATGATTAATCCCAATTTCTGCAATTATATATATAGTCTGTTTTTCCATTATATTTTTACCTTTAGTTTGTAGTTATATAATTATTAATTTAATGTTAATAAAACGTGAAGGTTCCTTTATTATTTTATAATAAAATTTTTATAGAAAATCTATGTATCAAAATAAGAATATAACATCACTAATAAAATATCTTTTTTATAAGACTAAAAGTATAATTAAAAATAATTTTTTTAATTTTATTAGTCTAGTAGCTATACATTCTATTTTACTGCTTGGAATTACTTTATTTAATACATGGATTAATGAAAATATTAATATTTTCAATCCTGCTATTGGAATTATAGTTTTTAGAGTTACATTATTTTTATTCATATCTGGATTATGGATAGGATATTTTAAATTAATTTTTAATTTTATTGATAATGAGGAATCTGATTTTAAACAACTATTTATTAATTTTCATGTATTGCCAAAAATTGTTGTGATTCAAACTCTATATTATTTAACAATGCTTCCATTTTTTATTTATCTATTATTAAAATTTCCATATGATATTAATCTTTATGGTACAAATTTCAATGAATATCTATTTGCAATATTTACTGATATAACTCAAATGCAAAAAATAGTTACTATACAATTATCAGGAATTGATATTTTGATTTTTATATTGTTTTCATTTTTCCCAATATTCTATTTATTTCGATTTTGGTGTGCGGAGTTATTAGTGATTGATAAAACATACTCAATAAAAAATGCAATGATATATAGTTATAAAATCACATCTAATTATAGTCAGCTGATTCTACTTTTTTTCTTTGTATTTATTTTAAATATATCAGCTATTGTGTTGGGATATTTTATTTTTATAATAGTTTTAACCTTGAGTTATGTAATTGTATTGAGCTATTATAGATTGTTGCTAAAATAATTTTATACTTTTTCTTGTATTATGTTATAAGTTTCCTGCAATAGGTCTTCTGCGGTTTTATTTGCTACACTAATTGGTTGTGCAATTATCATTTTAGCAATACCTTTATTTATGGTCCACCTATTTTTAGGTTTAATATTATATAGCCCTTTAACAATTACCGGTAAGATTTGAGTATTGGTATTAATGGCCATATGAAATCCTCCTTTTTTAAAAGGATTTAATTTGCCAGTAATCGTTCTAGTTCCTTCTGGAAAAATAGCAAGATGATAGCCTTCTTTAATCCGTTGCTCAGCAATTTTTAGAGCATCAAGAGCTTTAGTATGATTAAATCGATGAATAGGAATTGCTTTTATTCTATTTAAAATAGACCCTATTAATGGAATCTTAAAATTTTTAGCAGCGACAAGACCTGTATATTTCCCTTTAATAACTGTAGGTAAAAAAAATAGATCTAAAAAACTGGAATGATTATGCATTAAAATATAAGGTCCATTATCTGGGAATTCACCTACAATTTCTCTCTTAATATTGAAAGACCAAAAAATTCCTTTTGATAAAAAACAAGCATATTTATATAGCAATGAAGGAAAAATAATGGCTATAACTAACATGATTGGGAAAAATAATATTATAAAAAGGAATGTTTTCCCATATAACCATATGCTATATATTTGTTTCATTTTAATCTTCTAATAGTTTAAATAATTTATGTGTAGCAGTTGGAAAAGTAAACTTATTTATATTTTTTTTATTAATCCATTTAACTTGTTGTGAACTAAGTGGTTTTGCTTCACCTGATATATATTGACATTTATATAATTTAACCTTGATTTTAAAATGAGAATATTGATGATCTATATTCCCAATATATTGTTTTACCTTTATCTTTAAATCTGTTTCTTCTTTAATTTCTCTTGTCAAACATTCTATACTGCTTTCATTTTTTTCTATTTTTCCCCCTGGTAATTCCCATAAATTTGCCAGCATCCCATTTTTTTTTCTTTTACTAATTAGAAAATGATTTTTTTTATAAATAATTCCCACTACAACATTATAGAATGGTATATTTTTCTTTTTGTTTTTTATTGGGAATGAAAAAACAGCATTTTCTTTATATGCTAAACATTTAATGTTTATAGGACATATCGTACATTTTGGTTTTTTAGTTGTACAAATTTCTCTTCCTAAATCCATTAATGATTGATTAATAATTTCTGAGTTATATTTTAAAAAATAATTTTGTACATAGCTTTTATATATTGATACTTTCTGTTTTGATGGCTGTAATGTATATAATCTTGATATAACGCGTTTTATATTAGCATCTATTGATGCATATGGCTTATTGTAGGCTATAGATAAAATGGCACAAGCGGTATAATCTCCAATACTGGGTAATTTCATTAATGTATCATATGAATCTGGTATTTTGTTATTATAATATTTTATAATTTGTTTATGTGCATTATAAATATTTATTACTCTACGATAATAACCCAATCCTTCCCATAATTTTAGTAATTTATCTAATCGAACATTTTGTAAATCATTTATTCTAGGATACTTCTCAATCCATTTAAGATAAAAAGGGATGACAGTAGATACTTGTGTTTGTTGTAACATAATCTCTGAAATCCAAATGTGATATGGATCTCTTGATTTTCTCCAAGGAAAAATAATAGATGCATTTATATACCAATTATATAATAAATCCTCAGTTTGTTCCATGCTTATAATGCTCTTTTCATTAATTCCCAATTAATTTTTTGTATAGCATCTGTTAATGCTTCAATATCTTTAAATTCTAAATTATTATATATATCATTAAAGTTTTGTTCTAATTCTGTTGTTAGTTTTTCATATATTGCCTTCCCTTCATCTGTTAAAATTATAATAGATGAACGTCTATCATTTGTCGAAGCCCTTTTAATAATAATGTTTTTATTAACTAATTTTTCTAAATTTCTAGATAGTGTGCTTATGTCTAATGATAATTTTCGTGCCAAATCTGCTTGAGATATACCATTATATGGAATAGATATAATACATAGCAATTGAGACGTTGTTATATTATTTAATGTCCCTACTTGTCTAATGGGAGATAAATAATGGATGTGTAATTCTATTAACAATTCAGACAGTTTCATACTTGCATTATACATATTATTATATAATTATTCAATTACTATTGTATAATACAATATAATATCACAATAAACTGCCTAGGAATTGCCTTAAATATTTCTCATTTTGATACAAATGTGATTTAATCCCTATTTTTTTTGCTACTTCTACATTTATAGCTGTGTCGTCGATAAATGCACTGTTTTCAGATTTTATGTTTGCATACAAACATGCAAACTTAAAAATTTCTGTTTCAGGCTTGTTTGATTTGGCCATTTCTGATGTAATAACTCCATCACACTCATTAATAAATATATATTTTTTACTAATTCTTTGTATGTGCTTGTTTGTTGTATTTGTTAAAATGTAAATTTTGAAATGTTTGTGATACTTTTTAAGATATTTTGTCATAGGCAGTAGCCCTAATTGCATTCTCTCCCAACGAAGCTTGAATTCCTCTAGGTCTATATTTCTATTCAGCTTATAAGATAGATTATTAAAATACTGATTAAATGTAATTTCATTTCTCTCAAGTCTCATACAATCTTCTCCAAATACAGCTTCTTTTGCGGTTTTTATATTGATTTGACACATATCTGCTACATATTTAATTATAGAATCACTATCTGTCCCTATAAGCACTCCAAATAAATCAAGAAATAATACATTAATCATATCAGTTGGCACCTATAAATTTGCAAATTACTGCTTTCTATGAAATTTGTTTTTTCATAAGACCCCCAGAAATCAATTATTCTCAATCCTGATTCAATGATAATTCTATTCATTGTATCAGGGTAATACATTTTCATTTTAAATATAAATGTATTAGTAATGGACCCATCTTCATTTGCATAATACCATTCTATCTCTGCAACTTCATTTTGAGAATTATATCTTAGCAATTCAGTAATCGATTGTTCTTTTTTTATTGTATTATTATAAAAGTCTAAAATAGGGATTTTTAAATTTTTAGGTCTATGTAGAATAAGTGGATGAGGAACAAAAATATCAATAAATAGTTTTGTGTTTACATGCATGTGATTTTTAACTGATTCCAAGCATCTATATGCGTCTTTATTTTCAATTAAATGTAAAAATGAATTAAACCCAATAAAAATTGAATCAAAAGTTTTTTTTAAATTAAAATCAATCATGTTGGCCTGTATAAATTCTATATTTTTTACCTTGGAGAACTTCTGCTGTGCATATTGCACATATTCTTTTGATATATCAAGCCCTGTATAATCAGCCCCAGCTGTAGCTAATGGTCCTGCTATTCGTCCAGTCCCTGCACCTAATTCTAAAATTTTTGTTGTTGAATCTTCCAATAATACTGATTTCCAAAATTCAATATCATCTTTTTTCCACCAAAATTGATCATCATATAATTGAGGAGGGATACTATAATATTTGGACATTATTTTAAGATTAGCATTTCTTTAGA
>Ga0187827_10003811_pt1 | contig 19064 bp, 15 predicted proteins | sample ETNtaG_39_FD_167969 | JGI IMG/M metagenome (GOLD analysis project Ga0187827, IMG submission 167969) | Marine microbial and viral communities from oxygen minimum zone, Eastern Pacific Ocean - ETNP2014_SV_150_PacBio MetaG (Illumina Assembly) | ecosystem: Environmental > Aquatic > Marine > Hypoxic... | reverse complement strand
AGAAGGGTAAAAAAAAATTTAAAAATAGAAATCGACCTAAATCATTTAAATTTAAAAAACATAATAGAAGCAGAAATAGAGCTTTTTAAATAATAAAAAAACTAGTCGTAGTATGAATAAAGAAAACACAAGTAAACTCTGGAAAATTATTCAGGAAGCTGGTGATTATTTACGGAGTTAGCGGTACACACTAGCTGACACTACCTCACACTACCTTACACTAGTTATGCGGACTATTTACAATTCATAAAAAATAATTCGCATAAAGATTCACTAAAAACACCGCTCAAACTTGAAACAAATGAGATAAATCAAATGGTTAATTCTAGAGCTTTTTAATAACATTTGATCATGAAAAAACTTTTAGGGATCGTGGTTCTGGGTTTAGTATAAATTTTTTTCTCTAATGAAATTAGTGGAGAAATGAATTCTTTGAGAGGATAATCCGTTATCTGCAACAGTTAAAATCATTTGCTCATAACTCATATTAAGATTTAATAAACAAGATCTGTAAAAATAACCTTCTCGAAGACCAGGCATAAGGTTAGCTTCAATAAAATGAGGAACGCCACGATGATCCATTTTAATATCAATTCGTCCCAATGACTTACCATCTAATGCAGTAAAGGCATTTTTTGATAAATCAGAGAGTTGTTTAAAAATTTTACTATCCGAAACTTCAATTACCTTTTCGTGATCATTATCTTTAATATCATAATCAAGAATACGATGGCCGTTAATGTTTTTTTTAACAACAATTTCTATCGGCATTGCTATTAAATTTCCATTAGAGCGATCTTGAAGGATGCTGACACTGTACTCTTTTCCAGGTAAATACGTTTCTACTAAAGAACGTAAATTGTGCTTGTGCTTAATATCTAATACCTTTGCTTGAAAACTTAAAAAGTCATAAACGATGGAATTTTCATCCACTCCTCTACTGTCTCCACCAGTCAAGGGTTTTATAAAAAGAGGGAAAGAAATAGGGATCGACATTTCATTTTGGTGCTCCCCAGGCTCTGTTGTAAAAAAATCAGCCGTCCTAATATTTGCTTTTTGTATAATTTTTTTAGCTATACTTTTATCATGTTCATTATGAAGCGCTGCCCTGTTTGAAGCTATATATAAAATATCATGAAGCTCTAAATAATCGTTAAGCCAAATAATTCCATCAGCAAAATAAAAATATTTAACACCCGAGAATACTAAATCTGGTTTTCTTAATGCTAATTTTTTCAAATCATTTTTAGTAATGATCTCAGTAATTGAGACATTTCTGTAACGTTCAGACAAAATCTTTAAAATGAGTTTTTCATCTAATACAATTCCAACATTTTTTTGATTTGCTGTTATGTCAGATAATTTTGGAACGGTAACAATTTCAATCGTTTTATCAATTTTATTAGGAAAAATGTTTTTTTTAAATGGTAGAATGGTGCCTGCTGTTGAAATTTGTTTCCCTGTTATATTTTTTATAATCATAATAAATCAATCTCATTATTCACGTATAAAATACATGAATAATGAATTCTCTTTAGATTGGTACTTTCCGAAAAATACTTGCCTAAATAATGAAGTTTAATTTTGTCTGGCAGTATCTAAAAACTCTTTATATCAGTTATTATTAGCAATAGATAGGATTTTGTAGGATAACTTGAAACATACTTGAAACAAAAGAGATAAATCAAGTTTTAAGGTAGTATGTCGCCAGATAAAGCGCGTAAAATATGGAGTTTAATACAGGAAGCTGGTGATTATTTACGGCACTAGAGGGACACACTAGCTGGTAATTATTTACAGAATAATAAAATAAAAAAAAGATCAGCTTAATTTTTTTAATTAAAAAGTTATAATACGTAAGGTTCTGGTCTAGCTTTGCTTTCTAAAACTCTTTCAACTGCAAAAACACTTATGTCAATGGTTTGATAAGAGCCTGTTGTTATTAACTCTGTTAAAGCTCTACCAATACCTGGTGCTTGCATTAAACCTCTTCCGGTAAATCCTGAGGCCAAATAAACATTATCGTATTTAGGATGTTTTCCAACTACCGCATTGTTGTCTAATTTGTTACAATCATAATACCCTGCCCATCCTCCAGTTAACTTTAATTCTTCAAAAACTGGAATTCTTTTTGCAAGTGATGGCCAAACCAATTCTTCAAAATCGTTCCAAGCAGGCTCTAGGTCATCTGCATCAAAAATTGAATTAGGTGATCCTGCTAGATATTCTTTACCTTCGGGTCTCCAATATACTCCCGTTGTTAAATCGCCAGTTAATGGCATTTCTGGGTAATGTTTTGGACACTTTACTCTAAAGACAGTATGTTTTTGAGGGACCACAGGAATATCTTCTAATAATTCTTTAGTCCAACATCCTGCCGCTGATATAATAACTTTTGCATTAATTTCGGAAATACTTTTAATATCACCTTTAACAAATTCTGCTCCTAGTTCGCTAGCTTTGCTTTTTAATGCACTATGAAACAAGAAAGGGTCAATCCAACCTTCTATTTTATTATCTGTATATGTAGCCGTTTCAATTCCTTCATTGCTTATATATGGAAAAATCTTTGGCAGTTCTATTCCTTTAATATTTTTTGTGCCTGCTTCACATGCTCTATGGTTTTCCAAAGCTCTGTATTGTTCTTCAGCATCCTCAGGCCCAAACATAAGCAAGTATCCATTAGGTACCAAGCTTGCTGTTGGGTTTGGATTTTTTTCTGTTTTTAATAACTCTGGTATTTTAAAAATAAATTCTTTAGCAAATTTTCCCAATAAAATATTTTCTTTTTGAAAAAATTGTCTTCTAAAACCTCCTAGCGACAAAGGAAATGATGCTCTTTTATAAGTAGGATCTTTTTCTATAACTTTTACTTTTCTTTTTTCTTTAGACAAAAAGTAAGCAGTTGCAGCTCCTATTATTCCTCCGCCTATTATTACAACATCATCCATATTAAAAATTAAGCAGCATTATTTTTAAATTCGTCCAAAGAAGGACAAGAGCAAAATAAATTTTTATCTCCATAAGCGTTATCTACTCTTGCTACTGGAGGCCAATATTTAAAAGTTTTCAAAAATTCTGAAGGATATGCTGCTTCTTCCCTTTTGTATTTATGATCCCATTTACTTGAAGCAAGCTCAACATGTGTATGCGGTGCATTTTTTATTGGATTGTCTATTTTATCAAACTCTCCTGATTTAATTTTATCAATTTCTTTTTTTATCTTTATCAGTGTTGAACAAAATCTATTTAGTTCTCTTAGATTTTCACTTTCTGTGGGTTCTATCATTATGGTGCCTGGAACAGGCCAAGACATTGTTGGAGCGTGAAAACCAAAATCAATTAATCTTTTGGCTATATCTTCTTCAGAAATTCCTGTTTCACTTTTTATTTCTCTAATATCTATAATGCATTCATGTGCGACATTGCCTGTTTTTCCTTTATATAAAATAGGATAATAATTCTTCAATTTATTGGCTATGTAATTAGCGTTTAATATTGCAACTTGAGAAGCTTTTTTTAATCCTTCTGAACCCATCATTTTTATATACATCCATGAAACCGATAAAATACTTGAACTACCCCAAGGTGCCGCTGATACAGCGCCTATTCCTGTGGCGGGTCCGCAGTCTTTTATCACATCATGTTTTGGTAAAAATTTTTCTAAATGTTTTTTACAAGCTATTGGTCCCATTCCTGGGCCTCCTCCTCCATGAGGAACACAAAATGTTTTGTGTAAATTGATATGACATATATCTGGACCAAATTTTCCTGGTTTGGCGATACCAACTAATGCATTTAAGTTTGCTCCATCCATATAAACTTGTCCACCGTGTGAGTGAATTAATTCACAAATATCTGTAATTTTTTCTTCAAAAACCCCATGTGTTGAAGGGTATGTAACCATTAAAGCCGCTAAATTTTCTGAATATTCTTCTGTTTTTTTCTTAAGATCGTTAAAGTCAATATTTCCATGTTTGTCACAATCAATAACTATAACTTTCATGCCAACCATTTGAGCGCTTGCTGGGTTTGTTCCGTGTGCAGAACTTGGTATTAAACATACATTTCTGTTCTTTTCTGCATTTTTTTCATGAAATTTTCTGATAACCATCAAACCTGAAAATTCGCCCTGAGCACCAGCATTAGGTTGTAAAGATACACCAGAAAATCCTGTTATTGTTCTTAACCAATTTTTTAAATCTGTAAACAACACTCTATATCCATTCATTTGTTCAATTGGCGAAAATGGATGTGGTTGAGAAAATTCTCTCCAAGTAACTGGTGTCATCTCAACAACTGCATTTAATTTCATAGTGCACGATCCAAGTGCTATCATTGATCTATTTAAAGAAATATCTGAATCTTCTAATTTTTTTAAATATCTAAGCATTTCTGTTTCTGAGTGATAACTGTTAAAAACTGCGTGGTCTAAGTAAGTTGATTTTCTTAATAAATTACTTGGTAAATTAGAAAGGCTCTCATTCATTGTTTCTTTAATCGTTTCTGAACAATTAAAAATTTTCAGCAATTGGTTGGCTCGATAAACATTTTTCTTTTCATCGAAAGAAACCGCAAGCATTTCTGAGTTTACTTTTCTAATATTTACATGTTGCTCTAAAGCATTTTTGTAAATCTTTTCAGTTTCATTAAATGTTTTTATCGCAACTGTATCAAAAAAATGATCAGTATAAAGTTCATAGCCAGATTGTTTTAATTTGTCGGCAAAATTTTTTGTAAGTTGCGAAACAGTTTCAGCTATTTTTTTAATTCCTTTGGGACCATGATAAATGGCAAAAGCTGCTGATACTATAGCCAACAAAGCTTGAGCCGTACAAATATTACTTGTAGCTTTATCTCTTCTTATATGTTGCTCTCTTGTCTGGAGTGCTAACCTGAATGCTTTATTATTGTGTCTATCAACTGAAACGCCAACTATTCTTCCTGGCATTGATCTTTTGTATTTGTCCTTAGTAGCAAAGAAAGCAGCATGAGGTCCTCCGTAGCCCATTGGGATACCAAAACGCTGTGAACTACCAACTGCAATATCAGCCCCTAACTCGGCAGGTGTTTTTAGTTTAGCTAAAGCTAATAAATCACAAATTAATATTGCTTTACCATTATTATTGTGAATTTTACTTATTGCCTCACTGGGGTCTTTTATATCTCCTAATGTTCCTGGATATTGAATAATTCCACAAATAATATCAGTATTTACATCTTTGTTTTCGTCTCCTATGATTACTTCTAGGCCCAACGGTTCCGCTCTAGTTTTAATTACATCAATTGTTTGTGGGTGACAGTCTTTAGATACAAAAACTTTTTTAGTATCTTTTTTGTTTACTCTATAACTTAGGCTTATAGCTTCAGCAGCAGCAGTTGCCTCATCTAAAAGAGACGCATTAGCAATATCCATGCCAGTAAAATCGATAATCATTTGTTGAAAATTCATTAACATTTCTAGACGACCTTGAGCTACTTCTGGCTGATAAGGTGTATAAGATGTATACCAACCAGGATTTTCTAAGATATTTCTAAGTATTACGTACGGAGTATAAGTTCCGTAATAACCCATTCCAATAAAATTAGAATAAACTTTGTTTTGTTTAGATATATCTTTTAGTTTTCTTAACGCTTTATATTCTGAATTTGGTTCACCAATACTTAAATCTTCTTTTAACAAAATTTTTTCGGGAACAGTTTTGGATATTAAATCATCTAAATTATTAAAGCCTAGCTCATTAAGCATGCTCTCTTGCTCAGAGTCAGAGGGGCCAATGTGCCTTTTGATAAAATCTTTTTGAGCATTTTTTAGCATTTAATTATTGTTTTCTTTAGCAAATTTTGCATATTCTTCTTTGTTCATTAACGATTCAGTTTCAGACTTATTTTTAATTTTTATTTTAAAAAACCATCCACTATTTTCAGGATCAGAATTAATTTTTGAAGGATCGTCTACAATTAATTTATTATTTTCAATAATTTCACCCGAAACAGGAGTATAAATGTCATTCGCAGCTTTTGTAGATTCAACAACGCCAGCTTCACCCCCTTTTTCAACTAAAGTTCCTTTTTCAGGCAATTCAACAAAAACTATATCACCCAACATTTCTGTTGCTTGTTTTGTAATGCCCACTGTAGCTATTTCACCGTCCATTTTTATCCATTCGTGTTCTTTAGAAAATTTAATTTCACTCATTTGTTGCTCCTTTCATATAGTTTTTTTTGTAAAATGGTAAATTACAAATATTTCCAGGATATTTTTTTCCTCTTATTTTAAGAAAAATTTTAGTATTTATTTTTGAAAAAGCTTTATTAACATAACCCATGGCAATAGGTTTTTGAACACTTGGGCCAAATGTGCCACTTGTTATCTCGCCTATTTCTTTTTCATCTTCATTAAAAATTTTTGTTTTTTCTCTAGCAATAATTTTACCTTCTGGCTCAATTCCAACTCTTAATTTATTAACTCCATTTTCAATCTGATATTTAATTTTTTCATATCCACGAAACCCTCCTTCTTTTATTCTTTTTTTTGATATAGCCCATCCTAAACTCGCCTCTATTGGGCTCATTTTAATATCTATGTCATGACCATACAAACATAAGCCAGCTTCAAGCCTTAAGGTGTCTCTTGCTCCTAAACCTATCATTTTGGCACCATGGTTAATTAGTATTTCAACTAATTCTTCTAAAAGTTCATTTTTAATAGAAATTTCAAAACCATCTTCGCCAGTATATCCCGATCTGGTAACAAATATTTTTTCATTATTGTAATTAAAACAGCCACCGTTCATAAATCTTAATTTAGAAACTCCAAATAAAACTTTTTCAAGTATTACTGAAGAATCTGGACCTTGAATTGCTATAAGTGATAAATCTGCTCTTAATTTCATTTCATATTTGTTGTTAAGCAAGCCTTTTATAATTTCAAAATCTTTTTTTTTGCAAGCTGCATTTAATACTATGATAAATCCTTGGTTAATTTTTGTAATTATTAAATCATCGTGAATTCCTGCTTCTTCATTCATTAAAAAACTGTACTTTGAACTATTTAGTGAAATATTCTTTAAATCGGTTGGGAAAATTTTTTCAAGATCTGTTGTTAATTCGTCGTCTCCTTTAATACAGAGTTGACCCATATGCGATATGTCAAAAACTCCACATTTTATCCTCGTTATTTTGTGCTCTTCAATTATACCTTCGGTATACTGAATTGGCATTTGATAACCAGCGAATGGAACAAATTTAGCTCCATGTCTTTCATGCAAAGAATATAGTGCAGTTTTTTTTACTTCCATATTAACTCTTTCTTAAACCCCCTCTGTCTGTTTGCCTGAGAGATTTATTCCTTCGGCGAGATTCATTCTCTTTCCAGAGTTAATATGTACGGTCCTTCTGCCTGAGAGTTTCCGGGGTGGTTGCTCCTTCGGCGCTACAAAAGTAGTCTCTCCCGTATGAAAGATCATAACATAAAAAAAGATCTTTTTATGCTTTTTTTTCTTTTGCTAACAAAGAATAAAATTGAAGGAAAACTGCAAAAATAATTATTGCACCACCTGATAAGACTGAATAAGACGGATTTTCATTTATAAATAACCAAGCCCAAAATGGACCTAATACTCCTTCGGTTAACATAATTATTCCAACCATAGCAGATAGTGTTTTTCTCGCTCCTATTGTTATTAAAATAAACCCTAAACCAATTTGAAAAAAGCCAGCTATAAAAGATAAAAAAATATCATGAATTGAAATAGTGATATTTTTTGAAACAAAATACCCAATAAACATTGCTACAAAACCCGCAACTAACTGCATAGGTACCATGTCAACGTTTGGATATTTTCTTACAGTTAAAATTAAAACCGCGAAAGTAATTGGCATGATAAATGCAGCTATATTTCCTGACATTTGACCTGGCGACAATGAACCACCTAGCATTAAAATTAATCCTGAAATTGCTAAAATAATAGAAGCCAAAGTGATTCTAGATATTTTTTCTTTTAAAAATATATAACCAAAAACTGCTAAAAATATTGCTTGAGTTTGAATTATAAAATTTGTGTTAGCTACTGTTGTATTGTACATGGCAAAAACATAACTACTAAAACCACATCCAAGAACTATTCCTCCAAATAATCCTGCTAAGCCAGGTTTATATATGGCTGAAAATACTTTTTTTTTATATGTTGCTAATAAAAAAATACTAATAATAATTATAAAAAAAAATTGTCTCCAAAATAATATTTGCCAAAGTGTAGCACCTTCGAATGATTTTACTATTAGACCACCAAAACTTAAAAAACATGCTCCCAAAAAAACTAAAAATGGACCAGGTAATTTTGAGATTAAATTCATGTAATTTGATCTAAAATATTTTTGGTTTCTAGATTATATAAATTAAATAAATTTTCTGCTTCAAAAAGATCTACTTCTTTAAATTTAATTTTAGACCCAAGAGTAAGCTGAACCAACTTGTCATAATCAGCACTAATCACCGCACCAATTTTTGGATAACCCCCTATGGTTCCATGATCAGATAGCATAATAATAGGATTGCCGTCTGCTGGGACTTGAATAACTCCTTTAATTAATCCTTCTGATTTTATATTGCTATCAACAATATTTTCTATTTTTGGACCTTCTAATCTCATTCCCATTCTATCAGATAGTTTTGATACATTAAATGTTTCGTTAAAAAAATTTTTTTTTCCTTCTTCCGAAAAATAATTGTAATTAGTTCCTTTAAGAATTCTCAATTTTTCAATTTTAGAATTTACATAATTTATTTTTCGGTTTGAAACGTTGTTTTCAGATTTTTGGACAAATATTAAGTCTCCATTATTAATCTTTTCTCCATTGTTTGCTCCTATTTTAGCTTTAGTGTTGGTAGAACAACTATCCCAAAAAAATTCTACATTATAACCACCGCTGACTGCTAAATAACCATAAACTGATTTGTTTGTTGTTAAAATATCTATTTGATCTCCATCTTCTAAACTATATGTTTGATAACATATTCCTTTTTCTTGTTGAGAATCTTTTCTCAAAATATTAAAAATCACATCTCCAGTCACAGCTATAGAAGTTTTTGTTCCTTTCAATTTTAATAGAGGTCCTTGGTAAGCAAATTCTATTACTGGTGTTTTTTTTTCGTTGCCTACTAAAGAATTGGCTATCAAATAATTACGATTATCCATTGCACCACTAAATGGTATTCCAATATGATAAAGATTTTTTCTACCTAAATCTTGGTAGGTGGTATTTATTCCTGCGCGCAAAACTTTAAAATTACTTTCGCTCATTCCAATTTTCGTATTCTTTCTTATTGATTTTAAAAAAACTAACAGTGTCACCCGGATTAATTAATGCTGGATTTGAAGTATTTGATTTATCAAAAATATTAATAGGTGTGTTTCCAATAATATTCCAGCCACCAGGACTTTCAAAAGTATAAATATTGCAAAATTGTTCTGTTATACCAACTGATCCTTTTGGAACTCTAACTCTTGGAGTTTCTAATCTTTTTGCTCTAAGTTTTTTATCAATATCTCCCAAAAAAGGCATCCCAGCTATAAAACCAGTCATATAACAATAATATTCTCTTGCAAAAAAATTTGCTTGTATTTCTTCTATGGAATTTTTAAGTTTTGTTTCTAGTTTTTCCATATCTAAAGCAAATTCCTTGTCGCAACATATAGGTATTTTTATTATTTTGTTTTTTTTGGTATCAAAAGCTTTCAATTTTATATTTTTTATTTCTTCTTTTAACTTATTAAAATTAGTTAAGCTTAAATCAAATGTTATGATTAATTTGTTATACGAAGGTGCAAGATTTGTAATTCCATTAATATTTTTTTCTTTAATATTCTTAAAATAGTTAATTACATTTGAATTTATTTCTTTATTAACCTCTTTCCCAAAATCACAATATAAAGCCGAGTCTCCAAGATTTGATATATTTTTTATCATGCCGTGTTATACTTCAACTATTAATATTATGGAAATTAATATCAATTGCGATTTAGGAGAAAAATCAAAGTTTCATTCTATTGAAAATGACCCTGATTTATTAAACATTGTAAATTCAGCTAATATTGCATGTGGTTACCATGCTGGTGATGAGGATACGATGAATATGGTAATTAAAATCTCAAAATCAAATGGTGTAAGCATCGGTGCCCATCCTTCTTTTAATGATCCAGAAAATTTTGGTAGAAAAAAAATTAATCTTTCAGCATACGAGGTAAACAAATTAATTGTTAATCAGTACGAAATTTTACAAAAAGTTGCTGAAAAACATAATGAGAATGTAACCCATATAAAACCACATGGAGCTTTAAATAACATGGCATGTGAAGATATTGATTTAGCAAATACCATTGCTAAAGCTATTAATGGCATTGATAAAAATATTATTTTTCTTGTTCCAACAGGTTCAAAAATGGAAGTTGCTGCCAAAAAATTAAACATGAAGATTGCTTGTGAAATTTTTGCAGATAGAAACTACGAAGATGACGGAAATCTTGTTTCAAGATCAAAAAACCATGCTCTAATAACAGATCCGGAAGTTGCAAAAAAACATGTCCTAAGCATGGTAAAAAATCAAGCACTCAACTGTTATTCGGGAAAACAAATATCATGTGAAATTGACTCTGTTTGTATACATGGTGACAATCAAAGTTCTCTTGCCACCGCTAAATCAATAAAAGAAAATTTATTATTTGATGGATTGATTTTAAAACCATTAAGCAAAATGAGAAAGTTTAATTAGTACAATATTGCAATTAAAACAGATTTTAGTTCCAGCCACCTACAGTTTTAACCTCCAAAAACTCTGTCAAACCTTCTACACCTGCTTCTCTACCAATTCCTGAATGTTTATAACCTCCAAAAGGAGATTCTCCTGCAATACCTACTCCATTCACATCTACCATTCCGGACCTTAGTTTTCGTGCGACTCTGTTGGCTTTTTCTTTATCTTGAGTTTGTATGTAATTCGTCAAACCATAAGGTGTATCGTTAGCAATTGAAATTGCTTCTTCTTCAGTTTCAAAAGGCATTATGGATAAAACAGGACCAAATATTTCTGTTCTTGCTATTTCCATTTGGTTATTAACATCTGCAAATACTGTTGGTTTAACATAGTATCCTTTTTCTAAACCTTTTGGTTTTCCAGTTCCTCCAAAAATTAATTTTGCACCTTCATCAATTCCTTTTTGAATTAAAGTTTGAATTTTATTAAATTGTGTTTCAGAAACTACTGGCCCTATATGATCTCCTTCTTTTTCAGGAAAGTCTACTTTTGTATTGGCCGCTAGTTCTTTAACCTTTTGAATTGTTTCATTATAAATAGATTTTTCTACTAACATTCTTGTGGGTGCATTACAAGATTGACCAGAATTTCTAAAACATCTATCAACTCCTCTTTTAACTGCCTCAGGATCTGCATCTTTAAAAATTATATTTGCTCCTTTTCCACCTAATTCTAAACTTATTCTTTTAAAATCTTTAGCAGCATTTTGAGAAATTAACGTTCCAGCTCTTGTAGAGCCTGTAAATGAAATCATATCAACATCAGGATGACTAGTTAAAGCATCGCCTGTAACAGCTCCATCTCCATTAACTAAATTAAATACTCCTGAAGGAAATTTTACCTCATCAATCATTTCTGCAAGCAACATTGATGACAGAGGTGCTATTTCAGAAGGCTTTAATACCATTGTACATCCTGAAGCTAGAGCTGGAATTACCTTTAAGTTAACTTGGTTAATTGGCCAGTTCCAAGGAGTTATTAATGCGCAAACACCTTTTGGTTCATATAACAATTGTTGTTTATTTTCTTTTTCACCTAAAGTTTTTTCAAATTTAAAATCTTTTAAAATTTTTTTAAAAGATTTTATATGGCTTGCTCCTGATCCAGTTTGGAGATTAGTTGCAAAATCTTTTGGTGCTCCCATTTCAAGGGATATAGTTTTTGACATTTCTTCCCATCTTTTTTTGTAGACGGCATATAATTTTTCTAAAAGTTCAAGTTTTTCTTCTTTTGTAGTAAATGACCAATTTTCAAAAGCTTTCTTAGCTGCGGTAACTGCTTTATTAACATCTTCTTTTCCTCCAATAGATATTTCTGCAAAAGGTTCTTCGTTTGCAGGATTGATTACTTTAAAATCTTTCGGTTCAATTGGTGAAACCCATTTGCCATTGATATAGAAATTTTTTTTATTTTGCATTTTTAGAAAATATATTATTGCTGCTTATTTGCAAATAAATTTGTTAATTCATATATAATTGTAGCTGCTGCTAAAGATGTAACTTCTGCATGATCGTATGCTGGTGAAACTTCAACTACATCTGCAGATATTAAATTCATGTCCGACAAACCTCTAATAACATTTACAATTTCTCTTGTTGTCATTCCTGCAATTTCTGGTGTTCCTGTTCCAGGAGCAAAAGCTGGATCTAAAACATCTATATCTATTGACAAATATAGAGGATTGTTTCCTACTCTTTTTTTTATTCTTTCTGCTATTTTATCAGTACCTTGTGTTTGAAATTCATCGCAGTGAATAATTTTAAAGCCAAAACTTTCGTCATTTTTAAGATCATCTCTACTGTATAAAGGTCCTCTAATACCTACATGCATTGAAGCATCATCTAAAAATAAATTTTCTTCACGAGCCCTCCTAAATGGCGTTCCATGTGTATATGGTGCGCCAAAATAAGTATCCCATGTATCAAGATGAGCATCAAAATGGACTAGCGCAACAGGCCCTTTGTTAATTTTGTTTACTGCTCTAAGTAATGGAAATGCAATTGTATGATCTCCTCCCATGCTAATTATGCCATCAACTTTATTTAATAATTCTAATGCGCCTTCTTCGATTTGTTTAATGGCTTCATTAATATTAAAAGGATTACAAGTAATATCTCCAGCATCAGCAACTTGTTGAACTTTGAAAGGTTCTACATCATAGTTTGGGTGGTAATTAGTTCTTAAATGTCTTGATGCTTGTCTAATACTCTGAGGTCCAAATCTTGCTCCAGGTCTATAACTTGTACCTGCATCAAAAGGGATTCCAACAATTGCAACATCGCAACTTTCAACATCTCTTAATTCTGGAAGTCTAGCGAAAGTGTTGGCTCCAGCAAATCTAGGAACTTTGGTTCCCATTACTGGTTGAATAGGATTTTTATTCTTTTCTTTTTTCATTTATAAAGCTTGAATATTTTTCAACAATAATAACTGTTTTTAACTTTAAATGCCATTATTTGATAATTTATTAGTTAATTAAAGGTTTGCCTGTCTTTAATGTATATTTAATTCTTTCTTGGGTTTTTTTTGTTTCCATTAATTTCATAAATGAATCTATTTCCAATTTTAATAATTGATCTTCATTAATCTCTCTATCTATATTTGTATCGCCTCCACTCAAAATATTTGCTAATTCTTTTCCAACTTCCACGCCATGATCCAATATTGCTTTGTCGTTATAAAGTTTTTCTAATATTTTAATCATTTTTTCTCTAACAGATTTTCCTGGAAGATTGAATTTACATTCTTTAGGAGGCTTAAAATCTTTATTATTTTCTAGGATATTTCTTGAAACTGGCAATAAACTATTTCTGTTCATTATCTTTTTGTCCTCTGGTCTTAAGTATTTAAGTGGTTCTGCTTCAATTGGAGATGTTGCAGTTTTGGCATAACCTATAATCTCAAAAACTTTTATTGGAGCAAAATTTGGGTCTTTTTTTGCTTCCTCTGTCTGTGACCATCTCCACAACATTTCTTTACATCCTCCTCCAGCTGGAATTAGACCTACTATTGTTTCAACTAATCCAATAACAATATTGGTGTGAGATACCACAAAATTACTTTGCACTAAAACTTCAAAACCTCCACCAAGAGTAAGTCCTGAAGGAGCAGAAACTACCGGATGATCAGAATATTTAAGATGCTTACAAGTTTCTTGAAAATATCTAACAAATTTTTCAATTGATTTAAAATCACCTTTGTTAGCAAAATTCATTATATAATTTAAATTTACACCTGCTGAAAATTGCATGCTTTCATTAATTATTACAAGTGGTTTATCAGTTGCTTTTTTTAAACAATCCATTGAATCGTGATCTAAAGCATTAGCCTTGGAAGTAAATTCAACAATATTAAAATCTTTAAATCTATAAATTTCTGCTGAATCATTTTTATCTAATTTAATTGCTTTAGATTTAATTTTTCCAAGTGTTTCAATATCAGTGTACTGTTGTCTTTCACCATAAAATTTTTCATTTTTTGATTTTGCTAAGTTTTCTAAAAATTTATTATTTTCAATATTATCTATTTTTTCAAAAAAGTTTTTTACTCCTATTTCACTTAACATTTCAAAAGGACCTTTGGCCCAGTTAAAACCAAGTCTCATGGCTTCATCGATATCATTAAATTTGTCTGTAATTCCTGGTACCAATGAAGATGCATATTTAATTATTTTTGAAATAACTGACCATGCATATTTGCCGTATTTGTCATCTCTGTTAATTAACTTCTTCAAGTCAACTTTATCTGATTTAATATCTATTTTCTTTGAAGGAGAATATTCACCAGTATCTAAATTAATAGCTTCTAGAATTTTTTTGTTACCAACTTTATTCATTCGATAATAACCACCCTTGCCTTTTCTTCCGGTAAAACCTGTTTCAATTAATTTTTTGATTAATGGAATTTCTTTTGCAACAATTTGAAATTCATCATTTTTGGGTAATTCTTTAATAAAACTTTTAAGTACGTCTGCCATCAAATCAATTCCAATCAAATCATAAAGGCCAAAAACTCCAGTTTTAGGTATTCCCATAGGGCGACTAAAAATTGCATCCGCTTCCTCTATGGAAAGCTTCATTTTGAAAGCTTCTGTCATGGCAACTTGCATTGCATAAACTCCTACTCTATTTCCTAAAAAGCCAGGAGTATCGTTGCAAATAATTGCTCCCTTTCCTAATTTTTCTTCACAAAATTTTTTTAAATAATTGATTTTTTCTAAATCATTATTTTCATTTTTTACTATTTCCAAAAGACCCATATATCTAACTGGGTTAAAAAAATGCGTTATGCAAAAATCTTTTTTTTCTTCGTTAGACAAATTTTGAGATAAAATTTTTATAGGAATTGACGAAGTGTTTGATGATACTATTGCTCCAGCTTTTCTTTCTTTAAATATTTTTTCATAAATATTATGTTTTATGTCGATTCTTTCAACTACAGCTTCAACGATCCAATCTGCTTCTTTAACAACATTAAAATCATCACTAATATTACCAGCGTTAATATTGTTAATTTTTGATTTATCAATTAGCAAAGGTGGTTTTGACTTATAAATTCTATCTTTAGCTTTCTCGCTAATTTCTGTTTTTAAATCTAATAAAGTTACGGGAATATTGGCATTGCATAACTGGGCAGCTATTCCGCTTCCCATTGTTCCCGATCCAATTACAACAACTTTTTTTATTTCCATAAATAAAATGATTTTTAACTTATAATAATCTAACTAAAAATTATCAAATTTATCTAAGCTTAATTCCTCTTAATCTTTCAGATCTTCTTCTTAACAATTCAACTGTTGTTAATAAAAAAATTGATAAAATCACCAAGCATGTAGCCATACATAAAATTACAGGACTTATTTCTTGTCTTATCCCTGACCACATTTGTCTTGGAATAGTTTGTTGTTCAACGCTACCTAAAAAAAGTACAACAACAACTTCATCGAATGAAGTAATAAATGCAAATAAAGCTCCCGAAATAACCCCTGGAAGTATCAGTGGCATAATTACTTTAAAGAATGTTTTCATTGTGCTGGCTCCCAAACTTTGAGATGCTCGTACAAGGTTGGTATCAAATCCTGTGAGTGTAGCCGTAACTGTTATAACAACAAATGGTGTTCCTAAAGCTGTGTGAGCTAGAATGAGTCCTGTATAGGTGCCCACTAAACCAAATTTTGCATAAAAAAAGAAAATACCTGCAGCAGTTATGATTAATGGAACTATCATTGGCGATATTAAAACAGCCATTAGAAGACCTTTAAATGGTATATGAGGCCTGCTTAAACCTAAAGCTGCTGTTGTTCCCAAAGTTGTTGCAAGAAAAGTTGCTGATATACCAATAATAAAACTGTTTACAGTTCCTAGCATCCATTTATCAGTACATACAGTGGTAACACCCACATCGCATATACCTAGCATTTGTCTATACCAACGTAAAGAATATGCATCTGGGTCTAATCTCAGCATACCTTCGGTAAAACCAAAAAACGGCGACACATTAAAAGACAAAGGAATAATAATAAATATTGGAGCAATAAGAAAAAAGAACACTAAACCACAGTAAGTTAAATATGTATAATAGCCTGCTCTTTGTCCAGGTGTTGTATATGTAGGTAAAGCCATAATATTTATTATCCTAATTTTATATTTTCAATTCCAACTACTTTGTTGTAAACCCAATAAAGAACCAACATTACCGCTAATAGTATTGCCCCTAATGCTGCACATAATCCCCAGTTTAAAGTTGTTTTTAGGTGGAAAGCGATAAAGTGGCCAATCAAAAGACCATCTGAACCACCTACAAGTTCTGGTGTTATAAAATATCCAATTGCAAGAACAAAAACCAACAATCCTCCCGCACTAATTCCTGGAACTGTCTGAGGCATATAAATTCTATAAAAGGCATGCATTGGTTGAGCTCCTAAATTCAACGCTGCACGCATATAACTTGGAGGAATCGTTTTCATGACACTATACAAAGGCAAAACCATAAAAGGCAGCAGTATCTGAGTCATTGCAATTAATGTGCCGGTTTCGTTGTATATTAATTGCATACGATTTTCATCAGCAATTATCCCGGCCCAAACTAAGATGCTATTAAAAACACCTTTTTTCATTAATATTATTATCCAAGAAACTGTACGAACCAACAAAGATGTCCAAAAAGGCAATAGCACAAATATCATAAGTAAATTACTGTATTTTAGTGGCAAAGTAGCCAGTAAATGAGCAATAGGATATCCTAATATTAAACAAAATAGTGTTACGAGAATGCTAACTTTAAAGGTTTTAATCCAAGTATGGTTATATATTCTTCTTTTTTTTGGTTGTTGTACAATTTTTCTTTTTGCATCATACTTTAAATCTACAGCATTTAAATAATATCCAGCTGTATAAGGATTAACCATTTGACCCATGGCCTGCCAAAATTCCATATTGGCCCACCTCTTGTCTATTGCAATCATTTTTTCTTTATAAGGGCCTTCTTTAATTTTTTTGAATTTTCTTTTAGATTTTTTTATTAAACTTTTCCAACCTGATTTGCTATAATTCATACGGGTACTAGCTTTACCAATCTGTCTTTTGTCAGCAGTCATGACTTCATTAAATAAAGTTGCGTACATTTCTTCTGATGGAAGTTCTTTTTGATCCCACTGTTCATAAATTTTAAAAGTTTTTGGAAATACTGTATTAATTTGTTTATCATCAACACTTCTTAACAACATGCTAAGTATAGGAATGACGAATGTGATAATAATAAATAATGTAAGAGGTAATACTAAAACTAATGCTCTAATTTTATTTATTCGTTCAGCACGTTTTAAACTAACCTTTAAAGGTATACCGTCAGTTGTGAGTATTTCACTCATATGAAATCATTATTACTAAAAAAAAGGCGGGATTAAATCCCGCCTTTTATATTTATAAATAAATATTATTTATTTCCTGCCATCCACGCTGACCATTGTTCTTTTAGTTCAGCATTGTTATCAGCCCACCATACAGGATCCGTAAATACAGATTTTTTCAATCTTTTTTCAGTATCCGGCATGTGTGGTAGTACGTTTATACCAGTATGGAACCAAGGCTCGTTCTTCGCTATAATATCAGTACCACATGGACGCATTGGCATGTAAGTTATATACTTAGCTTGTTCTGCTTGAGATGCACAAGAAGTAGCATGTTTCAAGAATTCAATAGCTTCTGCTTTGTTTTTTGAACCCTTAGGAATAGCTACCCAGTCAGCATCAAGTACTTGACCTTCCCAAACATAATCGAAGCTAGCACCTTCTGAAAGAATAGCGGCTCCAGCACGACCATTGTAAACAATAGACATAACTACTTCACCGCTTGATACTAGTTCTAACGGTTGAGCTCCTGCTGACCAGTGAACAACATGTCCTTTAAGGTCTTCAAGTTTAGCAAATGCTCTATCTGTTCCGCCGTCACCTTGTAAAACTGAATTTACTTTAGCTGGCTTAACTCCATCAGCAACAAGTGCCATTTCTAAAACAGCTTGTGGCCAAGTGTGAACACCTCTTTTTCCAGGAAACTTTTTAACATCAAAGAAATCTTTCATTCTCGATGGTTTTTTTCCAGGAAAAGCTTTTGGATCGAATATTATTACATATGTCCAAAATATCTGTGGTGCAGCACATTCTGAAATTGGTCCGCTTGTTCCAGTACCATTTTCAACTATACTGTCTGGAAAGCTTGTACCATCAGGTGCTTTCTCCCAGCCACTCGTGTCTATCACTTCAAGTAAACCTTCGTCGCAACCATTAATTGCATCCACAGGTAAAATGTCTACTACATCCCAATTTACATTTCCTGCTTCTACTTGAGCTTTAATTTCACCGAGTCCACCATTATAGTTTTCAACACTAACCTTTGTAGAACCATTTTTAACAGGTCCCCAAGTGTCAATGTAGCCCTTTTGTTGACTCATTGTGTAAGCGCCTCCCCATGATACAAAAGTAAAATCAGCATAAGCAGTTGTAACAAATGCTACCGATACCATTGCAAAAAGGAATGCTTTAATTGTCTTAATCATATATTTTCCCTTCAAATTAAATTTGATTTAAGTTTATATAATCCGAAAATAAATCATATATAAGGATTAACTGCAAAAACTTTTTTAAGTTATTTAGTGGTTTATCCTAGGTCTAAAGCCCTTGAATCACTTGCTTTCCAAGAAAGTTTTACATTGCTTCCTTCTTTTAGATTAGAGCCTTTATAAGAATTAGGAA
>Ga0187827_10003810_pt1 | contig 19068 bp, 17 predicted proteins | sample ETNtaG_39_FD_167969 | JGI IMG/M metagenome (GOLD analysis project Ga0187827, IMG submission 167969) | Marine microbial and viral communities from oxygen minimum zone, Eastern Pacific Ocean - ETNP2014_SV_150_PacBio MetaG (Illumina Assembly) | ecosystem: Environmental > Aquatic > Marine > Hypoxic... | reverse complement strand
TAGTTATAAGTATGCTGATCAGCTTACTGCTTACAAGATCTATATTATTTACAGCTGCAGGTCTTTCTGGGCTGACATCATCTGGTTTTATTGGCGTTAGAAAAAAAGAGGAGCAGTAATTTTGGACCGAAAAAGACTCCATTTTAATTTCATAGGGAGAAGCAAGATATGGTTCACAATCTCTGCATTGGTGATACTGGCAGGCGTTATAGGTTATTTTATCCAAGGCGGATTTAATTTTGGAATAGACTTTCTGGGAGGTACACTGGTAGAGATCGAGTTTGACCAAGACACAGAGTCTTCGGTTATAAGGGAAGTCCTTGAAGCTGAAGGATATGGTAGTTCCATAATCCAACAGACCGCATCAAATAAATATATTGTCCGAATCAAAGCAGAAGAAATAGGTAAACCCACAAATGCTAAGGGGAAAGATGATATTCTAGATGCTCTGGATGAAAAAATTGGAATAAACCATGAGCTTTTACAGGACAGGACAGTAGCGCCGGGATTCGGAAGTTTGCTTATCAGGAATGCATTGGTAGCCATGGCAATAAGCCTGGCGGGGATATTGATATATGTTTGGATAAGGTTTGAATTTCGTTTTGGTGCTATTGCCATTGTAACGCTGGCTCATGATGTTCTGATTACGCTGGGTGTATATGCTATAATGAGCCGTGAAATAAATACCTCTACTATTGCAGCAATACTTACCATAATCGGTTATTCTCTGAATGATACGATAGTAGTTTTTGACCGGATAAGGGAAAATACTCACCAGTCAAGATCTATGAGTTATTCAGAAGTAGTAAATAATTCTATTAATATGACACTTACTCGTTCAATCAACACTTCCATAACCACATTATTACCGGTAATAATACTGCTGATTCTCGGAACAACTGCACTAAAAGATTTTGCTCTTGCATTGGCTATAGGCATAATATCAGGCACCTATTCTTCCATTTTTTTTGCTAGTCCCATGCTGGTAGCATGGAATAATAGGTTTTCAAAATATAAAAAATAAAAATGACAGATATTTACCATAGATGGTTCCTTAGAAATTCCTCAGATATTGCTACGTCAGGATATAAAATGAATAATTACAATCCTCTATTTTTTTGATTATTATACTCCATGGGATTAAAAAAGGCAGGCATATGAAGATACTTTTAAGGAAAGATGACGCTATCCTTGAGGGCGTACTTTTCAATGTGGATGACAGAAAAGCATACAGTCTGGCAGAGGAAAAAAATGTCATCTACTGTCTAAACCTTAATCCATGGATGGAGAAGGTTTATGTACAACTTATTATAAAAGATATATTTCAGAAGAATTAAAAAAGTTTTATAATATATTTTAATTTATTAACTATTTTATAGTGTTTTATCGGGTAAAATGACTGATTGTAAAAAAACCAGAACCAAGAAAAATCATGTAACCTCTGGCAGACTTTTTAAGGACCTTGTTGCGAAAATAAAAAAGTATAATAAAGATGTTGATACCAATCTCCTTAAAAAGGCATATAATATTGCAAAAAAATATCACGCAGACCAGCTAAGAAAAACCGGAGACCCCTTTATAATGCACCCACTTCAAGTAGCCATGATACTGGCAGATATCGAGATGGACCAGATATCTGTTACTGCAGCTTTGCTGCATGATATCATTGAGGATACGGATTATAATCTTAAAAGTATAACAGCGGAATTTGGAAACATTATTGCCAGGATAATAAATGGTGTCACTAAGCTGGATAAAATAGTGTTTGATACCAAGGAAGAGCAACAGGTCAGCAATATTAGGAAGATGATCATTGCTATGTCTGAGGATGTAAGAATCATCCTAGTAAAACTTGCTGATAGGCTGCATAATATGAGAACTTTATCGCCGCTGAATACAAAAAAAAGGGCTAACATCGCGATAGAAACCCTTGAAGTATATGCGCCTATAGCACACCGGCTGGGTATTTACCAGATCAAATCAGAGCTTGAAGACCTATCATTTAAATACCTTCATAAAAAAGAGTATCAGAAATTAAAGAAGATGATGAATGAAAAACTTGTGGAAAGAAAATTACTGGTCGATGAAGTTATTGACCTGGTAAAAAAGAAACTTAAAGAAACAAACATAGATACTGATATTTGCGGGAGAGTCAAGTCTTATTACAGCATATATAACAAAATAACTAGTCAGAATAGAGATTTTAAAGACATCTATGATGTTGTGGCAATAAGAATAGTAGTAGCTGATGTCAAAAACTGTTACGCGGTTCTGGGTATCATACATTCAGTCTGGAAACCGATCCCGGGAAGATTCAAGGACTTTATTGCAAATCCAAAATTCAATATGTACCAGTCGCTTCATACTACAGCAATCGGGTTCAACGGCAAACCGATCGAGGTCCAGATAAGGACATTTGAGATGCATCAAGCGGCTGAGTATGGAATAGCAGCACATTACAAGTATAAAGAAGATGGACCTAAATTAAGTGAGTTTGACAAGAGAGTCGCCTGGATAAGGCAGCTTTTGGACTGGCAGAAAGAACTTAGTGACCCTCATGAGTATATGGAATCCTTAAAGCTCGATCTTTTTGAAGAAGAAGTCTTTGTATTCTCTCCCAAAGGAAAAGTGATTAACCTCCCAAAGGGAGCTACGCCTATAGATTTTGCTTATACTATACATACAGACATTGGCCATAATGCTGTTGGAGCAAAAATAAACGGAGTAATGATACCTATTGAAAGTGTCCTCGAAAATGGAGATATGGTAGAAATAATAGTCTCAAAAACCAAGAAAGGTCCTTCACGGGACTGGCTGAGTATTGTCAAGACTTCCAGGGCTAAGAACAAGGTAAGGCAGTGGTTTTCAAAAGAGCAAAGGCAGGGGTCATATAGCCTTGGAAGGGAGATAATGCTTAAGATCCTCAGAAAAAATAGTCTTTCATTCAAAACTGTTGCAAATGAAGTATTCGAAGAAATAGCCAAAGAAATGAACTTTGACAATGCAGATAAACTTTTTAGGAGTATAGGTTCACATATGGTATCTTCCCATCAAGTATTTACTCGGATAGTAAAGAAACTGTCCCAGACAGAAGAAAAAAAAGAACTTAAGATCGAGGATATTCGTGAACGAGAAGGAACAAGAAAAACAAGCACCGGTATCTTCGTCAATGGAATGGAAGAAGTCCTAGTCACCATGGCCAAATGCTGCAACCCTGTCCCAGGTGACAAGATCGTCGGTTATATAACAAGGGGTAAAGGAATATCTGTTCACAGGGTAGATTGCACCAATATAAAAATCCTAATGAGCAAAGAAGACGAAAGGTTCATAGAAGTCAACTGGGATAGCAAAGCTCCCAATAAATTCAATGCTGAAATCCAGATAGAAGCACTTGACCGGATAAAGCTCTTAAGGGATATCACTAGTACTATAAGCGAATATGATATCAATATCTTAAGAGCGAATTCCCTAAAAATAGATAAGGCCGGACATGTAAAATTCCGTTTTTTAATTGAGATCAATAATAAATTTATCTTGAAAGATGTCATCAACAATGCAAAACAAATCGATTCTGTTTATGATGTTTTCAGGATATTACCTGGAAAGTGATAAAATGAAAATAGATAGACTTATAGTAGGTCCTCTTGCAACCAATTGTTATATAATCCGTTTAGACTCCATGGTGCTGCTGATAGATCCTGGCGCTGAGCCTGCTATAATAACCAGTTATTTTGATTCGAAAGGCCCAGAACCTGACCTGATAATAAATACACACGGACATTTTGACCACATTAGCGCTATTCCGGCAATAGTGGAAAAATACAATATTCCGTTTTACATAGACCCAGATGAAAGAGAGATCATAACTGATTCTTTAAAAAATGGTTCTTCAATTTTTGGAGAAAATAATCTATTATTAACAACTTATAACCTAATAGATGGTGCAGACATTAAAAGGTTTAAAAAGAACAAAATAGAAATAATAAAAACATCCGGGCATTCTCCAGGCAGTATCGTTATAAAAATAGAAAAAAATCTTTTTACAGGAGATCTTTTATTCAAAGGATCTATCGGTAGGACAGACCTTTTTGGGGGGAGTGTCCAGGATATAAAAAGATCTTTACTAAAGATAAAGAATATGGAAAATGGTTATAAGATATTCCCGGGACATGGTTTAGAAACTGACTTGGAAAGCGAGAAGAAGAATAATTATTATCTTACAAATAATGTACTTTTTTAAGAAAATTTTACTGGTCAGGTGTTTAATTTGGTTTTGAACTCCCCCCGAGGTACTTTCGATATCTACGGGAACGAAATAAAATATAGGGATTTCATTATAAATACGGTTAGAGACCTGTTCGATATCTTCAATTTTGAAGAGATAATTACTCCAGCTTTTGAATATACCGAAGTCTTTTCAAAAAGCATCGGAGTATCTACTGATATAGTCCAGAAAGAAATGTACACTTTCCCGGACCGTAAAGGAAGGTCGCTAACCTTAAGGCCGGAAGGTACGGCTTCTGTTGTGAGATCGGCTGTAGAAAAAAAGATGCTTTCTTCCGGAAGCCTTCCTGTCAGACTTTTTTATATCGGTAATATGTTCCGTTATGAAAGACCCCAGAAAGGCAGGACTCGTGAATTCTGGCAAATCGGTGTAGAGTCACTAGGAAGCGGTGAACCTATGCTAGATGCTGAAATAATGTGGCTGTTGGATGAGATTTTTTTTAAGCTAGGGTTTAAAAATCTTGAACTTAACATCAACTGCATAGGGTGCACTAGCTGCAAGGAAAGTTTTACTTCCAGGTTTAAAAAATATATCGGACCATTTGCTGGAGACCTATGTACTGACTGCAAAAGACGTCTCAAGGAGAACCCTTTAAGGATATTTGACTGCAAAGTAAGCCAATGCCTTGAAAAAGCTTCAGGAGGACCTAAAATCACCAGTTTCTTATGTACTGAATGTGAGGACCATTTTGAAAAAGTAAAGTTTTTTCTAAAAAGCTTATCTATTAAATATAAGATCTCTGACGAATTAGTCAGAGGTTTTGACTATTATACAGGTACTATTTTTGAAATGACTTCAAAAGAACTAGAAAGCGCGCAGAATGCACTAGGCGGAGGAGGTAGATATAATAAACTCCTAAAGGAATTTGGTGGTCCTGATATGCCAGCAATAGGATTTGCTATAGGACTTGACAGGACTATTATGCTGATGAAAGAGCTGAGAATAGAATACAAGCAAAAAAAAGGACGCATAAAGGTATACTTCATTTCAACAAAAAGACCTGACGATCTTTATAGCTTGAAAATACTCAAAATATTGCGGGATGCAGGTATTTCCTGCGAAACAAATTATGGAACTAAAAATATCGGTAATGGAGTAAAAAAAGCAGGGAAAAAAGGATTCAAGCTGGCTGCAATAATCGGTAGCGAAGAGATTAAGACACGGACTGTCTCAGTTAAAGACCTTAATAAATTTAAGCAATATAATTTTAATCAAGCACAACTTGTAAAAAAAATTATGGAACTAACAGGAGCAAAATAATATGAGCTTCTCAGAGTACAATACTGCTATGCGTTCCAACCTATGCGGAACAGTAGACAATGACCTTATAGGAAAAGAAGTCAAGTTATGCGGATGGGTCAATAAAAGAAGAGATCACGGAAAACTTATATTTATTGATTTAAGGGATTTTAGCGGAATTGTCCAACTGGTATTTGATCCTACTTTTGAAAAAAAAGCTTACACTGCAGGTAAAGATATCAGAAATGAATTTGTTATACAGACTGTCGGGAAAGTCAGAAACAGAGAAAAAGAGTCAGTAAATCTAGCAATTTCAACCGGAGAGATAGAAGTGCTTGTCTATTCCATAAAAATTCTTGCTACTTCAAAGGCCCCTCCGTTTATGCTTGGACACAGGGATAAAGTAGATGAGAACACCAGATTAAAATATAGGTACATAGACCTCAGAACCGAAAAGATGCAGAAAAATATGAGGTTGAGGCACAGAATAACTACAGCTACTAGAAAATATTTTAATTCTAGAGGTTTTGTAGACGTTGAGACACCAATACTAGCAAAAAGTACTCCAGAGGGCGCCAGAGATTTTCTTGTTCCTTCACGTATCAATCCTGGCAAATTCTATGCCTTGCCCCAATCTCCTCAATTGTTTAAGCAAACTTTGATGTTTTCAGGATTTGACAGGATATATCAGATTGCAAGGTGCTTCAGAGATGAAGACCTAAGATCAGACAGACAACCTGAATTTACGCAGATAGACCTTGAGATGACTTTTGTTGAAGCAGATGATGTTATGGGTACCATAGAAGGCTTGTTTAAGAGTATTTTTAAAAAAGTCTTGGGTAAAACCCTCAAACTACCTTTCAAAAGGATAACCTGGCAAGAAAGCATGGAAAAATATGGCTCTGATAAACCAGATCTAAGGTATAAGCTGACTATAAGCGATGTTTCAGAGATATTTTCAGAAAGCGATTTCAAGATTTTTAAAAATGCTGTGGAATCTGGAAGGTTAGTGAAATGCCTAGTAGTCAGTGAATCTTGGAATCCGAGCAGAAAAGACCTTGATAGCTTAGTGAATATAGCAAAAGTAAGTGGTGCGGGCGGTCTTTCCTGGATACGAGTATGTGATGACCTTTCTTTTCAATCACCCATTGCAAAATTCCTTTCAGAAAAAGAGATAAAAGCTTTAATCAGTACTTTAAATCTTAAGCCTGGAGATCTAGTCCTGATGGTAGCAGAAAATTTTAAAACAGCTTGCCAAGCACTTGGAGATTTGCGGATACACCTTGGTGACAAACTAAAGTTAGCAAAAAAGGAAATATTTGAATTTTTATGGGTATATGATTTTCCTCTATTTGAATGGAATAAAGATGAAAATAGGCTTACATCGATACACCATCCATTTACTAGCCCCGATGAAAAAGGAAAGAAAATTCTGGATGCCGAGCCATTAAAAGTAAAATCAAAATCTTATGACATTGTCTTAAACGGCCAGGAGATAGGAGGCGGTTCTATCAGGATAAATGATGTAGCTCTCCAGCGAAAGGTCTTTAAGCTTTTAAATATTGAAGAGAAAACAATAAATAGAAATTTTGGTTTTCTTATTGAGGCTCTTTCCTATGGCGCCCCTCCTCATGGAGGTATTGCCTTGGGAATGGACAGACTCGCGATGCTTCTTAGTCAAAACAGCACTATAAGGGAAGTCATAGCATTTCCAAAGACCCAGTCAGCTGTAGGATTATTGACAGGTTCACCATCAGAAGTGAGCAGTGAGCAGCTTGAAGATGTTTCTATCCAAGTATTAGAGTCTGAAGAAGAATAACCCACTTAATTCCGACAGTTTTGCCTTTATTGAATAAAGAAATCAATTATGTTAATATCGAATAGGGTACTCTGTTTATGCCGTTGTTGAAGAAAATTTTTGTGCCAACAAAATTACATTGGAAGCTTAAACTTTGGCTGTTGAGTAAACGCCCTTATATGGTTTAGGGACTTATATATGCAGACCGGAGAGCATCCACCTGTTGAGAGCAGGGCGCAAAAACTTCATGATATGACGACTAGATAGGGTATCCTTTTATTATAAAATTAGACTGAAAACATTAAATGGATATAAGAAAAATTTTTTTAAAATATTTTAAAAAAGAAGGACACCTAATACTACCTTCTTCCAGCTTAATTCCCAAAAATGACCCTAGTGTTCTGTTAACGACTGCTGGTATGCAACAGTTTAAACCGTACTATCTTGGTACGGAGAAACCGCCAAACCCCCGGATAGCCACTGTGCAAAAATGTTTCAGAACTAGCGATATCGAGAGTGTGGGTTTTACAGAAAGACACCTTACTTTTTTCGAAATGCTTGGTAATTTTTCTTTTGGTGATTATTTCAAAAAAGAAACTATCAGTTTTAGTATGGATTTTTGTGTAAACGAATTAAATATACCCAGTGAAAAACTGATGGCCGCAGTATTTTGTGGAGATGAAGATATCCCTGCTGATGAAGAATCTATACAGTACTGGACAGATAATGGTATATCAAAAGACAGGGTATATAGCTTCGGCAAAGAAGAGAATTTCTGGGGACCAGCTGGAAGTACCGGGCCTTGCGGTCCTTGTACTGAGATATATTATGATTTTGGGCCGACAACAGGCTGTGGAAGAAAAGAATGTGATCCTAGTTGTGACTGTGGAAGGTTCTTGGAAATATGGAATCTTGTATTTACACAATATAATTATGACGGAAAAAAATATGCTGAACTTCCCAATAAAAACATTGATACAGGGATGGGACTTGAGAGAATCGCAACAGTGTTAGAAGATAAAACATCGGTTTTCAAGACTAGTTTTTTTAAGCCTATCTTGGATAAGATATATGATATAACAGGAAAAACACTGCTGAACCCTGATGATGAAGGATTCGATATAGAGACGAACAGGTCTATAAGAGTTCTGGCAGATCATGCTAGAGCTGTTTACTTCGTGTTGGGGGACGGGGTCACGCCTTCTAACGAAGGAAGAGGTTACATTTTACGGAGGATTCTGAGAAGAGCTATAAGATTCGGTAAAAAACTAGGAATAAGTGATTATTTCCTTAATGACATTGGTGAGATAGTATTTAAAGAATATTCAGCACAATACGGAGAATTGTTGCGGAAAAAAGATCAATCATTTGAAATAGTACTGGATGAGGAAAAAAGGTTTACTAGAACTCTTAATGATGGAAGTATTATCTTAAGTGATATGATAAGGGATTTGAAAAAGAATAAAAAAAGATTACTTGACCCGAAAGATGCTTTCAGGCTTTATGAAACTTACGGCTTCCCGATAGAGCTTACGACAGAGATACTTAAAGAACAAGAGATGATCCTTGACCGCAAGAAGTTTGAAAAATATTTTAAAAATCATGTAGAAAGTTCCAAAAAGAAGACTTCATTTGATAAAAAGGTAGATAGTAACCTTCCGGTTTATAAAAAAGTCAGCAAGGAGAATAAGACCGAATTTTTGGGCTATGAAAAAGAAACTTTATCCACATCAGTAGAAGGTATAATAAGGCTTATCGAATACGGTACCGCTACCCCAACTGATAAATTAAGCGTTGGTGAAAAAGGCGATATAATTCTGAACTCTACCGTTTTTTATGGTGAAAAAGGAGGCCAGACAGGGGATGCAGGCATTATAAGGTCTGATGGAGGTATATTTATTGTAAATGATACCCAAATACCAGTAGAAGATTTCATCGTCCACAAAGGATTTATAAAGGAAGGCAGTATAAGCTGTGGCGATAAGGTCTATATAGAGATAGACCATAGAAAAAGAAAAGATATAAGAAAAAACCATACATCGACCCACTTGCTTCACTGGGCACTCAGAAACCTTCTAGGGGACCAAGTAAAACAATCTGGTTCTTTCGTAACTGACTGCAGATTAAGATTTGATTATTCTGCATATAATGCTCTTGGTAGGCAACAGCTACAGAAGATCGAAAAAATGGTAAATGAAAAAATACAGAATGATGATCCAGTGAGATGCTTTGAAACTACCATAAACTATGCCAAGGAGATAGATTCTATAGCATTATTCAATGAAAAGTATAAAAAATTTGTCAGAATCGTTGAAATCGATGATTATAACCGTGAACTATGCGGAGGGACTCATGTCAAAAGGACAGGTGAAATAGGTCTGTTTAAAATAATATCAGACAGCAGCATTGGTTCAAGCCTCAGAAGGATAGAGGCTGCAACCGGGATGTATGCTCATCAGATACTTGTCGATAAAGAAGAAAGATTACTTAATATAGCAGGAGTTCTTGAAACAGAAGAAGCTAATTCTGAAGAAGCAGTTCGCCAGCTAAAAGACGTAAACCAAAAATTAAAAGAAGAGCTTGAAGTTTTAAGAATAGAAACAGTAACCTTTAACATCCTTAAGACACTTAAAAAGAAAAATACTGTAGAAGGCATCAACCTGTTAGTTTTTGACCTGAAGAACCTGAAATTATCATCCCATATCCCTATCAAAGATATGGGTACAATCGTAGATCGAATAAAAGATGCTTATGAAAATAAAAACACCTTTATTGCTCTTGGAAACATCCATAAAGATAAACCCGTCCTTATATTAACCTGTACTAGTGACCTTGCAAAGGTAAAGCTTAATTGTGGCAAGCTGGCCAAAGAAGTAGGCAAAATAATAAAAGGAGGAGGAGGAGGAAGACCTAGCTTTGCACAACTTGGAGGAACTGACGGTGATTCACTGTCGAAAGCATTAGATTTTATTGTAAAAACAGTGAAGAAGAGCTTAGGGTCCTAAAAAAATGAAAATAATGGGTATGGACATAGGTGAAAAAAGGATAGGAATAGCACTTACTGATAGTGATAAAGAACTTTCCATACCACATTCGATTATCAAGAATGATAGGTATTTTCAGAAAAAGTTTAACCAAATACTTGATGATGAGGCTATAGAAAAAATAATTATAGGGATGCCTTATACTCTCAAAAAAGAGATCGGCGAACAGGGGAAAAAGGTCATTGATTTTGTAAAAGATAAAATTCTAGGTATTGGTATGGAAGTAGTATACCAGGATGAAAGATTTACCAGCAAATTCCCAGTGGATGGCTACTTAAAGAAGAATAAATTAAGAAAATATATAGACAAGTATTCAGCAGCACTTATCCTTCAGTCTTATCTGGATAGAAAAAAAAGGGTCAATGATGAATAATAGATATTTCATTTTTTTTTTAATTCTTTCAATTATGGTACTGACAGTATTTTTTTTAAGCTCTTGTTTTCTGAATAAAACACTTTCTGAAGACCAATCGGATACCCCCTCAGGACAACCAGTCGAAATAGTGATCCGAGAGGGAATGAACCTGACCCAGATAGCCGAAATACTTAAAGAAGCAGGTGTTGTTGATAATGCCATACTTTTCAGACTTTTTGTCCAGCAGAAAAAAAAGGAAAAGAACCTCGCTCCTGGCGTGTATAATATGCTGATAGATTCTAATTATGAAGATGTGCTGGAACAACTAACTATAGGCCCTCCTTCATTAGTCACAAATGATGTTACTATACCTGAAGGCTATACTATAAATAGTATTATAGAAAAATACAGTAGTGAGATCACATTTATTGACAAAAATGACATGGAAGAAGCAATAAATATAGGGAATTACAGCTACGCCTACTTGGTAGGTCTTGACAACCTTGAAGGTTATTTATTCCCAAAAACATATGAGATATTAATTGATTATGATGCATTTGATATAGTGGAGATGATGCTGGCCCAATATCAATTTGAAACAGGAGATCTCGATTACAAGCCGGCCAAAGAAAAAGGATTATCCAATTACGATATTTTGAAAATTGCTTCCATGGTTGAAAGAGAAGCCTATATCCCTGAAGAAAGAGAACTCATATCAGCAGTCATACATAACCGATTGAGCTTAGGCATGGCGCTAGGGATCGATGCCACTTTGACCTATTCTCTCGAGAAATGGGACGAACCTCTGACAGAGTCGGACCTGGAAACTGATACACCCTATAATACAAGGCTTTATACTGGTTTACCTCCCACTCCCATATGCAACCCTGGCCTTGCTTCTATTTTAGCAGCACTAAATCCTGCAGATGTCAGTTACCTTTATTTTGTTGTTACAGACAGCGAGACACACGCACATGCATTTACCGATGATTATGATGAACATTTAAGAAATATTAATAATGCAAAATATTGATCTTGGCCTACTGCTGAGGCAGAGGTCTCTTATAGATAAACTTCAAAAATACGCCAAGTCCAAGAAGACCCCTATCATAGGTAAACATACTGGATATTTTTTGGAATTTGCTGTAATGACAGTAAAACCATCAAACGTACTCGAGATCGGTTGCGGAAATGGTTTTTCCACATATTTTATTCTAAAAAACCTTAATGAGGGATCAAAATATACAGGAATAGATATGAATAAAAAGAGATTGTTTGCTGCTAGAAACTTTATTGGGACTGAATACCCTGATTCTCATCATGAGTTTATTTGGGGCAATGCCCTAAAAAAATTATCAAATCTGGATGGTATTTATGATCTAATATTCATAGATGCTGCTAAATTTGAATATCCATTATACCTGGCAGCTTTAAAGAATAAAATCAAAAAAGGTACATTAATAATAGCAGATGATATTTATTGCAAAGGCCATCTCCTATCCGCATTACCAAAAAAACATTTTAAAAATAGTGTTAAAGGAATAAATATTTATCTACAATCGACCAGCCGAAAAAATGGTTTTGACACATGGATTTTGGACATAGACGACGGTCTATCGGTAAGTTTTTATAGAAGGGACTCAGAAATTGAAAAGTAAAAAAATACCAGAACTCCTGGTACCTGCAAATAATCTTATAGTACTAAAATATGCGGTAGAATACGGGGCAGACGCTGTTTACATTGGGGGAAAACAGTTCAACCTTAGAAGCTTAAGAGGGAACTTTTCTCTGGATGATTTGGAAACCAGTATAGAATTTGCCCACAAAAGGGGGACAGCTGTCTACCTCGCTCTTAATGCCGTAGTGCATGAAGATGAACTTGAGGCGCTTAAAACATATATTAAAAGTTTAAAAAGAGTCAAACCTGATGGGATAATCATCTCTGACATAGGAGTAATGTCGCTAGTAAAAAAACATCTTCCTGGAATAAATATCCATATAAGCACCCAGGCAAATTTAACAAATCACTTAGCAGTAAAAAGAGCTGAAGAGATGGGAGCAAGCCGGGTTAACCTTTCTAGGGAATTATCCTATAAAAGTCTCAAAGGAATCATAAAAAGAAGTAATATAGAAATAGAGGTTTTTACACACGGGGCATTATGTATATCATATTCGGGAAGGTGCATGCTTTCAAAATATATGACCGGAAGGGATGCCAATAAGGGAGAGTGTGCCCACAGCTGTAGGTGGAAATATTATTTGATGGAAGAAAAAAGGTCAAACCTTTTCTTTCCTGTAGACCAGGACAAAAGGGGTACTTATATATTTAATTCAAGGGACCTATGCCTTCTACCAGAGCTGAACAGAGTTGTAGATGCAGGTGTCCACAGCATAAAGATTGAAGGAAGGATGAAGACCGAAAGCTATGTTAGCCTAGTGACCTGGGTATACAGGATGGCTCTTGACCTTATCAAAGAAACCCGCTTCCGAAAAAATAATATTGATTTTTTAATGAATGAACTTGACAAGGCTTCCCACAGGAACTTTACTACAGGTTTTATGTTTTCCAACGAAAGAAAAGAGCTGGAGGAAAATGACAATGTCGGATATATAAAAAAATATACTTTTGTTGGTAAAGTAGACGGCTGGAACAAAAAATGTGGTAAACCGGTGATTTTAGTAAAGAACCAGTTTAAACAGGATGAAGAAATAGATATTCTAACTCCTGGAGAAATGCCTGTTAAAAGGAACGTCGATAAAATAATAATGGAATCTTCTATGACTAAAATTGCTGTTGCAAATCCAAATGACAAGGTAATAGTAGAAGGCCTAGGAGGACTAAATCCTTATTCAATATTAAGAAAAAAAACTCTATCCAATCAATAAAATAATAAAATATTTAAATAAAGTTACAAAGATTTTAAAATTGTAAGAGAATATAATTTTTGTTATTATAATAATTATTTTAATAAAATTATGATTAAAAATATTAAGACTTATACTGTATTGTTTTCTGGTAGAGTACAGGGAGTCGGTTTTAGGTATTTTACAATTACGGCAGCTGAACAATTTAATATGAAAGGTTTTGTTAAAAATGTACAAGACGGGAAAGTAGAGATAATATGCCAAGGAGGAGAAGAAGAGCTTAAGCCTTTTATAGAAGAACTCAAAAAAGGGCCGGCTTTTTCTGTAATAACCGAGGTTTTAATAAAAGAAATCCCTGAAAATAAACAATATAATTCTTTTGAAATCAAATATTGATGGTAAGATGACTTTAAAAAAGCAAGAAGAATGTAATAAACAATACAGTATTAAGATGCAGCAATACCCTATAAGTTCAAAGACTAAACTGCTGGCAGTGTTTGGAAATCCGGCAAGGCACAGTCTGTCGCCCAAAATACAAAACAAATTTTTAAATGATAATGATATAGATGCTTTATATATGACATTTGAGTTTCCTGAAGAAAAGTTTATTGGTGCTTTTACAGGAGCAAAAAGTATGGGCATATTTGGTCTAAATATTACCATGCCATATAAAGAAAAAGCATTTGAGTTATGTGACAGCAGGGATAAGCTAGCTGAATCAACAGGTTCAGTCAATACAGTCATATTTGAGAACAAAAAAGGGATTACAAAGGTAAAAGGCTTTAATACAGATATAGAAGGTTTTATTATGTCTTTGGAGAATAAAAACTGCAGTTTGGAAAAGTTGAATTGCCTTATAATCGGTGCAGGAGGAGCAGCAAGAAGTGCTCTTTATGGATTATTGCAAAGAAAGCCAAAGAAAATATTTATTTATAACAGAACAGAAGAAAAGGCACAAAAGATCAGGGAAATATTTCATAAAAAAGAGAAGATTACAGTCCTTAAAGATTTAAAAGGTAAGGACCTGATAGAAAAAGTAGATCTAATATGTAACTGCACTCCGATAGGTATGGACACCAACAACTTTGAAGGCTTATTACCCATTCCAGTAGAGTGGAGTCTTAAAGGCAAGGTCGTATTTGAAACTATCTATAAGCCGGTAGAAACAGCGCTATTAAAAAAAGCGCGGACTGATGGTGCTTGTTTAGTTATTGATGGTTTGGACATGCTTATAAACCAGGCTGCTTCCTCTTTTAAAAAATGGTTTGGTAAATTTCCAAAAACGGAGAACATTAAACAAATATTGACTGAATAGATTTTAAGGAATTAACAAAGTATGAACTGATATGCGCAGTGGAGTCAGAAGATACACTTGACTAATTTTTAGAGAACCTAGTTGATCTTCTGGGAAAAACTAAAAATACGGTGGCAGGTAAGAGATAAGATAGCAATTCCAAAGTCTGTAATAGAATTAAAGCGGCCATCTCACTAGGAATAATAGTCTTCTTGGTACTTAAATTTAAGGAGATCTACATTAATCGGAGTACTGTGTACAAATATGGTCAGAGCAAGTATATCGATATGGGACCTATTTACCAATATATCTTTCTACCATATAATAGTAGTTGAAGTGAATGGAAGATTTCCTTAAAAGTTGGATAAAATGACATCCGATAGTAGTAGAATAATAAATGCAACGTGGATAAATATCACTAAAATGGGTGAGCTCGTCCATATTTAATAGAAAGGAAGAATAAAGCTTGGATTTTAAAACTGCCGGCGAATCGCACGGCAAGGGTCTTATTGGGATTATTTCAGATTATCCTGCCGGGATTTCTGTAGATATTAATTTCATAAATAATCAGCTTTCAAGGAGACAGAAAGGTTATGGCCGTGGGGGAAGAATGGCCATAGAAAAAGACACTGCAGAAATAATTTCTGGTGTGAGAAAAGGAAAATCTACTGGATCACCCATATCTTTTATGATAAAAAATAATGATTGGATTAATTGGAAAAACATAATGAGCACAGTTAAAAAATCTGATTTTACCAATGGTGAAAAGATGTTGCTTGATATCAGACCTGGACATTCCGATCTTCCTGGTCTATTAAAATACCGGTTGGGTACTATCAGAGATGTAATAGAAAGAAGCAGTGCCCGTGAGACAGCTGCTAGGGTATGTATAGGGGCATTTGCCAAGATTGTCCTTAATTCAATTGGAATTACTATAACCAGTTATGTCGACAGAATAGGTAAACTAGTTCTTGAAAATATACCAGATATTAAAAACAAAAAAGTTTTGGCAAAAATAGAGACCTCGGAGGTACGGTGCCCTGACGCTAAGATATCAGAAAAAATAATTGAGATTATTGCCAATACTATTGATAATGGAGATAGTATCGGAGGAAGTTTTAAAGTAATAGCGCAAGGAATCCCACCAGGTTTGGGTAGTTATGTTGATTGGGATAAACGGTTTGATGCTAGGCTATCATATGTTGTTATGAGTATCCCGGCCATTAAAGCAGTTGAAATAGGGAATGGTATTTCTTCAGGTTCTAGAACTGGCCTTGATTTTCATGATGCAATTTTCTATAAAAAGGAAAAAGGTTTTTACAGGAAAACTAACAATGCGGGAGGAATCGAAGGCGGAATGACCAATGGGGAAGACATTATCATCGGTGCTACCATGAAGCCTATCCCCACCACTATTTCAGGTATAAAAACAGTAAATATAAAAACCAAAAAGGAGTCTACTTCACTAAAGGAAAGATCTGATATATGCGCTGTCCCCAGCGCTTCAATTGTAGGTGAAGCAGTTATTGCCATTGAGCTGGTAAGGGCGATACAGGATAAATTCGGAAGAGATACCATTGAAGAGATAAAAGAAAATCTGGATAACTATAATTCATACCTAAAGAAGGTCTAATCGATGAAAAATAGCATTGCTATTATTGGTTTTATGGGGTCGGGTAAGACCACTATTGGCAGGTTAATGGCTGAAAGATTTGGTTATCTATTTATTGATCTCGACAATATAATAGAGATATCCGAAAAAAAAACGATAAATGATATATTCGAACATAATGGAGAAAAATATTTCAGGGATACCGAGACAAATGTAATTAGAAAGATAGCATATAATAAAAGATGTGTTTTTGCTTGTGGGGGCGGGATCATTTTGAGAAAAGAGAATATGAGACTCATCACCCTAAATTGTGATGTTGTGTTTCTCATGATTTCTCGTGGGGAAGCTATAAAGAGGCTTTCCGTATCTACCGGGAGGCCTCTTATACCGAAAATGGATAGAGATAAAGAGATATTAGGTATTTTTAAAAGACGTGCTAACCTTTATAAACAATATGCTGAAATTATCATTAACAATGATAACATTGCATCTGAAAAAGCAGTTGACCTGATAACAGAAAGGCTGAAAGGCAGAAACTCTGATTAAGATGATGCAGATTAAAGCCAAGACTGTACTTAGAAACTATAATATATTTTTAAAAAAAGGTGTTTTTGCAGATGCACCTTTTTTAATAAAAAGTCATATCAGTGGTTTTGATAAGTTCATCTTCATAACTAATAAGACTATATCTGAAATCTACAGTGAGCAGATTAAGGATTTTTGTCAAAAGCTCGGACCAGATTATGAGATCTTGTGCCTTGAAGACGGAGAAGAGTTTAAAAGCTTTAAAAGTGTTGAATCTGCTTACTCTACGATGATAAAACATAATTTTCACAGAAATGATATCGTTATCGCTTTTGGGGGTGGCGTTATCGGGGATACTGCTGGTTATATTTCCGCAACATTTCACAGAGGGATGAAACTAGTACATATTCCAACAACTATAATAGGACAGGTGGACAGCAGTATTGGCGGTAAAGTAGTAGTAAATTTTGAAGGTAAAAAAAACATGATCGGGACTTTTTACCAACCTCATATGATTATAATAGATCCATCTTTTCTAGAAAGCTTGGATAAAAAACAGATCATAAACGGCTTAGGAGAAATTGTAAAATACGGATTGATATTTGATAAAAACATACTGGTGTCTCTTGATAAAATTGTCAGTCAAGATAATTACACTACGGAAAATCTTATCAGATATGAAAACTTCACTGGGTTGATTCATAGATGTGCCTTTATAAAAACTAAAGTCGTTGAAAAAGATGAATTCGACCAGAGCTACAGGAACCTGCTTAATTTTGGGCATACAATCGGACACAGTATAGAAAATTTATCTGGTTTAAGACAGGTCAGTCATGGCCAGGCTATTAGCATGGGAATGATAGCAAGTCTGGAAATATCTATGGTGCTGGGCTATTTATCGAAAAAAGAAATGAAAAGAATAAAACTGCTTTTTAAGAAGTTTGGCCTACCGTTTAAGATATCTTTAGACAACGTTGATAAAGTCATAGAGGAATTAAAATATGATAAAAAATTCACCGGAAATTCAAACAGGTTTATTCTATTAAAGGGAATTAACCGACCATTCTTTAACGATGGAATAAAAAAAGAGGTAATAGTTAATAGTATAAATAATTGTATTGATAGATAGTTTATTCATATATTTATACAATATTGAATTTTATTATAATTTAGCTTATAATATTCTACATTGGATTACTTTACATTTTAAAGGAAATCTGGTAACAAGTTATGAAAAAAATATTAATTATAAATGGACCAAATATGAATCTTCTGGGCAAAAGGGAAGAAAACATTTACGGCAAAAAGAGTTTTGATGATTTTTTACCGGAACTAAAAAACTTTGCCGGTAAAAGTGATGCAGAAATTATTTATTTCCAGTCTAATCATGAAGGGAAAATAATCGATAGGATCCATATTGCGATTGGCAATATCGATTATATAATCATAAATCCTGGAGCACTGACCCATTACAGCTATAGCCTCCACGATGCTATAGTTGCAGCAAAAATACCTGTGACCGAGGTTCACATTTCCAATATTTATAAACGTGATTCTTGGAGAGCAAAGTCTATGGTGTCGCCAGTAGCTGAAGGTATAATAAGCGGATTTGGCTTAAATGGTTACTTCATGGCACTCTACTATATTCTTAAAAAATCATAAGTATTAATTTACATCTATCATGTTTAGAATTACTAACAATTCATTTGCATGGATAAAAGAAGGACAAAAAAGAATACAGGAAGACCATTATAGAGGAAGTATTCGCCTTTATTATTTTTACAATACTTGTTCGGGTGAACAGTACGTACAAACAAGTTTAAAACTGAAGCCCGACATTTCTCTATTTCAACGGTCTTCTATTTTGTCTACAACTGGCAGGAAATAATAAACTAGGATTTGTGTAATTATGCACTCCATAAAAAGTCAGAAAATACTTGATATTAGAAAAAAAAGACTCTTGTCTGTATTATCTGAAAAAGAAGCCTCTGCCCTAGCAATTTTAAAACATGAGGACATCTTTTACCTTACTGGATTTTACGGAAAAGAGT
>Ga0187827_10003804_pt1 | contig 19100 bp, 18 predicted proteins | sample ETNtaG_39_FD_167969 | JGI IMG/M metagenome (GOLD analysis project Ga0187827, IMG submission 167969) | Marine microbial and viral communities from oxygen minimum zone, Eastern Pacific Ocean - ETNP2014_SV_150_PacBio MetaG (Illumina Assembly) | ecosystem: Environmental > Aquatic > Marine > Hypoxic... | reverse complement strand
CTATTCGCAGGCTTGGCAACAGGCGGGTCATGAGGGTCGATATTTACCGTTGGCCGGGCACGATCACTTTTCTATCCTGGAGGAATTGGCGTCGCCCTCTGGCCTGTTATTGTCTGAATTAAAACGGATGGTGGTTTAGTCGACAGCTTTCACTCGGGTCAACCTGTAAACGCTCTTCGGTGTTTGCGTAGGGATTACACCCAGTTACAATAGAACGGTTGTGGGCATTAATCTGCAGCGACAGGCGCGTAGCTCAGCGGTAGAGCACTTGCTCGACACGCAAGTGGTCGGTGGTTCGATCCCACTCGCGCCTACCAAACCAAATGCCAGGACTAGGGGCGTGATGCTTTACCGGGCACTCGGTAGATTGTGCAACGAACTCCTGGGTTTGTACTTAAGTGACGGAAATGCATCAGCCGACCCATTTAGTCGCGCGTTTTGCGATAAACTACTCCTTGAATCAAAGACTTACTGCGCCGCCAGTGGTGTCAGCGTTGTAAGGCTCCACCAAACGCCAACCCTGTGGTTTTCTAACCCATGCCAACGATTACTCTGCCTGATGGCAGTTCTCGCCTGTTTGAGGGACCGGTCAGCGTCCTCGACATAGCCAACGATATCGGTTCGGGGCTTGGCCGAGCCACACTGGCTGGTGAGGTGAATGGCCAATTGGTCGATGCGGCATTTGTGGTCGATCAGGATTGCGTGCTCCGTATCATTACTGATCGTGACGCCGAGGGCCTCGACATCATTCGTCATTCGTGTGCCCATTTGATGGCACAGGCGGTGAAAACCCTGTTCCCGGCGGCCCAGGTCACCATTGGCCCAGTGATTGAAGAGGGGTTTTACTATGATTTCGCTTATCCACAGGGCTTTTCAGAGACAGACCTGGAGGCCATTGAAAGCAAGATGGTGGAGTTGGCCAAGATGGATCAAGCCATTACGCGCGATGTGATCCCGCGTGATCTGGCTGTTGAACGCTTTGAGGCGATGGGGGAGAGCTATAAGGCTGAAATCGTCGCTCAAATTCCAGCGGCAGAGAATATTTCGCTTTATAAGCAGGGATCCTTTACAGATCTTTGTCGCGGCCCGCACGTTCCAAGCACGGGTAGGATCAAGGCGTTTAAGTTGACTAAATTGGCCGGTGCCTACTGGCGCGGCAATTCAGACAACGAGATGTTGCAGAGAATCTACGGAACGGCATGGGCATCTCGTAAGGAACTCAAAGCATACCTTCATCGAATAGAAGAAGCAGAAAAGCGTGACCATCGACGGATTGGACGGCAGCTTGATTTGTTCCATTTCCAGGAGGAGGCCCCTGGCATGGTGTTCTGGCATCGAGATGGTTGGACACTGTATAACTTGCTAGAAAACTATATCCGCGGATTGCTGCTGGAGAATGACTATCAGGAGGTGCTGACTCCGCAGATGTTAGACCGTTCGCTTTGGGAGCGATCGGGGCATTGGGAAAAATTTCGCGATCACATGTTCACCACGCACGTTGACGATCGCGATTACGCCATTAAGCCGATGAACTGCCCCGGACATATTCAAATATTCAATCAGGGCCTAAAGAGTTACCGGGATCTTCCGGTTCGCATTACCGAGTTTGGCGTGGTGCACCGAAACGAGCCTTCAGGGACCCTTCACGGACTTCTGCGAGGGAGGCGATTCACCCAAGATGACGCGCATATATTCTGCACTGAAGATCAGTTGCAAGATGAGATAGGCGCCTTGATCGACCTGACTTTTCGAGTATATCGAGACCTTGGATTTGAAGACATTGAAGTGGCTTTGTCGACGCGCCCAGAGCAGCGGGTAGGGGCTGATGCCCTTTGGGATCGGGCTGAAGCGGCATTGGCGGATGCGCTCGAGGGAAAGGGAATTCCTTATACGGTGCAAGCGGGTGAGGGCGCTTTTTATGGCCCCAAACACGAATTTGTGTTGCGCGATTCGATTGGTCGCCGCTGGCAGTGCGGGACGATACAGGTCGATTTCTCCATGCCGGGGCGACTCGGATCGACTTACATCAGTGAGGATGGGACGAAGAAAGTCCCCGTAATGCTTCACCGGGTGCTGCTTGGCTCGATGGAACGATTTATCGGAATCTTGATCGAAGACACTGACGGACGTTTCCCTGTTTGGCTCGCACCCATTCAGGGCGTGGTCATGAATATCACTGACAATCAGGCTGAATATGCCAGTCGTGTGTGTAATGTGCTGAAATCCAAAGGTATCCGGGCAGAAACAGACTTGAGGAATGAGAAAATCGGCTATAAAATCCGAGAACACACGCTGCGACGGATTCCTTATCTGCTGGTCGTCGGTGACCGAGAGGTTACTGAAGAGAGTATTTCAGTGAGAACTCGAGCGGGTGAAGATCTGGGTAGTGTCCCGCTGGATGCTTTCTGTGATCGGTTTGATTTTCAGATGATGACTGCCGATAAGGTTAACTAGGACATAGAGGAGCAAAGATATCGCACTACCCAGGAGACCACCCCCGAAACCCGTGGCACGTCCCCATACCATCAACGATGAAATAACCGGCGACCAAATACGCCTCATCGGTGAGGAGGGTGAACAACTGGGAATCTGTGCCCTAGCCAAAGCACTTGAGCTTGCTGGTGAACAGGACCTAGATCTAGTGGAGATATCGCCCAACGCTGACCCGAAAGTCTGTCGACTGATGGATTATGGAAAATTCCTTTACGCCAACTCAAAGAAGAAACAAGAAGCCAAGAAAAAACAGAAACAAATCACCGTAAAAGAAGTCAAATTTCGTCCCGGGACCGGTATTGGAGACTACGGAATAAAAGTCCGAAATCTCACTCGATTCCTTAACGAGGGCAATAAGACTAAAGTCACGCTGCGCTTTCGAGGGCGGGAAATGGCGCATCGAGAATTGGGAATGGAAATGCTGAAAAGAGTGGAGGCTGACCTGGCTGAGATCGCGTTGGTTGAACAGTCTCCGGCGATGGAAGGGCGGCAGATGGTGATGGTATTGGCGCCAAGATTGCGTTAGGCCATCAAATAACAACGCTACAAACTAAAGTGAATTGAACAAAGATGCCAAAACTTAAAACCAATCGCGGCGCTGCAAAGCGATTTAAACAGACGGCCAGTGGGAAATTTAAACGTTCCCAAGGGTATTTGAATCACATTTTGACGAAGAAATCGACCAAGCGAAAACGACATCTACGGTCAATTATTCTGGTCAGTGCTGCCGATCAAGCGGCTGTGCGCAAAATGTTGCCTTACGGGGCCTGAATCGACATCAACGTTAAAGTAAGGACAGTATTGGAGCTAGGCTAGATGGCAAGAATTAAACGAAGCGTAACGGCGCGAGCGCGACATCGAAAAGTACTCTCTCGTGCGAAAGGTTACCGCGGCGCTCGGAAAAACGTGTTCCGAGTCGCAAACCAAGCAGTAATGAAGTCTGGGCAATATGCCTATCGCGATCGGCGCCAGAGGAAGCGGCAGTTCAGGGCGCTGTGGATTGTTCGAATCAACGCGGCTGCGCGCTTGCACGGGTTGAGTTACAGTCGACTGATCGCAGGACTCGCTAAATCGGAGATCAGTCTGGATCGGAAGGTGTTAGCTGACCTTGCGCTTCATGATGACCATGCATTCTCGGCTTTGGCCGAACAGGCGAAAGCTGCCTTGGCGAGTTAACGTCGTCCGGGCTTTGGCCGGCGGACGCGCTTGCATACTTGGGGAAGCCCACCGGGACTTCCCCTTTTTTCTGGAGCTGCCGATCAGTAATGGCTAGTGTCTCCCACAACGAGAAGATTGCGACGGTTACGGATCAAGCCGTTACCGAGGTTGATGCTGCTCAGAGTGAAGAGCAACTTGAGGCGGTCAGAGTCCGTTATCTAGGCCGCAAAGGCCATCTGACGACCCAACTAAAGACCATCGGAGATCTACCGGAGACTCATCGGCGAGATTTTGGTGCTGCCGTCAACGCCGCCAAGTCGCGACTCACGGCACAGCTTGAAAGCAAGCGATTGGCGCTGCAGCGCGTCTCACGCGAGAGCGCTTTGGCCGGCGAAACGGTAGATGTGACCCTCCCGGGCCGAAGGAGTGAACGTGGCGGCGTCCATCCGGTGACACGAACAGTGCGACGAATTAACGAGATTTTTCACCGAATTGGCTTCGATGTTGCAGAGGGTCCCGAAATTGAAGACGACTTCCACAATTTCGGAGCCTTGAATATTCCCATCGATCATCCTGCACGGGCCATGCACGACACCTTTTATGTGGATGACGATCATGTGCTGCGCACGCACACGAGTCCCGTGCAAATCCGTTACATGAAAACCCACAAACCACCGTTACAGGTCATTGCGCCAGGGCGTGTGTACCGTTGTGATTCAGATGTTACGCATACCCCGATGTTCCACCAGGTTGAAGGACTGGCTGTGGGGACCGACGTGTCCTTTGCCGACTTAAAAGGTGTGTTGACGTATTTCGCACAAGAATTTTTTGAAACTGATCTTCCGCTTCGTTTTCGACCATCTTACTTTCCATTTACCGAGCCGTCAGCTGAGGTAGACATTGGCTGCATATTCTGTAAAGGGACAGGCTGCAGAGTCTGCCAACGCACCGGTTGGATAGAGATTTTAGGTTGCGGAATGGTGCACCCGGAGGTTTTCCGTCAAGTCGACATTGATAACGAGGCCTATACGGGTTACGCGTTTGGATTGGGTATCGAACGGGTGACCATGCTGCGTTATGAAGTTGATGACTTACGCTTGTTTTTCAATAACGAACTGACTTTTTTGTCTCAATTTCGTTAATTTCGATCGATGATCATCTCTTTTCAATGGTTGTGTGAATGGGTTTCGCCACCGAGTGACATTCCACGCCTATGTGATTCGCTCACCATGGCAGGACTAGAAGTCAGCAGCACTGACTCGGTACCGCTGGTATCCCATCGTGTGGTGGTCGGGGAGGTGATGACGGCTGAGGTGATCCCTGATCATCCTGGGCTGCACGTGTGCCGTGTAGATACAGGCCATGCGCGCACTCGCACGATCGTTTGTGGCGCTGACAATGTCTTTGCGGGAATGAAAACGGCCGTCGCCTTGCCTGGTGCCACACTCGGTAAAACAGGTCGCGTCAAGCAACGAATGGTCGCTGGATCAGCTTCGAATGGCATGCTGTGCTCGTCCGAGGAATTGGGTCTTGACGACAACGCTAGCGGCATCCTCTGGCTCGATGATGACGCTGTGGTGGGTCGTTCACTCAATAGCCACCTGGAACTGGACGATGTCTTACTGGATATCGAGTTAACGCCGAACCGGGGAGATTGTCTGAGCATCGCGGGAATCGCGCGGGAAGTATCCGCCCTGACCGGCGTGCCCCTAACGCCCCCGATAGTTCCTACAACGAGAGCGAGGCACCGTCAAAGCATTCCGATCGTTCTTGAGAATCCGGAGGATTGCCCTCGATGGGTTGGCCGCGTCCTGACGGGACTTAATCCAACCGCCAGAAGCCCGGATTTTATCCGTGAGCGACTTCGCCGTTGTGGAATAAGAGGCATTGGCCTTGTTGTTGATGTAACCAACTATGTCATGTTGGAATATGGACAGCCGATGCATGCGTTCAGATTGGATCGTATTGATAGGGGTATTCGGGTTCGACGGACCCAGCCTGGAGAGAGTCTGACCTTGCTCGATCATCAGCGAGTCGCATTGGCGCCCGGCACGCTTGTCATCGCCGATGAAACCCAGGTCATCGCAATCGCTGGAGTCATGGGCGGGCTAAACACGGCAGTATCGAAGAGTACGCAGCAAGTGCTACTTGAGGCAGCTTATTTCAGGCCGAGTGCGATTGCACAACGCGCACGCCAGATGGGCTTACAAACGGATGCGGTTTATCGCTTCGAGCGAGGTGTTGACCCGGACCTTCAAAAACAGGCTATCTCACGAGCCACCGAACTGTTGACCCTGTTTGCTGGCGCTCAGCCTGGGCCAGTCTGCGAAGCGGTGGTCAGGAAAGATTTGCCTTCGCGGCGACGAATCACACTTAGACGTAAACGACTGGACCGTATTCTAGGGACCCGCCTTGCTGCTCGGTTAGTGAAGGAGGGGCTGGAAAGGTTGCAAATGGACGTGCGAGTAAGCGGCTCAGATTGGCTAGTGCGTCCACCCAGTTACCGCCTTGATGTTTCATACGAACATGATCTTATCGAGGAAGTAGCCCGAGTCAATAACTTCGAGACGCTACCGACCCACTTGCCTCGCACACAGGCTTTGCGTGATATCACGCCTGAGAAAAACATACCCGATACGGTGTTGGAGGATCTTCTCGTCGCTAGAGGTTACCAGGAGGTAATTACCTACAGCTTTGTCGACAGTCGAGCGCAGAAACTATTTTCTCCAGAGTCAATCCCCATTACCTTGCGTAATCCGATAGCAGAAAACATGGATGTGATGCGCACTTCACTGTGGCCAGGGCTCTTGGAAACGCTTGTCCGAAATCTTCGCCGCCAGGAACATAGAATTCGCATATTCGAGTTGGGTCGCGTGTTTTCCTCGCAACGCGGCAAGTCGATCGAGCGCAGCTGCATAGGCGGGGCCATATTGGGACCTGCCGATGCCAACCAGTGGGATGGTACACGGGCGGGTGTCGATTTCTTCGACCTGAAAGGAGATGTCGAGGCATTGTTGTCATGCGGTGGGTTAGACAATGCGTCCCGCTGGCGCTCGGCTGGAAACGTTGCTGCGCTACACCCGGGCGAAAGTGCCGAAATCGGCCTGCACAATGAACCCATTGGATTGGCTGGTAAACTTCATCCTGACCTTGCCGGTTACTATGGTTTGGATCAACCAGTTTATCTATTCGAGCTGGACCTTGAGCGGATTCTGACCCGCAAAATCCCTCAGTATGAATCGGTGTCTCGATTCCCCGCACTCAGTCGGGATCTATCCGTGGTGGTCTCTGGGGAAATTACGGCATTCCAAGTGGCTCGGGAGATTCAGACGGCCGGGGGCGGCTACTTGTCCAGGATTACACTCTTTGATGTCTACAGGGGAAAAGGAATTGAGTCAACTGAAAAATCATTGTCATTTGCCTTGACCTTACAGTCCACTTCCCGCAATCTTACTGACGGGGAGATCGACCGGCAGATCGACAAGATAGTCGACGCGATCCGGGAAAACCTGGGGGGCACACTCAGGAGTTAAATTGCTGGAGGCAGGTATGACGGTTACTAAGGCGGAACTCGCGAACACTCTTTTTGAAGAGGTTGGATTGAACAAGCGAGAGGCTAAGGAAATCGTAGAGCTATTTTTCGAAAAAATCCGCGAGGGATTGGAAAGCGGGAAATCGGTAAAACTCTCTGGATTTGGAGGGTTTAGTGTCCGCGAGAAACGTCAGCGTCCCGGTCGGAATCCAAAAACGGGGGAAGCAATCCCTGTCAGCGCAAGGCGAGTGGTTACTTTCAAAGTGAGTCAGAAAGTTAAGAAAGGGATTGCAGCCAATGCAGAACACCTGGACGGCAGGCATGTTGAAAACGATCTAATATGACAATGCTTGATCCTTCGGCGATTGAATTACCGCCGATTCCTGCTAAACGTTATTTCACGATCGGAGAGGTCAGCGCGCTTTGTGAAGTGAAACCGCATGTGCTTCGATACTGGGAACAAGAATTTCCGCAACTTAAACCGGTTAAACGTCGCGGTAATCGACGTTATTATCAACGCCACGAGATTGAGCTAATCCGTAAGATTCGTTACCTTTTGTACCTTGACGGATATACGATCGGTGGCGCGCGCAATCAGCTCCATATTGACCAGGGTCACCCTTCGGACGGGCCGTTGAGCCAAGACACCCGTGATGGATTGATTGGAGCGCTCGAAGAGATTTCGCAGCTGCTCGAGACAAGCGGTTAATCTGATGTCCAACACGGGGCGTAGCGCAGCCTGGTAGCGCACCGCAATGGGGTTGCGGTGGTCGGAGGTTCAAATCCTCTCGCCCCGACCAAACAGTGGCAGCTTATCGGTTTACAATCGGTTACGAATAACCACGAACCTAGCTGATGTACTCAGGGCTCCAAGACTATCGAACGTTTCAGGCAGTTTCTGTTGCTGCCTGTGTAGGATTGTTGGCGTATGCTTATTACGCGCAATATTATCTGTATTTAGAGCCGTGTCCGCTTTGTATTCTGCAACGAGCGGTTGTCTTGCTGTTAGGTCTCAACGCGTTAATCGCGCTTATTCACGCCCCGAAAACTCGCGTTCGGCGTGTATATGCCGTTAATGGTGCGGGGCTAGGCGCTCTTGGTTTCCTAGTCGCGGGGCGACATGTTTATCTTCAATCATTGCCCCCTGATAAAGCGCCTGAGTGCGGGCCCGGGCTCGAGTATCTTCTAGAGACGCTGCCGTTTAACCAAGCGATAATGAAGATATTCACCGGCTCGGGCGAATGCGCATCGGTGGATTGGACCCTCGCTGGACTAAGCATGCCCGCTTGGGTTCTGATCGCGATGGTGCTGTTTTGCTTGTTATCGGTCGGTAGTATGTGGATGAAACCTATCGACGATGAGGGGCGGACAAATCATATCTAAGGACTTCGAGGATGCATATTGATATCCAACGCGCGAGCGTCAGTCGTATAAACGAAATTCCCGATGGTGATCTGGGGTTTGGAAGGATTTTTTCAGACCACATGTTTTCGATGAATTGGTTGGGAGATAGGTGGATTGAACCGCGTATTTATCCCTACGGCCCTATTGAAGTCATTCCGTCTGCGCTTGCCCTGCATTACGGTCAGTCGGTATTTGAGGGACTCAAAGCTTACCGTGGCCCCACGGATGATCGGATTAGACTGTTTCGCCCCCACAGTAATGCACAACGATTGAAAGACTCCTGCGAGCGCCTCTGTATTCCTAGTGTTTCTCCAGAACTATTCTTGGACGCTATTCGTGAACTGGTATCAATCGATAGCGATTGGGTTCCTCAGGGGCCGGATTGTTCGCTCTATATCCGGCCGTTGCTCTTCGGCTCTGAGGGAACGCTGGCTGTTAGAGCAGCCAGTACTTATCGCTTCCTAATCATCACAGCCCCCGTACAGGAATATTTTAATCGCCAAGGTCAGGGCATCTACCTCAAAGCAGAACATCGCTTCACCCGAGCCTCTCCGGGCGGGACCGGCGGGGCTAAGACGGCTGGCAATTACGCGGCGACGCTCCGACCGATGAGTGACAGTGCAGGTGCAGGGTTTGACCAGATTCTCTGGCTTGATGGTGTCGAGCACCGATACGTCGAGGAGGCGGGCCAGATGAATATCTTCTTTCATCTAGGCGATACGATTGTCACGCCGGATTTGTCAGGAACGATACTTCCTGGTATCACAAGAGACACGGCCCTCACTATTTTGCGAGAATGGGGTTACAAGATTGAGGAACGGCGGATCTCTATGGATGAAGTAATCACTGCAAGTAAGGCTGGCAACTTGCGCGAAGCCTTCGGTGCAGGAACGGCGGCGGTCGTGGTGCCCATCGATCGCATCCACTATTTGGGTCAAGATCTACAACTTCCCCAAGAGGACAATCATTCCTTATGCCAACAGTTGTATCAAACCATCACCGAATTGCAATTTGGCGTAACGCAAGACAACCACGGATGGTCGGTGTTGGTTGATTGAGTAACGACTCGTCAGACGCAGTTCCTTACTATCCAGTAATTAAGGGTTCCCTGGAGGGAATCAATGCACTGGTTACCTATGCCGAAAGTTTCCGGATTCCTCAGGAATAAACTTGCTATCTGGCAATCACCGACAAAATGAGCATGAGTGCGGCAAAGAACAGCGTCTGGGACCGAGTCCGATAATGGGAGAAATGCTCGCGTTGTTTGTTTTGCTGTGTCTGTCTGCGCTTTTTTCGGCGTCAGAGACTGCGATGATTTCCCTTTCCCTCGCCCGTGCCGAGTCGCTAATGAGGGAAAGCCGACGCGGCGGCGCAGCATTGTTCAAGCTAAAGAGTGAACCTCAACGAATGTTAGTGGCCATATTGATCGGAAATAACGTCGCTAATATCGCGGCGTCTGCTTTGGCGACGGTCTTCGCAACCCGTCATCTAGGGTCAATCGGTCCCGGGGTCGCTGTCGGAGTATTGACCTTGGTCGTCCTGATTTTTGCGGAGATCACACCCAAAAGCATCGCCACCCGTCATGCGGAGGGAATTTCTCTTGTGGTTGCACCGTTAATGACCGGTTTTCTCTGGTTGGTTTCCCCGTTGGTATGGATATTTATGCACATAGCCAATGTTTTCGATCGCAAGGAAGGGGCTCAGACGCACGAACCTCACGTTACTGAATCGGAACTCATCAGCATGGTGGCTTATGGCGAGGAGGAGGGCACGATTGAACAACAAGAACGCCAGTTGATCGAAAGGGCGTTTACCTTGACTGATCTTACGGTTGAAGATGTCATGACGCCGCGACAGAAGATATTTATGCTCGATGGCGGTCGCATGATCAACGAGCTTTTGCCGGTATTGAGCCAGGCCCGGTATAGTCGAATACCACTATACTTAAACGATCCAGATGACATCTCGCGGGTTCTCCATCTGCGGGATCTCTTGCCTGTGGTAACTGGGGGGGAGTTAGAGGTCCCTGTTTTTGGTCTTGGCCGCCTGCCAAATTCGTTCCAGAAAGGCAGGCTGTAACGGAAACCATCGCTTCCTTTCGTCAGGAACAACAGCACATGGCCATCGTCATCGATGAACATGGAACGTTAAAGGGGCTGGTGACGTTTGAAGATCTGTTGGAAGAACTTGTTGGTGAGATCTACGATGAGAGCGACGAACCACCAAAGGAAATCACTCCCCTCGATAGAAACCGTGCTTTGCTTGATGGCAGCGTAGAATTACGCGTACTGGAGGACCATTTCGGCATTGATTTACCGGGTAAACCGACCGACTCGATTAGTCGATGGTTACTCGAGAAATTGGAACGAATTCCCGTCGCGAAGGAGACTTTCGATCTCGATGGATTGCGAGTGCATGTCAAAGCGGCCTCTGGGCGACAAATTCAACAGGTCATAGTCGAGCAACCGCCGGACGATGCGGGGTAATGTGCGGTGTGGTAGATGGCGGCTTAGCGCAAATTATCGAATGAGTCGTGTAGAGGAGCGCGGCATGTGGGCATCCAGAGGGATAGGGAGGCGACACTGAAACTCTTTGTGATTTCAATCATAATTAGGATTCGTGCGCATTAACGTAAATGCATTGCTGCGGGCAACTTGCAGTCAATTCAAGGGGCTCGTGGTATGAATATTTTACTGAGCAACGATGATGGATATCGAGCACCGGGTTTGTCCGCGATGGTCGAGGCGGTGTCTGATTACGGAGAGGTGACGGTGATTGCTCCGAATCAGGATCGAAGCGGGGCCAGCAATTCGCTGACTTTGACGGTTCCCGTTCGAGTAGAGCAGATTAAGAATGGCTATTTTGTCTGTAGTGGGACACCGACCGATTGTGTCCACCTCGGGATAACCGGCCTCATGCCGAAGGGACCCGATATGATCATCTCTGGAATTAACAACGCGCGCAATCTCGGTGATGACGTTCTTTACTCAGGAACCGTGGGAGCTGCGATGGAAGGGCGCTTTCTGGGCTTACCAGCCATTGCAGTATCACTGGCCGGGGAGGATGCTAGCCATTTCGATACGGCGGGCAACGTTGTACGACAGTTACTCGACAGAATGCTCCAGACGCCACTGGCACCAAGCACCATTCTTAATGTCAATGTTCCCGATTTGCCGAGAGACCAGATTAGTGGATGGCAAGCAACCCGCTTGGGGGGGAGGGGTCGGGCGTTTCCCACCATCAGGGCGAAGGACTCTGTCGGCAAAGATATTTACTGGATAGGGGCTGCGGGAGTAGAACAGGACGCAGGCCCGGGAACTGATTTTTTTGCTATCGCACAGAACTGCGTATCTATTACTCCGCTCACGGCAGACATGACTGACCGGGCTCGTTTGACTGAGTTGGACGAATGGCTCGGTGGCGCGCCGTAGCTATGTCTCGCGAGGCACTGTCGGGAATCGGTTTTACCTCTGATAGAACAAGAAAAAGATTCCTTGATCGCCTTATGGGTCAAGGTATTATCGAACCGGCAGTGCTGGATGCATTCAAACGAATACCGCGTCACTCTTTCGTCCCTGATCCTGCATTGATTAGTCGGGCTTACGACGATATTCCACTACCTATTGGCCACCATCAGACCGTATCGCAACCCTACATCGTTGGATTAATGACCCAAATGGCCCTTCGCGGAGCCTCTAGACTCGGCCGAGTGTTGGAAATTGGAACCGGATCTGGTTATCAGACCGCTGTATTGTCTTGTCTTGCAGATAAGGTATATACGATTGAACGAATCGGGGCGTTATTAGACTCGGCCAAGGAGCGTTTAGGGGCGATGGGCATATTGAACGTCGAATACCACCATGGTGACGGTTATCTGGGATGGCCTGGTCGAGGACCCTATGATGTCATTCTCTTGACTTCAGCCCCGTCCCAGATTCCTTTTTCCCTGTTGCAGCAGTTGGCTCTGAAGGGGCGCCTAGTCGGGCCGGTAGGAACAAAACACCAACAACGACTGGTTATTGCCGACCGAACAAGCGACGGATTTAAAGAAACTCGCGGTGAGGCAGTGCATTTCGTGCCGATGCTTAGGGAAACAGTGTAATGAAACTTTTTCAAACGCTTTATCTCAGAGTGTTTGGCTGGGCGCAACATCGACACGCGCCGCGCTATCTTGCGGTCTTAAGCTTCGCCGAGTCATCCGTTTTTCCAATCCCCCCGGATGTGTTACTTGCGCCCATGGTTCTGGCGCGGCCAAATAACGCTTGGCGGTATGCCTTGCTAACGAGCGTTGCATCGGTTTTGGGGGGCTGCCTTGGCTACGTCCTTGGCGTATTTCTATTTAGCACAGTCGGCGAGGTCATTATCGAGTTCTATCACGCGCAAACAGAATTCATAATGACCCAGCAGTGGTTTGGGCGATACGGCACCTGGGTGATTCTGATCGCTGGCTTTACGCCGTTGCCCTATAAGTTATTTACTATTTCGGCAGGACTCGTAGGCATGCCCTTGCTTCCATTTGTTGTGGCATCGGTTGTCGGCCGTGGGGCCCGCTTCTTTCTAGTAGCAGGACTTATTTATTGGGGCGGCGCATCGCTTGAAAGTTTTATCAGACGTTATGCGGACCGAATCGGATGGAGCATGGTGGTCTTGTTGGTCGTTATTTATTTCACTGTGATTGCCTGATGGAAATAGGCGCGAACTGGCGGTATGGGTGTGTCTTGATCATAGGGTGCCTCCTTGGTGCGCACGGATGTTCGACACCAGCAAGGGTGCCCATCGCCGACCTAACCGCCGAGACTTCCCGCCCATTGGTCCGTACTGTCCAGCCTGGGGAAACACTGTACGTGCTGGCCTGGGAGGCGGGTATTGATTATCGCGTCATTGCGCGAGCGAATGGACTAAAACCCCCTTACCGAGTAGTACCAGGTCAACGCATTCGGGTATCAAATTTAGATGATCAGGGTCATGGTGCCGCGCCCCCCCCAAAGGTAATTGTTTCGACCGCGCCGGTGAAATCTTTTAAAGGCACTCGATTGAAGACCAATAAAGGTACCAGTGGAAGTCATACCGCCCCGGTCAATGGAGAAACAACTCAACGAACGTGGCTATGGCCCGCGCCGGGTAAAGTCCTTCGGCGCTTCACCACTGGTGAAGAGAGCAATGGAATAGAAATTGGGGGAAGAGAAGGAACACTGATTCGAGCCAGCGCTAATGGCAAGGTGGTGTACGCTGGCTCTGGATTGCGCGGTTACGGCAATCTCCTGATACTAAAACACGACAATCAACTTTTGAGCGCTTACGCCAATAATCGACGGCTGTTAGTCAAAGAAAACGATACCATCGCCGCTGGCATGGAGATCGCTGAGATGGGAAAGAAAAATACTGGTAGCGCCCGACTACATTTCGAGATTCGAAAAAATGGCAAGCCAGTTAACCCTCTCAACTATTTGCCCACTCGCGCCGGAGATTGACACGATAACGGATCAGTCGGATTCAATAATAATAGCGGCCGCGACCTTGCGTCCTTCACCGGCCAGGAGATTGTACGTGTGGCATGCGGCCCGCGAGTGCATGAAGTCAATGGTTTTACCAATCTTGATAAAAGATTGAAGTTCAAGCGCCTGCGGAAAATATTGATCGGGCCCAGTGCCCACTAGGTAAATTTCTGCCTTCGTCTCCAGAAGGGCCTCCAGATCTGCCGAGCGAATATCGATTGCTCGGTTTGGTCGCCAGTGTGGAATAACAGCCTCGGGGGTGATTAAGAAACTTTCCTTAAGACGGGTATTCCGAGTATCAATATAATCCTCGCAAACCGTAACAATGGCCTCAATGTTTTCGTTATTGTCGAGCTGAAATTGCACGGCGATAGCCAAGAAGAGCGTGACCATTAAACACTAGCACAAGTGATCGGGGGGCGGAGAACGTGAATGATTTCCGAGTAGCCGCGGATGGGATACACTGCGCCGCTCTCAACTGCAAACAGATCAATGAAGACAACTGCCAGCACTAACCCCATTTATATTGGACTCGTCGGACTCGGCACTGTTGGCGCGGGGACGGTCAATGTGCTGCGGCGAAATCAGGCAGAAATCTCCCGCCGTGCGGGCCGTGAAATCCGCATTCGATCGGCAGCGGTTCGAGATCTCAATGTATCGCGCGACTGCGCTGTCGACGACCTGGTGCTGACTTCCAACCCCTTTGATGTGACGGATGACCCCGATATTTCCCTTGTTGTGGAATTGGTGGGGGGATGTGATATCGCAAAAGAGGTTGTTCTACGGTCGCTTCATCAGGGCAAGCATGTCGTAACGGCCAATAAAGCACTAATCGCTCTACACGGCAACGATATCTTTCAGGTAGCCCATGAACGGGGTTTAATGGTCGCATTTGAGGCTGCGGTTGCCGGGGGCATTTCGATAATCAAGGTTATTCGTGAAGGCCTCTCAGGCAATCGCATTGATCGAATCATTGGCATCATCAATGGTACGTGCAACTATATTCTGACTTTAATGCTGGAGGAACATTACTCTTTTGAATCGGCTTTGCAAGAGGCTCAGCGGAAAGGATTTGCCGAGTCGGACCCGTCCTTTGATGTGGATGGCATCGATGCTGGCCATAAATTGACAATATTAGCGGCCATAGGGTTTGGTGTTCCATTACAGTTTGATCGTGTTCATGTCGAAGGAATATCGAACGTAACTCTAGACGATATTCGATACGCCGCTGAGTTAGGATATCGAGTAAAACACCTTGGCATCGCGCAACGGACCCCGGCGGGTGCAGAGCTTCGAACACATGCCTGTTTGACTCCGGTGAGTGCCTTGTTGGCCAATGTCAGTGGCGAAATGAACGCCATACTGATCGAAGGAGACGCCGTTGGACCAACCCTGCACTACGGAGCCGGAGCCGGAGCAGAACCGACCGCGTCGTCTGTCGTTGCCGATATTGTTGATGTGGTTCGAGCTCTGACGACCGACCCGGGTAATCGAGTGCCTCATCTGGCGTTTCAACCGAGCGCCCTCACTGATTTGCAGGTAGTCCCCATTCTTGAAGTTGATAGCGCGAACTATCTGCGACTTCAGGTGATAGACCAACCAGGTGTGTTGGCCGACATCACGCGGATCCTGGGACAAATGCAAATTAGTATCGAAGCGATTGTTCAAAAAAGGGCGAGTCGCGATGGAGAAGCGGTGCCGATAATCATCACGACTCATCGCACTCTCGAGCGACAGATTGTGGCGGCCTCAATGCGAATAGAAGCATTGGATAGTGTGGTTGCACCCATCACACGCATTCGCATCTATCCGGACGGTGCTTGACAAGGCCGACAATGCAAACACTAATTGAGACCTACCGTTCCTTTCTTCCGGTTCCAACGGATGCGCGGGTTATCAGTATCGCGGAAGGACGAACACCACTTGTCCCATTAACCAGCCTTTCATCAAAAGACCGAGGTATAGCGGTCTATGCGAAATGTGAAGGCATGAATCCAACCGGCTCGTTCAAGGATCGCGGCATGACGGTGGCGGTGACCATGTCACTGTTGGCAGGAGCGAAAGCGATTATTTGCGCTTCAACTGGCAACACTTCGGCCTCTGCGGCCGCTTATGCGGCGAGGGCGGGTATCCAGGCTTTTGTCGTGATTCCCGATGGTCAAATAGCGCAAGGTAAGTTGGCCCAAGCCATGATGCACGGCGCGAAAGTCATCCAGATATCCGGGGATTTCGACGATGGCATGGCTATCGTGAGGTCGCTTGCAGATGAGACGGAGATTGCGCTGGTGAATTCGGTTAATCCACACCGATTAGCCGGTCAGAAAACAGCCGCATTTGAGATTGTAGATGAGCTTGGAAGCGCACCGGATTATCATTTTTTGCCAGTTGGCAATGCCGGCAATATTAGCGCCTACTGGCTTGGCTACAACGAATACCTAGAGGCCGGCCGGAGCAATCAACGGCCTCGCATGGTTGGCTGCCAGGCCAGTGGGGCAGCACCCTTTGTCTCGGGCAATCCAGTAGAGCAGCCAGAAACGCTCGCAACTGCCATCCGTATTGGGCAACCTCAATCCTGGGACTTGGCGAGGGCGGCTCAGCAAGAATCACAGGGTTGGTTTCTCGCTTTCTCTGACAAGGAGATTCTTAACGCACAAAGAGGCATTGCTGAACGGGAGGGAATTTTTTGTGAGCCAGCGTCCGCCGTGTGTCTCGCTGGGGTTCGAGAGTCCATTAATTCTGGTGTTATTCCAGATGGCTCCGTGATTGTATGCACACTGACAGGGCATGGATTAAAGGATCCCGATACTGCTATCGCTCAGAGTCCTGCGCCAACACGTGTGCGTGCCGATGCGGCCGAGGTCAGGGCAATCATATCGGCAGACTAATCCTGCCCGTTTTGATGCCTCCCTTCGTTTACTCCATATCCCGACCTCTGGGCACGTAATGCTTGATAACATTTTGGTTTTCGACATTGAAACGGTCCCTGATGTCGATGCCGGCGTTCGTCTATATCAACTTGGTGATCTACCCCCCGAACAGGTCGTTAAGGCGATGCAGGCGATACGCCGTGAGAAAACGGGGGGGTCAGACTTCCTTCCGTTGTACCTTCACCGAGTGGTGGCCATCTCGATCGCATTACGGACTCGAGAGGAATTCCGGATTTGGTCACTTGGCGATGAGGAATCGAGCGAAAAGGAACTTGTCCAACGATTCTTTACAGGAATTGAACGCTACAACCCAGTACTCGTGAGTTGGAACGGTACCGGCTTTGATCTACCTGTGCTCCATTACCGGAGTTTGTTACGGGATGTATCGGCGGGCGGGTATTGGGAGGTCGGTGACAATGATCGCGAGTATCGCTGGAACAATTACCTTAACCGGTTTCATTGGCGCCATATTGACCTAATGGTCATTTTGGCAGGCCATCAGGCGCGCGCAAACGCGCCGCTCGATGATATTTCAAAGTTGCTTGATTTGCCCGGAAAAGGCACGATCAGCGGCAAAGATGTTTGCGGTCTATTTCTGGATGGAAAGTTGGAGACCATCCGAGACTACTGTGAAACTGATGTGCTCAATACGTATTTGATCTATCTGCGTTTCGAGGCGTTGCGCGGACGACTAAATAGCGACACCTTGCGTGGTGAACAAGAGGCAGTCCGTAAGGCGCTCGCTGCATCCGATAAAGCTCATTTGAATGCCTTCCTGGCCGACTGGCAGTAGGCACGCCTCACGCCTGCACAAAGGACCATTTTGACGACCATAGATTTTTCGATAACCGGTCTAGCCAGCAATGGCCTCGGTGTTGCTGAACACGACGGAGAGTCCTGGTTCGTTGATGACGCACTTCCGGGGGAAATTGTCCGAGCCACCATTGCGGTCAAACGGAGACGAGTCCGAAGAGCGAAAACACTCATCACCTTAAAAGCGTCCCCTGATCGAGTCGTTCCACGTTGTGAGTATTTTGGTGTTTGCGGTGGATGTGTGATGCAACATTTGTCAATCAGTGGTCAATTACGCCACAAGCAGGCGAACGTTCTCGCGGCACTGGAACGTTATAGCGTTGAGTTCGCCGCTGATGGGATAACGGGTATTTCACCTAGCGCATGGGGTTATCGCCGAAAAGGGCGATTGGGCGTGCGTTATGTACCCAAGAAAGGTGGAATTTTGGTTGGTTTCCGCGAACGCGAAAAGAACTACGTTACCGATATCAAACAGTGCCATACGCTGGTCCCGGAACTTTCTTCTTTGCTGCCGAGTTTAAAGGGGCGGTTACAAGATATCAGTGGCCGAGAGAGTATTCCACAAGTCGAAGTGGCGAGTGGAATGAATAACGCGGCCATCGTCGTGCGTCATTTAACTCCTTTGAGCGAGCGGGATCTTCAGCGATTAACTTCATTCGGGCGAGAACAGAATGTTCGCGTTTATCTTCAAAGTGGAGGGCCCGATACGATAGTTCCGTTGGAAAAGAGAGGGGAACCGTTGACCTATAGGATTCGAGCCAGTGGTGACACGATTGAATTCCTAACGACCGATTTTATCCAAGTTAATGATGCGGCTAATCAAGAAATTGTGGACTTGGTATTGCATATGTTGGCACTGACACAGACTGACCGCGTGTTGGAATTATTTTGCGGGCTAGGTAACCTGACCCTGCCGGTAGCGTCAAACGTTGACCGTGTAGTCGGACTGGACTACGACGAGCAACTGGTGCGCCGTGGGAAAGACAATGCGCTCTTTAATCACAAAGACAACGTTGAATTCATACGAGCAGATCTTACAGAAGCCTCCGTGGGCGAATGGTGGGCATCAGAACGCTTCACCAAACTGCTACTGGATCCTCCGCGATCCGGCGCCCTAGAGATCTTGAACACCATGGTGCCGACACTTGCCCCGGAACGAATTGTCTACGTGTCATGTAATCCGGAGACCTTGGCACGAGACGCGGCGACCCTCACGGCCCAGTTCGGATATCGACTCGAGGCGATTCAGGTCGTAGACATGTTCGCACACACTGGGCA
>Ga0187827_10003803_pt1 | contig 19103 bp, 17 predicted proteins | sample ETNtaG_39_FD_167969 | JGI IMG/M metagenome (GOLD analysis project Ga0187827, IMG submission 167969) | Marine microbial and viral communities from oxygen minimum zone, Eastern Pacific Ocean - ETNP2014_SV_150_PacBio MetaG (Illumina Assembly) | ecosystem: Environmental > Aquatic > Marine > Hypoxic... | reverse complement strand
CCTCTATCCTCGTAGCGCAGGATGGCTTGAAATCGGGACCTTAATAGTGCATCGTCGCTACCGCACCCACGGGCTGGGGCAGTTGCTCCTCGCCTCACTCGTCGTGGGGCGGACGCGGCTGCTGGCAACGACGCGCATCCCCGGCCTGGCGCGGATGCTGGCGCGGCTGGAGTTCCAGCGAGGGCGCATGCTCGAACTGCCGCAGCCGGTGGTGGCATCAATGCTGCTCAACCGCACCTATCGCGGCCTACAGCTGCTCAAACACCGACCAGCACATTTCGGTCACCAACTGCGCTACAGCAGTGACTACCGATTCTGGGTGCGGCTGTGAGGTGGCTCACGAGATTTCTGATGAATAATCAATTCAATTTTAGCAAGCTCACTTTAGCATTTCGCTGATACCGCCAATTGAGCTCAGGATACCAGTAGCCTCGTATGGCAAGTAAATAATTTTGTTGCCTGTGTCGGCTGTAACCATGTTCTCGTAAGCCTCAATATATCTTACCGCAATAAGATACTTGCTTGGATCTGCACCACTTTTCTTTATTGCCTCAGTGACTTGGTTAATAGCGCTAGACTCACCTTCGGCTTTCAATATCTGGGCTTGTTTGTGTCCTTCAGCTTCAAGGATTTCCGCTTCGCGGATACCCTCTGCTTCTAAAATACGTGACTTTTTACTTCCTTCAGCTTCAAGGATGGTAGCCCTTCGTTCTCTTTCAGCCCGCATTTGCTTTTCCATTGCAGCCTGAATTTCAGGCGGAGGTACAATGTCCTTCAATTCAACCCTGTTGACTTTGACGCCCCATTTATCCGTAGCATCATCTAGAATAGCAGTTAACCTGCTGTTAATTGTCTCTCTAGATGTAAGAGTCCCATCCAAATCCAGTTCACCAACCAAATTCCTTAGGCTTGTCTGTGTAAGCTGCTCAATTGCCACCGGTAAATTTCTAATTTCATAAACGGCCTTGACGGGATCTGTAACTTGATAAAACAATAGTGCATTAATCTTAATTACAACATTATCTCTTGTAATTACGTTTTGTCCGGGAAAATCAAAAACACTTTCACGCAAGTCAATAGTATCCGTTTTCGTGTGCACGGTGAATGGCCGTCCTTGATTATCTTCCTCGGTCATTGACCACTCAACCTTCCTTGGTTTGTCAATAAACGGCCAAATAATATTGACGCCAGGCGCGAGTGTTTTGTGATATTGTCCAAGCCGTTCTACGACCTTGCTTTGTGCTTGAGGAATTATTTGAAAGCCTAAATAAGCAAGGAGCACTACGAAAAAAACGAGAAGTATCAGAAATATTAATAGACCTTCAAGCATAATTCACAGATTCCATTAATCTAAATAAGTCTTTAGTCCTCCACAGAACATACAATCACAGTAGCACCACTAACTTCCATTACAATAATTTCGTCACCTTTTTTTAGAGTTTTATCGCCTCCAATACTTGCTTTCCAAGTTTCCCCACCAATTTTCACTCTACCATCTTCATAATTTGCTATTTCCTGCAAGACTATTCCTTTTTGACCCACTAGTGCATGAACATTCATCATTACTGGTTCAACCCTAGCATACTTCATAATAAAGGGGCGGAATTTTGCAAAAAAGAATGTACTCAATGCGCAAAAAACTATTGTTTCAATAACAATGTCATTAATAAATATTGCAATTAGACCAGTAGCTGCGCTCGCCAGAGCAATCGGAGCCATTACGAATAGGGTATCGCCAGTTATGTAAGTCCAAACCATTTCAATAATTACAAAGGCTAGTGCAGAAGCAATCCAGTAAAGCGCTGGCATTGATTCGGCTTCTGTTAACAGAGAGTAAATGAGACTAATCACAAGACACTATCATCATGCCGGTTTAAAATCCTATCCGACACACCAAAATATTATTGAGACAAATTTTATTTCGCTCGTCCCGCCAACTCCTGTGCGCCGGACAGCGCCGAGTCTTCGCCCAGCGCCGGCGCGACGACCTCCGGCAACGGCGCGAAGTCACCGTTCAGCTCCGCCAGCCGCTGCGCAACCGCCTCGCGCAGTCCCGCGCGCTGCATCACGCCGCCGCGAGCGTTCAGTCGCCGCGCGTCCCGCGCCGCCCGCCGTGGCGGTAGCGGCTGTAGCTGCGCTTCGCCTTGCGGTCGCGCTTCGTGACCCGCTTGCGCTCCGCAGTTTCCTGCTCGTCTTCGTCGTCCGCGGGCTCGTCCGATTCACCTTCAGCCACGAAGGGGCAGGCTCGCAGGCAGATAAATGGTGCGGGGGGTCGAATTTGAATCGACGAATCCCTTCGGAACCGGGTCCTAAGCCCGGCGCAATCGGCCATGCTATGCGACCCCCGCGCCATCGTGTTACGGCGCAGCGCATTTATTAGCGCTGCAGGTTGCGGTCGCATGGCCCGCAAGCGCAAGCCGGCAGAAGGGGGCGAACCGCACCTTGACGCCGCAGTCGATAAAGCTGAGCAAACTGCAAGTGACGTAATCGATACCGCCGGGGCGGTCGCGGGCGCCGCAGTCGAGGTGGGCGCCGAGCTTGCAGGCAAAGCGGCGAAAATCCTGAAGGGGGCGACCCGTACGGTGGTCCGCAGCGGCGGTAAGGCGGCCGCGGTCGCTACCGAAAAGGCCGCGGAGGGTGCAGCTGTCGCGGCCGAGATTGGCGCCGGCGTCGTCGAGACGGCTGCCAACGTGGCGGCCGACGCCAGCGAAATCGCGCTCGAGAAGGGCAGTGAGCTCGCCGCGGACGCGGCCGAGATTGGCGCCGGCGTCGTCGAGACGGCGGCGCGTAAGGGCGAGCAGCTGGCCGAGGGCGCCAGCGAACTGGGCGGAGTCGCGGTCGAACAGGCGGCGCACATCGCCGGCGACGCACTCGAGATTGCCGCGGAGGTGGGCGCCAGCGCAGCCGGGAAGGCGCGGCAGGCGGGGGACGCCGCCCGCGAGGGTGCCGGCGTTGCGGCCGGGATGGCGGTCGAGGCGGCGAAGTCTGCCGCAGATGTTGCTGAAGGCGCTGCCGTCGCGACGGCTGGTACGGCGTCAGCCGGCGCAGCCGCAGTGAAGGGCGGAGCCGAGGCGGCTGGCCGCAAGGCGGGCGCGGCGGTCGCGGTCGCGCACGACAAACTCTGGCCGACGTATGGTGTGCTCGTCGCGGCGATTGTGGGCAAGGCACTCGCCAGCGCTGCCGGCAAGGGGCGCGACAAGGTTCTCGACGACGAATGGTTTCGGGGGCAGGTGGTCAACCGCACCTGGGAGCTGTTGCCGCTGCCGGTGCGACTGGCGGGCAAGGGCACGCTGCGCTGGGAGCAGGTCATGTTCAAGCTGCGCGATCAGGTGCTCGCCGACGACGAGGAGGCGATGGCCGTCAGCAAACAGGACAAATCAATCATCCGCTCGGCTATCGGGATGATGCTAGGCCGCAAGGGGTGAGCCGCTGCCGGCGCTGACCGTCCGCTCGCTGTCGAAGGCTTACGGCGACGTCAAAGCGTTACGCGACGTCTCCTTCAGCGTCGAGCGGGGCGATTTCTTTGGATTGCTCGGCCCCAATGGCGCCGGCAAGACGACGCTACTGAAGGTGCTGACAGGGCAGATTCGCGCCACCAGCGGCGAGGCGGAGGTGCTCGGCCTGCCGGTCGCGCAACAACCGCTTGAGGTGCGCAGCCGCGCCGGAATCGTCCCGGAGCAGTCGACGCCCCCCAGCTTCCTGACGCCGCGCGAGGTGCTTGAACTGGTGGTGGCTGTGCGGGGTTGCGAGGTGGACGTCGAATGGTGGCTGGAGTTTTTCAAGTTTGAGGAGGCCGAAGGCCGTATCTGCCGCACGCTTTCGCGCGGACAGCGGCAGAAGGTACTGCTGGCGGCGGCGTTCATCGCGCAGCCGGAAGTGCTGTTTCTCGACGAGCCGTTCATCAACCTTGACCCGCTGGTGCAGGCAAAAGTGCGCGACTGGCTCGGCAAGTATGTCGCCGGGGGCGGGACGGTGTTCCTGAACACCCACATGCTCGAGAACGCTGAACGGCTCTGCAACCGCGCCGCCATCATCCACCGCGGCCGCATCCGTTCGCTCATCGAGCTGGAGCAGTTGCGGTCGCAGGGAACGACGCTCGAGGCGCTGTTCCACGAGATGGTGGCGTGAACCGGCTTTTGCTTTGGCGCATGCTGCAGGAGGAGGTGCGGCTCAACAGCAGCTTCGCCAGCCGGCGCGGCTTCTGGCTCTTCCCGCTGCTGGTTGTCGGCGCAGGGCTGCTCGCCACCGCGCTGGCGGCGGAGCTGACCGCCGGCGTGCCGTATCGCGAAGTGCTGCTGGGGCTGCACTTCAGCTTCCTGTTCTACGGGCTCTTCACCGGAGGGCTGGCGTTCTTCGGCAGCGACTTCCTTGAGCGCATCTTCGGCCACTACGCGCTGGTCACCAGCCTCCCTGAGACGCAGCCGCTCTCGTATCGGCGCGTTATGGGTATATTTTTCTCCAAGGAGCTGTTGTTCTACGCGCTCTTCACCTTCGCCCCGCTCACGCTCGGCGCGCTGCTCGGCACCAGTTGGAGCTTCATCGCACCGGAGCGCATGCTGCGGCTGATAGCGAGCCTGCTGCCGTCGTTCTGCGCTGGCCTGGCGGGGGCGTTCCTAGTCGCCAGCCTATACCGCCGTTCGCTCTACGCGGCGGTCGCCGGCGGGGGGACGCTGCTACTGATGCTCGGCGCACTGCTTGCGGGCGACGGGCTGCCGCAGCTAGCGTGGTATCTCGACGGCAGTCCGCCACTGCCGCTCGGCTGGGGGCTGGCGCTGCTGCCGGCGCTGGCAGCAGCGCTGCTGGTGGGCGAGTTCCACGAACAGGCGCTGCCGCCGGTGCAGGGCTACCGCGAGCAGTATCGCGAGACGCTCGTCAGCAGCGAATGGAGCCGCCGCTGGGCCGTCCCGGCCGTCGTGGCGAAGGAGCGGCTCGACCTGCAACGGTCGCGGACCGGCATCAAGATGGTCTTCTCGTTCGCGGTGCCACTGATGATGCTGGTCTTCGTCAACTGGTTCCTTGACCGCGGGCTGCCACTGGAGGTCGAGTTCAACACCATTTTCTGGGGGGTAATGGTCGGCTTCTTCGGGACGATGCTCTATTCGTGGCTCAACACGATGGACGACAGCAGCTTCTACGCCACATTGCCGCTGCAGGTGCCCGACCTGGTCCGCGCGCGGCTGGTGCTGTTCGGGACGGTGACATGGTGGATTCCGGCGCTATTCATGGGGCTGATTGCGCTCTTGAGCCGGGAGCTGCGGCTGCTACCACTCGCCATCTTCGTGATGGTGGCGGTCGGCCTTTACATCGTCAGCTACACAGCCTGGATTACCGGCCTGCGCACCAACTCGTCGCTCTACGACGCAACCATCTTCGCGCGCTTCTTTCTCGTAAGCGTCCCGCCGATGGTGCTGCTCGCCATCCTGAGCATGGCGCTGGAGCAGGCGCTGCCGGTGGTGATGGTCGCCCTGAGCTTCACCTGCCTGGTGCTGCTGCTGGCAACACAGCTTTTCTACGGCCGCATCGAGCATCGCTGGGCCGGCGAGGAGTTCGACTAGCTTTTTTTAGGCCCTGCTCGTGCGAGCGCTCCCATGGCCGAAGAAAAGAAAGGCGGGCGCAAGCCCGACGAAGCCAGGAAACCCGCGCAGGGTGACAGCGGCGGCAAGAACGAAAAGTCGCGCAAGGGCGCCGCTGACAAGCCGCGTCGCGACGAGAAAACGCGCCAGCCCATCCACAGCCAGGGTAACAGCCCGCGACGCGATGCGAAGTCGCGCAAGGGTGGTGGTGGTGGCAAACCAGGGCGCGACGACCGCGGTCGCGGTAAACCGCGCGGCGGCCGGCAGCAGGGCGGACGCCCACCACACCAGCGGCGACACGGCGTGCGCAAGACCATCAAGAACGGGGTCGGGACGGTCTTCATCGGGCAGGAAGACCCCTTCATCTATTTCCCCGACATCATCGCCCTCTTCGCCCGCGAGGACATCCGGCGCGTCGAGCTGCGCGCGCTGGGACCGGCCATTTCCAACGCGGTCAACGTCTCCGAGCAGGTGCGGCACCGCTTCCTGGAAGAGGCTGATGTCAAGATCTCCAACGTCGAAATCGGCACCGATAACGCGCCGCGCTCGTCAGGCAAGGGCACCTACCGCGTCAGCTTCATCCACATCTCACTCGAGCGCGGTGCGGTCGCAGCCGCGGACGCGGGCGCCGACGCAGCCGAAAACTAGAACCCGGCAAGGTCGCGCCCCAGCCGGCGCGAGACCCAGCGATGCAGCCGCGTGGCGCGGCGCGCTGCCATCTCGAGCCCTTGCGTTTGCAGCCACGCGGTGCAATCGGCGAGCGGGCGGCGGCGGCTGCCGGCATGCAGGTTGTCGCACGCCGTGACGACCCTCGCTTCCAGCGTGCGCGGCAGGTAGTCGCCGGGCGGCAGTCCCAATGCGCGCGCTTCGCGTTGTGGAATCCCGCCGCCGACGTGGGCGCGGATGATGTGCGCCACGCCGGGGTGGAAGCCAGCTTCTGCGGCCATCGCGGCGCCGAGCGCGCAATGCTCAACGCCGGCGGCGCGGTTGCGACCGATGTCGTGCAGCAGCGCGCCGGCGTTCGCGAGCGCGATGTTGCCGTCCAGCGCGACGGTTACCGCGGCCGCCATTTCGGCGACGGCGCAGCAGTGCGCCAGCAGCGGCGCGGGCGAGCCCGCACCGCCGTGCAATGCGAGGCATTCGTCGGCGCTCGGGATGGTCGCCAGCCGGCGGCGCTGCGCGCTCGGGGTAACTTGCAGGTCGCCATCGAGCTCCGGCTGCACCCAGCGCGAATCGAGCTCGGTAAGCAGGATTGCGAGCGCCGCCACTTCCGAGTGTGGCTGGCTGCCAACGGCGACGTTCCAGTCCGCCAGCTCGAAGGTCCAACGCGGCACCCGCTCGGCACCGACGACTACCAGCAATTCACGCTCGTGGCGCAGCAGCGGTGCCGCTTCGGCCAGCGGGGTACCGAACATGGTTAGGTGCACTACCTTGCCGCGCCAGTCGCGCGTGATCGCCCGCGGGCGGGTCGTGGTCGCGATGCCGAAGTCGCCGCCGAAGCGCTGCACGACGTCGGTGACCGTCGCGACGACGCGAGAGTCGGGACGGTGCAGCGTCAGCCTGCCAGCCCCGAAGGCGCGCGCGGTCAATGCGACGTGGGTCGAGATGCGCTTGTCCCGCTCCGGCCGGTGGCCGATGCGCAGGACGTGGGGCTTCACTCCTCGCCCGGCAGGGACTGCTCCTGGCGGTCGCGAATGGAGTCGTTAGCCAAGAAACCGATGAAGGCCCAGATTATGCCGCCGAGGACATACTGCACCTTGGTCGAGATGAAGTCGCCGCGGACAAAGATATCATTGACTATTTCGACGAAGCCGGCGACAATCAGGCCGAGGCTGGTGACCGTGAAGAAGAAGGTCACGATGGCGAAGTTGAAAGCTCCGTTCTGGAGGTAGCTGTCGATGGTGCGGCCGAGCTCGATAATCAACAGCCCCGCCAGCAGCAGCGGTAGAACACCATCCAGCGACATGAAGCCGAGCACCATCGCCAGCATCCCCAGACTGGAGACTTCCTGCATCGCGTCAAGGCCGCGCGCAATGCCGATAATCAGCAGCAGCGCCGCGATGATGTAGGCGGTCAGCGAAACTCGCTCGCTGGTGCCGCTGAGTAGGTCGTGGTAGAACTTGCTAATCTCGTTCTCCCAGCCCGCGACCTTGATGAGCATGTAGCCGCCGAGCGTTAGCAGGATGGCTCCGCTGGCAATCTCGCTCTTCTCCATCAGCGTCAGCAGTCCCCAGATGAAAGCAACCAGCGCCACTGGCAGGATGAACTTGCGCTGGATTTTGGGGTCCTCCATCTTGTGGATAATGGTGTAGAGCGTATCCTCGATGGGGCGCGATTGCTGCACAACCACCTGCCGCGTCGAGTCAATCAGCAACCGGCTGCGGATAATCGGCTCCAGCTCACGGTCCTCGGCGCCGTCGCTCACAATCACCGCGCGCGTGGCGTGCGTCTGCGCAATCACCTGATCGAGCGTGTTGGCAATCTTCATGTCCGAGCGGGTGCCGACGCGGACGTCGCCACAGATGGTCACCACCTCGACCTCGACGTTATCCTTCAGCAGCTGGTCGTAGACCCGTACCGCGGCGAGCATAGTGTTGGTGTCGCTCTCCTCAGGGTCGGCCAGCCCCAGTTCCTGCGCTGCGGCGAGGTTGGCTTCGCGCCCGATAACAGGGCTGCGAATACCGGTTTTGCGGCCGAGATCGTTGTCACGATCTATCGCGAGAATCAGTGTGACCATGCGCTTTCGAGGCACCCCCGGTATATTTAACCATCTGCTCCGCGCGTTTTATATACGACCCTTCATGAGCGCCAACTCCCGTTCAAGGTGCAGCATGGCTGAGTTCAAAACCATAATTTCAGATCCCAAGACGCGCAAGGCGTTCAACCACGCGCTCTCCGAGAGCGACTCGAGCGCGCTCATCGGCCGTTCCATCGGCGACGAGATTGACGGCATCTTCGTCAACCTCCCCGGCTACCGCCTGCAGATTACCGGCGGCAGCGACGGCTCGGGCATCCCGATGCGCCCCGGCCTGCCGGGCGGGCGGCGGAAGCGGATGCTGCTCAGCCACTCCACCGGCTTCCGGCCGCAGCGACCTGGACAGCGCAAGCGTAAGATGGTGCGCGGGCAGGACCTCGGACCCGAAGTCTCACAACTGAACCTGAAGATTGTCGAGTATGGCCCCAAACCGGTCGAGGAATTGCTCGGAGCGGAGGGATGACTTGGCAGGCGCTACTTCTCAGCCGGAAATCAACATCGGCATGGTCGGCCACGTCGACCACGGCAAGACCACCCTCACGCAGGCGCTAACCGGACGCTGGACCGACCAGCACTCCGAGGAACAGAAACGCGGCATTTCCATCAAGCTGGGCTACGCTGACGCCGATTTCTACCGTGTCAAGGAGAACGGCGGCTACCGCTACACTTCGCAGAAAGAGAAGGGAGCCAAATACCTGCGCACGGTCAGCTTCGTCGATGCGCCCGGCCACGAGACGCTGATGGCCATCATGCTCTCGGGAGCGGCCATCATGGACGCCGCCATCCTGCTTATCGCCGCTAACGAAAAGTGCCCGCAGCCGCAGACGCGAGAGCACCTTGCGGCGCTCGAGACGATGGGGCTCGAGAATATTGTTGTTGTACAAAACAAGATTGACGTCTGCTCCGAGCAGCGCGCGCAGGAATCCTATGCTGAAATCAGGGAATTCCTTGCCGGCACCTCGCTAGCAAATTCCCCCGTGGTCCCAGTCTCGGCGCACCACAACCGCAATATTGACCTGTTGATTGAGGTGCTCGAGGAACTTTTCCCGACGCCCGAGCGTAATCCGCAGGCGGAGCTGTCGATGAACATCGCCCGCTCCTTCGACATTAACCGCCCCGGCACGCTGCCGAAAAAACTGAGAGGGGGCGTGATTGGCGGCTCGCTCATCCAGGGCAAGCTGGCGGTCGGGGATGAAATCGAAATCAGGCCGGGACGCAAGACCAACCGAGGCTGGGAACCGATCGTGACCAACGTCACCAGCCTGCACAGCGGCAGCAGCGAACGTAAGAGCGTAGCCGCGGGAGGGCTGGTCGCCATCGGCACCGGGCTAGACCCGGCAATCACGAAATCTGATTCAATGCTCGGCTCGCTCATCGGGCGCCCCGGGACGCTTCCTCCGGTGCTGGAGAAGCTCCGCATGGATGTGCAGCTGCTCGACCGGGCGGTCGGCACCAGCGGCAGCCAGCAGGTCGAGGCGCTGCGCACCAAGGAGCCGCTGATGCTTACCGTCGGAACTTCGACTACCGTCGGCATCCCTATTCAGGTTAACGAAAAATGGCTCGAAGCTTCGCTCAAACTGCCGGTCTGCGCAGCCGAAGGACAGCGGATTGCTATCAGCCGTCGCATCGACGCACGCTGGCACCTGATTGGCTATGGAATCCTGCAAACATGACTCTCGTCTTCCCCGATACCAACATCCTCCTCTGGCCCTTCGCGGGCGGCCCCGACTTCCGCGAGGCGATTAACGAGGTGTTGCCGGACGCCGACATCCGCATCGCCAGCTGCGTGATCGAGGAGCTGGAGATGCTAGGGACGCCCGACGCGAAGTCGGCGGCCGAATTTTGCCAGAAAATGACAGTCATCAACCTCGGCATCGGCAGCGCCGACAACGTGCTGCTTGAGGCAGCCCGGCGTGGCGCAATAGTGGTGACCAACGACCGCGAGCTCATCGAGCGCATCCTCGACAACCACGGGCGCGTGCTACGTCCCCGCGGTGGCTACAAGCTGGAGCTGCAGCCGGCGGAATGAGCGCGGTGGCAGCGGGCGGCGAAAGCCGGGAACGCGTCACACCGCCGCCAGTTCCCGCAGGCGATTTTACCCCCGCCCAGCAAGCGCGCCGCGAGGAGCTGCTGCACGACCCCGTCAGGCAATTCCGGGTCGCCGAGCACCCTGGCACGGTGCAACTGCTCGACGCGATGCGTGGAGGCAGCTTCCAGGGGCGACAGCTGGGCGAGGCGGCGGCGCTCTTCGAGCGGCAGTCGCACGCGGACTTGGGGATTATCTGGTCGCTGGCGGGGAGCCTTTTCAGCGCCGGGATGCGGCAGGTGGTCATCGACTCCATCCGCAGCGGGCTGGCCGACCTGCTGATCTGCACCGGGGCGCTGTTCGAGCAGGATATGCTCGAGGCGCTGGGGCACTCGCACTACCGCTGCCGGCCAGACATGGACGACGGCGAATTGCAGGAACTGCTGGTGGACCGGGTCTACGACCATCTGCTCGATGAGCTAGCATTGCGGCAGGTGGATGCCACCTACATCCAGATTGCCGATGGTATGGAGCCGGGACGCTACTCCAGCCGCGCCTTCCTCGCCAAGTGTGGCCGCTGGCTCGCTTCGGCCGAGGGCGTGCAGGACTCGGTACTGCAGGCCGCCTTCGAAATGGAGGTGCCCATCTTCGTCCCAGCGCTCAACGACTGCTCGGTCGGCGTCGGGCTGGTGATGCACCAAGCACAGCGTGGGCTCGATAACAGTGTCGGTATCGACAGCATCCGCGATTTCCACGAGCTGGCCGAGCTGAAGGCGTGGGCGGGCGATACCGGGCTGCTGGTCGTCGGTGGCGGCGTCCCTAAAAACTACGCGCAGGACGCGGTTATCGCGGCAGAGATGCTGGGGCATACGCCCTGCCGCCACCGCTTCGGTATCCAGCTCTCGGTCGCCGACGTGCGCGATGGTGGCCTTTCAGGGTCGACGCTACGCGAGGCGATTTCGTGGGGCAAGAACGACCGCGAAATCGAGGAAGTGATGGTGTGGGGCGAAGTCTCGATTGCGTTCCCGTTGCTCGTCGCCTACGCCTGGCACAAGCGGCTGGAGCAACCGCGCCAGCCGCGTCGGCTGGCGCGGTTCTTCGACGACCAATCCTTTTAACACCACCAATGTCGCCCCGAGCCTGACATGCAGGATGACTTCACGCAGCAGCTGCCCGACCGCGACCCGCAGGAGACGCGCGAGTGGATTGAGTCGCTGGAAGCGGTAATCGAGACAGGCGGCAGCGGCCGCGCGCGCAACCTGCTCTACCGGCTGCTCGAAGCCGCGCAGGCGCAGGGCGTCGCGATTCCCGAAGTGCTCAACACGCCCTACATCAACACCATCCCCGCCAGCGCCGAACCGCCCTACCCGGGCGACGAAGGCATCGAACGGCGCATCCGGCGCATCATTCGCTGGAATGCAGCGATGATGGTCTCGCGCGCCAACAAGCGGCACGGCGGTATCGGGGGCCACATCTCGACCTACGCCTCGGCGGCGAGCCTCTACGAAATCGGCTTCCAGCACTTCTTCCGCGGCAAGGGGCAGGGGGCGGGCGACCTCGTATATTTCCAGGGCCACGCCTCTCCCGGCATCTACTCGCGCGCGTTCCTCGAAGGGCGGCTGACGCAGGTGCAGATGGACCACTTCCGCCGCGAGGCGTTCACCGCGGGGCTTTCGTCCTATCCGCATCCACGGCTAATGCCTGATTTCTGGGAGTTCCCGACCGTCTCGATGGGTCTCGGCCCGACCAACGCCATCTACCAGGCGCGCTTCAACCGCTATCTGCACGCGCGCGGGATTGCCGACACCAGCCGCTCGCGCGTCTGGGCCTTCCCCGGCGACGGCGAATGCGACGAGCCGGAGACGCTGCACGCGCTGACGCTGGCGGCGCGCGAGAACCTCGATAACCTGACATTTGTCGTCAACTGCAACCTGCAGCGGCTCGACGGGCCGGTGCGCGGCAACGGCAAGATTATCCAGGAGCTGGAGGCAAAATTCCTCGGCGCCGGCTGGAACGTCATCAAGGTCATCTGGGGCAGCGACTGGGACCCGCTGCTGGCACGCGACAGCGACGGGCTGCTGCTGGCGCGGATGGAGGAAACGCTCGACGGTGACTACCAGCGGCTCGCGGTGGAGTCAGCCGACAACATCCGCGAGCAGTTCTTCGGCCCGGAGCTGCAGCACCTCGTCGCGGGGATTCCCGACGACAAGCTGACGCGCATGCGCCGCGGGGGGCACGACACACAGAAAGTTTACGCGGCCTACAAGGCGGCGGTCGAGCACGAGGGAGTGCCGACCGCCATCCTCGCCAAGACGGTCAAGGGCTGGGCGCTCGGAGGTGGCTTCGAGGCGCGCAACATCGCCCACCAGAAGAAGGCGCTTGAGGCGCCGGACCTGAAATTCTTCCGCGACCTGCTCGAGCTGCCGATTCCCGACGACGAGCTCGAAGATTTCCCCTACTACCTGCCGGCGGCCGACAGCGAAGAGGTGCAATACCTGCTCTCGCACCGCGACGCGCTGGGCGGCTGCATTCCGCACCGCACCCGCAAGGCGACGGAAATCACGTTGCCAAAGCGCGATGCCTACGGGGAGTTCGACGACGGTAGCGGCAAACAGGAAGTCTCAACGACGATGGCATTCGTGCGGCTGATGCGCAACCTGATGCTCTCGGGCGAGTTCGGAAAGCGTATCGTCCCCATCGTCCCGGACGAGGCTCGCACCTTCGGGATTGAGGCGCTCTTCACCGAATTCAAGATTTACAACGCGCTCGGGCAGGATTACACCCCGGTCGACTCCAAATTATTATTATCTTACGTCGAGGCGGAGGACGGGCAAATCCTGGAGGAGGGCATCTCCGAAGCGGGAGCGATGAGCTCCTTTACGGCGGCCGGCACGACCTACGCCAGCTTCGGCGAACAGACCATCCCGTTCTACATCTTCTACTCGATGTTCGGCTTCCAGCGCGTCGGCGATGCCATCTGGTGCGCTGCCGACTCGCGCGCCAAGGGCTTCCTGCTCGGCGCGACCGCCGGCCGCACGACGCTCAACGGCGAGGGGCTGCAGCACCAGGACGGGCATTCGCTGCTGATCGCTAGCACGGTCCCCTGCTGCCTTGCCTACGACCCGGCATTCGCTTACGAAATTGCGGTCATCGTGCGCGAGGGGCTGCGGCGCATGGTCGACGAGGACGAAGACTTGCTCTACTACCTGACGCTCTACAACGAAAACCACCCGATGCCGCCCAAGCCGCCCCGCGCCGAGCGCGGCATCATCCAGGGCATCTACCGCTTTGCCAAGCCGGCGAAACCACAGGTGCGGCTCTTCGGCAGCGGCTCAATCATGCAGCAAGTGCTGCGCGCCGCCGACATCCTGCAAGAGCAGTTCGGCGTCGCCGCCGAAATCTGGTCTGTAACGAGCTATGGCGGGCTGCGGCGCGATGCGCTGAAGTGCGAGCGCTGGAACTGGCTGCACCCCGGCGAGAAAGAAAAAACGCCCTACATCCAGCAACAACTGGGCAAGCGTGGACTGCCAACTGTCGCCGCGACCGACTTCATGCGTGCCGTCCCTGACATGGTCGGCAAGTGGGTGCCCGGCCCCTACACAACGCTCGGCACCGACGGTTTCGGCCGCAGCGATACCCGCGAGCAGCTGCGCAGCTTCTTCGAAGTCAGCGGCGAGCACATCACCGTCGCCGCACTGAACGCGCTCGCGCAGTCAGGCAAATACCTGGCCAAGGACGTCGCGAGCGCCATCAAGGCGCTCGGAGTCGATCCGGAGCTGGCCGATCCGTTCTATTCTTACTGAACGGGAAACCGACCCTACATTCCCGGCATGCCGCCGCCCATGTCGCCGCCGGGCGGCATCGGCGACACTTCGGGCGCCCGTGAGGCGATAATGTCGTCAATGCGCAGGATCATGCTCGCGACGTCGGTGGCAGACGAGATGGCCTGCGTCTTGACACGGAGCGGTTCCATCACGTTACGCGAGCGCATGTTGACTACCTTGCCGCTGAAGACGTCGAGCCCCGCGTGGGGGTTGCGCCCCTTGCGAGTGTGCGCCTTGCGCAGCGCCATCAGCGTGTCGATGACATCCAGCCCGGCGTTCTCGGCCAGCGTGCGCGGCACGATTTCAATCGCGTCTGCGAACGCCTCGATGGCGAGCTGCTCGCGGCCGCCGACGCGCGGCGCATACTTGCGCAGCTTCAGCGCCAGCTCGATTTCGGCTGCGCCGCCGCCGGTCACCATGCGGCCGTCTTCGATGACCAGCGAAACTACGCCAATGGCGTCTTCGAGGTTGCGCTCGATTTCGTCGATGACATGCTCGGTCCCACCACGGACCAGGATGGACACCGACTTGGGATTGCTGCAGTTGGTGATGAAGGTCATGTCGTCGTCGCCAATCCTGCGCGTTTCGACGAGACCAGCTGCGCCAAGGTCATCCTTGGAAATCGAGTCGATGCTCGAGACAATGCTGCCGCCGGTCGCGCGCGCCAGCGCTTCCATATCGGACTTCTTGGCGCGCCGGATGGCCATGATATCCTGCTTGGCCATGAAGTGCTGCGCCAGGTCGTCAATACCTTTCTGGCAGACGACAACATTCGCACCCGCCTTCTTAACTTTCGTGACGAGTTTGCGGATGGTATCTTCTTCTTGGTCAAGGAACGCCTGCACCTGCGACGGGGCGTTAATCTGGATTTTGGCGTCGAACTCGGTCTTGCGGATTTCGAACGCCGCATCGACCAGCGCCACCTTCGCTTTCTCGATACGACGTGGCATTCCCGTATGCACCGGCTCCTTGTCCAGGATTATGCCAGTCACCAGTTCGGTGTCGCCGATAGAAGCGCCCTGCTTCTTCTGGATCTTGATGTCATCACGGTCGACCGTCATGTTGCGGTCGCTGCTCTCGGCAACCGACCGGACAGCACTCACGGTAATCTCGGCCAGAAACTCTGCCATCGCCTCGGAGGACTTGCCAGTCATCGCGGTGACGGCAACCGCCCGGAGTTTGGCGGTCTCGTTACGCCGGATGGGGCGCGAATACTTCTGCAGCGTCGCCTCCGCTTCCGTCGCGGCACGGCGGTAGCCGTTGCCTATGGCGGTGGCATGGACTCCCTTATTGAGCAACTCCTCGGCGTTCTTCAGGAGTTCGCCGGCAAAGATGACGGCAGTGGTGGTGCCGTCGCCACATTCGGAATCTTGCGTCTTGGCGACCTCGACAATCATCTTGGCGGCCGGATGCTCGACCTCGATTTCCTTGAGAATCGTGACGCCGTCGTTGGTAATCACGACGTCGCCCATCGAGTCGACCATCATCTTGTCCATGCCCTTTGGGCCAAGGGTGCTGCGCACCGCTTCGGCTATCGCCTTGGCTGCAGCGATGTTGTTGTGCGTGGCCTGTCGGCCGGTGTCGCGCTGAGTGCCCTCCTTGAGGATGAGCACAGGGGTATTGCCTGACATCATGGCGCGCCACCGTAAGGCGATATATAAAAAATTAACACTGTTTTAGGAAAAATGAAGTTTAATTTCGGAAAAAGTCCAGCAATGGCAGTGAAATGAGCGCACTTGTGCCGATTGCAACAAAGTTTACGCCACCTTTTCCCAGCCATCCCCACCTTTCGGCAGTTGCACCCAGCACCGAATCCAGCTGGCAACCGGTAAAACCGAGCATTGTCGGCAGGAAAAGCAGCAGATAGTCGAAATTTCCCGCCTGTTTCCATTCAAAACCTTCGGGCCAGCCCACGAGAACGAACACAGCGAGTGAAATCATGCTCATGCTCAGCGCCGAAAGTCCCGCCGCCAGCGAGCCAATAAGCGAAATTCCGCCGTCGGTCCCCGGCGGAACTCGCGTGCCGGGGCTGGTAATCAACACCGGCGCCGGCGCGAACACTCCGATTTCGCTAGCCAGCGTGTCGGCGGCCGCGGCCGCCAGTGAGGTGGTGAACGCTATCAGCGCCTGCTCGGGGCTGAGCCAGCCGCCGCCGTAGGCCAGCGCGACCAGCGCCGGCACCGTTCCGTTCGACAGGACGTTGGTGCCGCCGCGGGTGCCCTCCTTGGATTCCTCAACGCCGAGCTGTAGCTTGAAGTGAAAGCCAAAACGGGTTGCCAGAAACGAACCGCCGACAAAGATTAGCAGCAGCACCAGCCAGCTCCAGTGGCCCAACGTGGCGGAGATGAAGCAAATCAGGAACGCCAGGATGGTGCCGACCAAGTCAAGCACGCGCGCCTTGTAGGCAATGCCGGCAATCGCTCCGCTCGCGAGCGCAATCACTGCTATCTGGAACGGCTCCAGCTCCACGCTGGCGCGCACCTTGGGGGCTATATAAAATCAGCCTGAGAGCGAGGCGAGAGCCTGCTCGTACTCGGCGGTGAACTCTGTCCGGATTTCCGACAGCCGCTCTGGCGTGCGCGCCTCGATGAACATACGCATCACCGGCTGGGTGTTGGAAGGGCGCAGCAGTACCCAGCCGTCGTCGAGCCAGACCTTGACGCCGTCGATGGTCTCGACACGGTAACCGCGCGCGGTGAAGTTGGCCTGCAACGCCGCGTTAAGGTCGAACTTGGTTTCGTCGGGGCAGGCGAACTTGAGTTCCTCGTAGGGCAGCGACGGAATTTCGTCCGCCAGTTCCGAAAGCTTACGGCCGGAAGCGCGCAGCAGCTCCAGCACCTTGAGAGAAATAATCAGCGGGTCATCGAACAGGAATTCCGTAAGGTCGGGGGCGAAGAGATGGGCCGAAATCTCGAGTGCCAGTATCGCATTGTGCTTCTTCAATTCCTCGCAAACAAAGACGTCGCCGACCCGAATCCAGACCAGTTCGGCGCCCAACTTCGGGATTTCGTCCTCCAGCACCATCGAGCAGGGGACGTTGGCCAGCACCGGCCCCTGCCGCAGCTTCAACAGCTCGGGCACCAGCAGGATGCCGATTTTCTCGGTCGGCACCGCACGGCCACGGTTGTCGACAAAAACGCAACGGTCGGAGTCGCCATCGAAGGCGATGCCGCAGTCGAAATCGCTCGCGGCGACCAGCTCCATCAGCGCACCGATATTCTTCGGCGCCGGCTCTGAAGGGCGGTTCGGGAAGCGGCCGTCGGGCTCGCCGTTGATGATTTCGGTCGTGGCGCCGAAGCGCTGGAAGAGCGATTCAAGAATGACGCCGCCGACGCCATTGCCGGGGTCAAGCGCGATGCGCATGCCGGCCAGTGAGCCTATGCGCTCGGCCGCGAAAGCTGAGAAGAGTTCCAGCACTTCCGCCTCCGGGACGCGCGACAGCCCGCCCTCGGCCTCAGTCGAAGGCGGCTCGCCGGCGAAGAAGAGGTCGCGGATTTCGGTGTTGCCGTCGGTAAAGCCAGTCCCATCGGGGTGGCGGAAGCGGATGCCGTTGTATTCGGCCGGATTGTGGCTGGCGGTGATGTAGACTCCGCCGGCGAAATCGCCGCGCCAGGTCCACCAATTGGCGACCGGAATCGGCACCATCCCGACCGACTCGACGTCGCAGCCGCCGCTGCGCAGCCCGGCGGTTACCGCTGCCTCGAGGTCAGGAGAACTGGTGCGCGCGTCGCGCCCGATGCAAATGCGGCCGGAAGCGCCCTTGCTGGCAAGATATGCTGCGAATGTCGCGCCGACCCGTTCGGCAGTCACGAGCGTCAGCTCACTGCCGTAGATGCCGCGGATGTCGTAAGCGCGAAATATGTTGCGGGGAGTCGCCATGCGGCGGCGCATCCGGGGGGTGTTATAGAGATGGCGCCCCCGCAGGCGATGCGCAGCCATTAATGGCACCGCGACTTCGGCAGCCGTGGTCCTGACCGAATCAACGATGCCGGTGCTCGGCACCCATGCACCCGACTTCGCGCTGCCAGAGCCCGGTACCGACCGTGAATGGCGACTGGCCGACTTCGGCGCCGAGGCGCTGGGGGTGGTATTCACCTGCAACCACTGCCCCTACGCACAGGCAGTCGAGGAGCGTGTCATCGCGCTGGCGCGTGACTTCGCGGGCCGCGCGGACTTCGTCGCCATCAGCGCCAACGACGCCAGCGGCTTTCCGGACGACGCGCCGGAAAAGATGGTGCAACGTGCGCGCGAGAAGGAATACCCATTTCCCTACCTTTACGATGAGTCGCAAGCAACTGCGCGCGCCTACGGGGCGGCGTGCACGCCAGATTTCTTCCTTTACGGACCCGAAAGGCAGCTCGTCTATCGCGGACGCCTCGATGACAACTGGCAGGAGCCGGAGAAAGTGCAGCGCCATGAACTGCGCGACGCTATCGAGGCAGTTCTGACCAGTAAGCCCGTGGCTAAGCAACAGCTACCAGCGCTGGGATGCAATATCAAATGGAAGGTCTGAACTGAGGAATACCTCAGTCCTCGCCGTCATCCCGCGTCAACCCGATCAGCAGCACGAATCCCAGGATTGTAAAGAGGCAGGCAGTACCTATAGCGAGGCCGATCTGCAATGAACTGAATTCAATTAACTGTCTCCGGTCGAGCAGGTAAAGCACCGCGCCGCGATGGCCGAAATGCCCGCAAGCACAAGGCATAGCCCCCACGAAAGGAAACCGGCCAGCCCGCGGAAGAAGCTCATGTACTAGTCCCCGTCAAGCCCGAGCCGTTCTTCAATCTGCCGGTTGATGCGCATCACTATCCACGCCAGCGCAATGACCAGCCTGAAGGCGGTCAACTGCCTTCGGAGGGTGGCTGGTGCGCAACGACCTGTCGTTCCACCTGCTCGGCAGCGGTGCGGAGGTAGACTAACCAAA
>Ga0187827_10003801_pt1 | contig 19106 bp, 14 predicted proteins | sample ETNtaG_39_FD_167969 | JGI IMG/M metagenome (GOLD analysis project Ga0187827, IMG submission 167969) | Marine microbial and viral communities from oxygen minimum zone, Eastern Pacific Ocean - ETNP2014_SV_150_PacBio MetaG (Illumina Assembly) | ecosystem: Environmental > Aquatic > Marine > Hypoxic... | reverse complement strand
ATCTGTTGACGCACGGGGAGATGCAGTTTGTGGCATTTTATGATGCGGATCGCAAAATTACGGTGGGAATGCGGAAGTTGGATGAAGAGGTTTGGGCATTTGCGCACCCCGAAGGCATTTGGTTAGAGAATCGGAAACGCTTATCGTCAGAGATTGGATGGGACAGTCACAATACGCTGACGATGGCGATTGATGATGCCGATCATATCCATTTGTGCGGCAATATGCATGTTGATCCGTTGATTTATTTTCGGACAACGCGTCCGTTGGATGTGACGAGTTTTGAGCGTGTGGATTATATGGTGGGCAAAAATGAGGATCGGTGTACATATCCCGTTTTTATGCGCGGGCCAAAAAATGAGTTGATTTTTCGGTTTCGGGATGGCAGCAGTGGCAATGGCGTGGACTTTTACAATGTGTATAATGTTGAGGAACGAACCTGGAAACGCTTGCTCGATACCCCGCTGTTAGATGGTTTGGATCGAATGAATGCTTATGCACGCATGCCCGAGAAAGGGCCAGATGGCCTTTATCATATGGTTTGGATGTGGCGCGATACACCCGATTGCGCAACGAATCACAATTTGTCTTATGCCCGAAGTGAGGATTTGGTGCATTGGGAGACCGGCGGTGGGCAGCCGCTAACTTTGCCAATTACGGTGGAGAGCGGGGCTGCTGTTGATCCTGTGCCGCCTGGGGGGGGGCTGATTAATATGACGCAGTCACTTGGGTTTGACCATAAAAAGCGCCCCGTAATTAGTTACCACAAGCACGATGAGAATGGGTATACACAGGCTTATTGTGCACGGTTGGAAGAAGGGGAGTGGGTGTTTTATAAGGTGAGCGATTGGACGTATCGGTGGGATTTTGGTGGGGGTGGATCGATAGGAGCAGAGATTCGTTTGGGTGGAATGCGCGTTGAGGCCGATGGTGGCCTGAGTCAGAGCTATAATCATGTGAAGGAGGGGACGGGAATTTGGAAGTTGGACCCAGAGACGCTTCAGATTGTTGGAACGTATCCTTTGCCTGAAAATCAGATTCCAAACGAATTGGAGGTCGTTACATCCGATTATCCGGGAATGATTGTGAATACACGAGGTGCCCGAGGTTCGGGAACACGCTCAGGCGAGCGTTATTTGCTGCGGTGGGAAACTCTGGATCGCAATCGGGATAGGCCCAGAGAGGAAGCACCACCGCCGAGTGAGTTGGTATTGTATGTGATAAAAAAATAATAAGATATATAACGAAAGCTGTTGCCGCTCTTTCTCTTTTGGAAGGGCGGTTTTTTTATAGCGTTTCCATCTGAATATTTTAAGCGTGAAATCGGAATGCAATGCCCCATTTCACGCCCCAATCGGGACTAAAGATGCATAGTTTACGGCGAATAGCAAGGTTTCTATTTTATAAATTCTAAAAAAGAATATATTAAATTATTTTTGAAAAATTATCAATAAATATAATTTTATATATTGACAAATATAAGAAAATTATACATGATTTTTAATATGACATGTCATGAGGAGGTTTTATGAATCGTTCAATACCCCATTGTCCCGTGTGTAACAGCACAATGGAACCTGTCAAATTGCGGTGTTCTTCCTGCCATATTACGGTAGAGGGTGAATTGCCCGTGTCGCGTTTGGCACTGCTTGTAGATGAGCATCAACAATTTATCGAGGCGTTTTTGCTCGCCCGGGGCAATATCCGTGAGTTGGAGAAGGAATTGGGTATTTCGTATCCAACCGTGCGCAAGCGTTTGGAAGAGGTGGTGCAGGCGCTGGGTTATCCCGCACGCGAGAAGCGCTTAGATCAGCGTGAGATATTGGATGCTGTTGATCGGGGCGAGTTGAGCCCACAGGAAGCGATTGCACAATTGCGCGGAATATGAAAGACACAATAAGAAGAACCGTAGGGGCGAGGTTCCCTCGCCTTATTCGGCAATTTTGGAGATCATCACGGTGATTCAGGAGGTATATATGTCTGCCGATAGACGCAAAGTATTAACGATGGTGAGCGAAGGTAAGATTTCTGTAGAAGACGCAGAAGCGATGTTAGATGCGCTTGAACCCAAACAAACAGCAAGTGGGTCGAAGGTCAAGCTTGTGGGAGATAGCGATGCAGCTAAACAATTGCAGGATCGGGTGCAAGAGGTGGCTCGGATTGAGTCACCTGTACTGATTGTAGGTGAAGAAGGCACGGGAAAGGAATTGATTGCTCGTGCAGTTCACGGTGCAAGCAGACGTATGGGGCATCCATTTATTGGTTTTTCATGTGCGGCTTCGGTTGAGAATAATGATGCAGAGATTTTTGGTGTTGAGCAAGGTGGGCCAGGCGGCGATGTGAAGCGTGGATTGTTGGAGACGGCACAAGGCGGCACATTATTTCTCGATATCGGCAGTGTTTTGTTGCCCGAAACACAGCATCGTTTGTACAGCTATCTGATGAATGGGTATTTCACAAGGCTCAATGGTGTACAACCCGTGTATTGTGATGTGCGTATTATGGTGGCAAATTCTGTGGATCTCGTCAAAGAAGTGAAATCGGGGCAGTTCCGCGCTGATTTGTACGATCGCCTGGCTGTATGCAAAGTCATGTCTCCGCCTTTGCGTGAGCGGGCAGAGGATATTCCTATTTTGACCCGTTTTTTTGTCGAGAAGCGCGCCGAGCGTGATGGCCGTTCTGTTCCAGTTATTTCAGATGCTGTGATGGAGACGCTGAACCAATATGCATGGCCACAGAATGTGCGTGAGTTGGCTGGAGTGATCGAGCAGACTGTTGCACTATGTGACGGAGATGAGTTGTTGCCCGAACATTTGCCCGTTTTGGCCAGTTGACAAGGAGTTGGATATGTATACAGAACGACGCCAAATTTTGACGATGCTAAAAGACCATAAGTTGTCGGTGGATGAGGCCGAAGCGATGTTAGATGCGATTGTGCCCAAGACAACGGTGGGTGAAATGATTTCGCCAAAGTTAGAGTATGTAGGCGAAAGCAAAAAAACGCAGTTGCTGCGTGAGCGAATGCAAGAGGCTGCACGCACAGAGTTGCCCGTGTTGATTTATGGCGAAAATGGTACGGGTAAGTCTCTTGCGGCCAAAATTATCCACGCGGATAGCAGACGAGCCTCTCAGCCTTTTGTGGAGCACGATTGTGAGGTGTCTGTTGAAAATAATGACACCGAGCTTTTTGGTTTGGAGTCAACAGAAATTGGTGGGTCAATTAAGCGTGGATTGTTGGAGATGGCACAAGGCGGTACGCTGCTGATCGGTTCGATAAATTTGATGACACCCGAAACACAACACCGTTTGCACAGTTATTTGAACGATGGCTACTTCACTCGAATGAATGGTGTGCAACCTGTTTATTCCAATGTGCGTATTATGGTCGCAACAGATCAGGATTTGGGCCTGGAAGTGAAATCTGGACGTTTTCGAGCAGACTTGTACGATCAGATTCGTGTGTGTTTGTTAGAAACGCCGACGTTGCGAGATACGTTAGAAGATTTGCCTCTTTTGGCACAGTATTATGCAACAAAACAATTAGATGGTAGTGGGCCACCGCCAAAGATTTCTGAGTTGGTGCTGGAGAAATTGAGGGAATATGCCTGGACGAGAAATTTTGCCGAGTTGGCGCGTGTGATCGGAGAAGCTGTAATACGCTGTGACGGTGATGAGTTGCTGCCCGAACATTTGCCTGAACTCGCCACGTAATAGGAGATTTGTCGGCATATTTGAAAAACCTGAATTGAAGTGGCAGGTTTGTTTGTCGGTATGAGTTGTCCCGCCATTGCGCCTCAGCAATGGCGGGATTTTTTTTGTTTATAGATCTGTTTTCATTGTGATTGACGGTGACAATACACATCCCTATACTTCATCGCATTTTGTATCAGGTGTAAATTTCGGTTTTAGGCTCAAATGTGACGTTTTTGTCCAATGGATACATGGGTCTTTGGCAGATGGTATGTCCAAGCGTTTTGAGATTGGCGCTGGTGGAACCGGGGGCGTCGGTGTTGAAATTTTGTTCGGACCAGTCGTCGAAGAAGTGTGGTTGGCAATGAGGAGATTTGACAATGATGAGGTCGAAGCGTTTGGGGTTTTGGCCATGGCCGAGGAATACAGAACGATCCACAAAGCCGATGGAACGACTGACGACAACAATGGTATAATTGTTGCTTTTGAGCACGGCGCTGGGGCCAGCGTTTTGAAGATTGCCCCAGGATTCGGATGGGTAACGCCCACGGGAGAGCATTTCGACAACGCATTCTAATGTGACGGGTGTGAAGCGTGTGTCGAGTGTGCCGCCGAGATCAACAGTGACCGAATTTCCAATACCAGCGTCGCGTGCTTTTTGTACCGCGGGTGCATCAACGATGGGCAGGAGTGCGGTGCCTGTATAGCCGTTTTCAATGAGTGCGGCAAGCAGGGCATTGCTGTCACCGGAAGCGCCGGAAGATGGCGCGTCGGCAGCGTCGGTGAAGATGACGGAACCTGTGCATTTTTTGGCTCCAACAATGGCATCTTCCAGGCTGATGAGATGAGGTTGCATTTGTGCGCGACGTTCCCAGAAATCATTGGCCATCTGTAAGGCTTCACGTTTGGCTACCTGGGGATCGTTGTTGGTGACGACAATTGCTTGTGTGCAGAGTTCGGGCACATCGGTAAAGGGGTTGCCGATCATCATTCCTGCAGCGAGAACATCATCGCGTTTTTCGAGTTCCTGGGCGTAGCGAATGGATTGTCCAAAGACGCCTGTTTCTGTAATGAGTTCATCACCGCGGACCAGCACAGGTACACGGACTCGGGCAATAACAGGTTGGACCTTTTCATCGAGTATGCGCAGTAGAAGGCGAGCAGCACGGGCACCCGTGTCGGCAAAGTCCACATGGGGATAGGTGTGATAGATTGCCAGACCGTTGGTGTTTTTGAGCATACGCGTAGTGAGAATGCCGTGTAAGTCTAAGGAGAGGACGATTGGAATATCTTGTCCGAGGATTTTTCGGGTTTCCTGAAGGATATACCCTTCGGGATCCAATTCTTCTGTAGCACCCATTGCACCGTGCATGGCAAAATAACACGCGTCGATGTTTGTTGCATTTTTTTGCACTTCGCCAAGAAATTCTGTTGCAATGCGTTCAAAACTTTCTTGTGCTAATGGTCCAGCAGAAGAGGCACGCGCGCTATAACCGGGGATGAGTTGGAGATCGGTTCGTTCGCGAAAGACAGCGAGTGCGCCACTGATTTCAGATTCGACGCCGTTGTGGCTGGTAAAAAAGAGATGGCTGGAGCTGGTGGTAAAGGTGTCGTAAGTGCAGATAGCGGGGTTGAATGAGGAGACTTCTTGTTTGCACTCTGCAATAAAAATGCGTGGCATAACCAGATCCTTTGCTTCACTTTAGCGGTTGAACCACCAGTGGTCTAGCGCGGCACGATGGTTGTTGAGTGGTTCTTGAAAGTTTGGGTCATCTACAAGGCTTCTTGTCTCTAATGGGTCGGCGTCGAGATCGAAGAATTCTTCGGGTGGTCGCGGCATCGGATATGGGTAGCGGAGGGTGTCTTCGCCTACGCCCTGCCAATTATCGATAACTTGCGGCCAAAGCAGCGGCTCGTGGGTTGTCACGTTATGGATGAGCTTGAAGCGCTCGCTGCGAACAGCCCTCATCTCATTGCGCTCGTGATGCTGAGTGTAGATGTATTCCCAGCCTGACAGACTTTTTGCTGCAATGCGGTCGTTCAGGCTTTGGCCCTGGCAGCTTGAGGGGGCTGAGCCTCCGGCAAGGTTCATGAGTGTTGGCGCGATGTCGATGGTTGACGCGAGTCCTTTGTCGATCCGACCAGAGCCTACAACCCCCGGTCCGCAGAAAATGAGCGACGAATGGGTGCCCCAATCGTAGAGCGAGAACTTGGCGCGGTGCATTGAGGGGCCATGGTCGGTGCAGTAGGCGACGATTGTGTTGTCCATTGAACCAGAAGCATCGATTGCGGCAAGCAGTTGACCTATTTCCCAGTCCATCTGGCTGGTTTCGGAGAGATAGAGCGCGTAGTCCTCGCGGACTTGTGGCGTGTCTTTGAGGTAAGGAGGCAGGTCGTTTGCAACTTCGTCGGCGCTGTACGGAAACTGCGGGTTGGGCCGAAATGGGCGGTGGGTGTGGGTTGGGCAGAAGTATAGGAACCACGGTTGGTCGTGGTCTTTGCGGAGAAAGTCGACGCTCTGAGTCAGGTAGTTGCTCCGGTCGACAAATTCATGCTCGAAGCCGTGCTTTGTGGCACCTGCGGCCGAGATGTGCCACTTGCGCGAAGCGGCTGTCTCATAGCCCATTTCGTGGAGACCGCGCCCAAGGGTCCAGATCGACGGGTCAAGAGAGAGTTGGTCGATTTCTGTACCTTGAACCAATTTTGTCACGCCGCTGACGTGCGGGTATAGCCCGGTCATCACTGCGCCACGGCCTGGGCTGCACAAAGGTGCGGTGGTAAAGCAGCGCTCAAAGCGGACTCCGTCGGCCGCCATGCGGTCAAGGTTTGGTGTTTTCACAACAGCGTTGCCGTAGCAGCCGAGGTCATTCCAGCCGTGATCGTCGGCGACGATCAACAGAATATTGGGTTGTGAGCTATTGATTGCGATGGTCTATTATCCTCGGTAGGGGGTGGCGACCTTTTGGATTTTGCATGTGATGTATTATGTACTATTTTCTGTAAGAGTGCAAGATAGGATTGCGTGGGTTTTATCGTTTTTTAGTTTGGAGAGACTTATGGGAAAATTGGATGGCAAAGTAGCTTTGGTGACAGGCGCAGGTAGAGGACTGGGGCGGGCGTATGCGCTTCATCTTGCAAAACTTGGCGCGCATGTGGTGGTGAATGATATTAGTTTGAAGGCACACGAGGAATACGATGAGGTGATTGGCGCGGCATCGGTACCTGAAGAAATTGAGGCTATGGGTGTGCGGAGTTTGGGTATTGAATGTGATGTGACAGATCGCGCGCAAGTGGAGAAGATGATTGCTGAGGTGGATGAAACATTTGGTCGTTTGGATATTCTGGTGAATAATGCTGGAGGGGCGCTTTTTGGGAGGTTGGAGTTTGAGGCGATGTTTGCGTTGAATTTTCACGGTACTGTGCATTGTTGTGAAGCGACTGCGGAGATTATGAAGCGACAGGGCTCAGGCAAGATTGTGAATGTGGGCAGCCAGGCGGGACTTCAGGGGGGGATGGGACAGTCGTATGCAACGGCGAAAGCAGCCGTTATTCACTATACCCGCTGTTTGGCCCTTACGCTGGGTTCACATAACGTGAATGTAAATTGTATCGCGCCAGGGTGGATTTTGAGTTCGCGAGCAATTGCACAGGGTCGAGCAGATAAAGAGACTCGGGAGTCATTGGAAAAGAAAATTGCTCTGGGGCGGCTCGGTATGCCAGAAGATTGTGCGAAGGTGATCGAGTTTTTGGTTACGGATTTATCCGATTATGTGACAGGGCAGACGATTGCTATTTGTGGCGGGGCTGTGTTGTTTTAAGAGGTTGGACGTTGAGGAGTTTTTATGAAAATTACAGATATCAAGACTTTTCTCACGGGGCGTTATCTTCTCCTTCGTGTGTATACCGATGCGGGTATTGTGGGCAATGGTGAGGCGGGGTTGTGGGCACACCATCGGTTGGTGGCAGGAGCGATCAGAGAGTTCAGTAATTATTTTATTGGGAAGGATCCACGTTTGATTGAGCACCACCATCAAGTGGTTACGCGGCAGACGCATTTTATGGGTGCAGTGATCAGCGCGGCTCTGAGTGCGATTGATGTGGCGCTGTGGGATATTCTGGGAAAATCGGTCAGTTTGCCAGTTTATCAGCTTTTAGGGGGCAAGTGTCGAGATCGGGTTCGGGTGTTTGAAAATGTTGTGGGCAATACATATGAGGCGAGAGCAGAGTCGGCCAAGAGAGCTGTTGAACGTGGATTCCGGTCGCTGCGGATGACGCCGTTTTTTAGTGGGTTTGAGAAGGAGGATTCGACAAAGGTTATTTCTACTGCGGCGGAAATGGTGGCGGTAGTGCGTGAAGCTGTGGGCGATGGTGTTGATTTGGGTGTTGAAATTCACCGAAACCTTCAGCCGGATGAAGCGATTACGTTGGCGCATGAGTTGAGACCTTTTAAACTCAAGTTTTTTGAAGACCCACTGGCACCTGAGAGCAATGAGGCGTTTGAATATATCGCCCGGCATATCGATATTCCCATGGCGGTTGGCGAACGCAGTTATAATCTGTTTCAGTTCAAAGAACTGGTAGATAAAAAGATCGCGTCGTTTATTCGGCCCGATTTGTCGCTTGCGGGTGGATTTACACAGGTGAAGAAGATTGCTGGGATCGCGGAACCGGCATTTGTGCAGGTGTTCCCCCATTTGATGGGCAGCCCGGTCAACAATGCAGCATTCACGCATTTGGCTGCTGCGATTCCCAATTATATGTTGATGGAAGTGAATGCGCACACCGATGAGCAGTTAGCGCTTGTGGATAGTCCTTTTCAAGTTAGAGATGGGTATCGCGAAGTTTCTGATCGACCGGGCATTGGTGTAGAAATAGATGAAGAAGCTTGTGAGAAGCTGCCCTTTGAAGATCGGCAGATTACTGGGAGCTTTCACTCAGATGGCTCTGTGGCCCATTGAGAGGGTGTTCGGGTTGAATGAGAAGTATGGGTTGTTTTTTTAATTGGACAATGTGAGGAGGCGGCATGAGTCAGGATACGTTTCGAGGGGTGTTTACGATTCCATCAACTCCGTTCGACAAAAATGGAGATATTGACTGGGGTGATCTCAAGCGGGTGATTGATTTCTGTGTGGTCTGTGGTGCGCACGGGATTGTGTGGCCTGTAAATGCCAGTGGTTTTCCTGTTTTGACGGATGAAGAGCGTTTGCGAGGAATGCAGGTGGTAGTGGAGCAGACGGCCGGGCGGATTCCGGTGATTTTAGGGGTTCAAGGCGTGAGTGGACATCATGCGGCAATGTTCAGTCGGCGTGCGCAAGAGTTGAGCGCTGATGGGGTGATTGCAATGGCACCTTATGTGCAGGAGTTGGAAGATGAAGGTGCGGTCGTGCAGTATTATCAGGCGATTGATAAAGAAGTGAAGGTGCCGATTTTTGTTCAGAATCATGCACGGGGCAGCGTGCTATCGGTTGCGGCAATGGTGCGGTTGATCAATGAAGTGGAGCATGTGGAATATATCAAAGAAGAGACGTTTCCCGTGACGCATGTGATTACGGGGTTGATTGAGCAGGCAGGATCCAAGCTGAAGGGTGTGTTTGGTGGGGGTGGCGGACGATACTTGTTGCTTGAACATCCGCGTGGGGTTGCAGGACAGATGCCAGGTTGCCATGTTACAGATGTGGTGGTGCGGTTGTGGGATGCTCTGGAGGCTGGTGATCGAAAAGAGGCCAAGCGCGTGTATGGAATGATTGCGCCATTATTTGCGCTGGAGACATTGAAGGGCACATATTACCCGGAAGTTTTGCGTAGACGGCAGGTGATCAAGAGTTCACGTAGCCGTTTGACGACGAGCTATCCGACGCAAGATGCGTATGATCACGAGGCATTGGATGATATTTTGAGGGATTTGGAGCCTTGGTTTACGTGGAAAGACGAACCTGTTTTGTATGGCACGCCCGAGTGGATTAAGGGCTCTGCAGAAGTCTCAACTGCCAGCAATGCGAGTGGGGTGGATACCTTTGATCGGGCTGGGTAAAAGGAGCGTGAGATGAAGATTACAGATGTAAAGACGTTTGTGGTGGGCAATCCGTGGAAGAATTGGATTTTTATCAAAGTGTATACAGATGAAGGGATCACCGGATTGGGTGAAGCGACGGGTGGATTGGCAACAAAGCCAAATTTGGGGGATGTGGAGGAGTTGGTTCGGTTTGTGATTGGTGAAGATCCCCGGCATCCAGATAAGTTGTGGCAAAAGATGTACAAAGGTCGGTTTGCCAATTATTCAGCGGGGATGAGTGGTATTGAGATGGCGTGTTGGGATATTTTGGGCAAGCGTCTCAATGTGCCGGTTTGGCAATTGTTAGGTGGCAAACAACGCGATCAGTTGCGTGTGTATGCCAATGGGTGGTATCAAGGGCCGCGTGAGCCATCCTTTTTTGCTGAGGAAGCCGCCCGGCTGGTTGAGCAAGGTTATACGGCAATGAAGTTCGATCCATTTGGAGGGGCACATCGGCAGATTGATCGGCAGAGCGAACGTTTGTCGATTGAGATCGTTCGGGCCGTGCGCGATGCTGTAGGGCCCGATGTGGATTTGTGCATTGAAGCACATGATCGGTTTACTGTAACGCACGCAATTCGTATTGGTCGGATGCTTGAAGAGTTGCAGGTGATGTGGTTAGAGACGCCAGTGCATTCCAGTGATATTGCAGCGACAATTGAGGTTGCAAAGGCGATTGCGCCAGTGCCGGTTGCTACGGGCGAACGCTACAAGCGGATGGGGATGTATGTCGATTTGCTTTCGGCCAAGGTTGTCGATATTGTGCAGCCCGAGGTGCTGAGTCTGGGCGTGTCCAATATCAAACGCGTGTGTGGTATTGCGGAGGCTGCTGAGGCGCTTGTGGCGTGTCATACGGCGCATAGTCCGTTAGGCACGGTGGTTAATGCACACATTCACGCGTCGATTTCAAACTTTTTGATTCAGGAGAATTTTGACGATTCGAATGAACCGTGGGCGAGGGATTTGTTGCCGGGTGTTCCACGGGTGAAAGATGGGTATTTGCCTGTGCCAAATGAACCTGGTTGGGGTGTAGATCTGAATGAGGAAGAAGCGGCGAAACATCCTTATAGCGAGAAGAATTTCTTGCGGCTGTTTGAGGAGGGGTGGGAAACACGGAAACCAGGGTAGAGGGCAATACGATTCTGTTAAGCAATCCAAGTTGTCACTCTGAGCGCAGCGAAGAGTCTCATCGCTAAGGCGATGAGACTCTTCAGTCGCTCAGGCTCCATCAGAGTGACCATCGCTTATTGTCTATAGCCACAGGCTTCTGTTTACGTTTTTTCCTTAACTGAACCGTATTGGGATAGAGGGCGTTATGAAACAACATGTGCAATTGACGGTGCTCAATGGTATGGCGGGTAACGATGTTGAAGCTTGCATGGATCAGCATCTGGCGTGGGGATTACAGGTATTGGATCTGAAAGATCGGATTTTTGGCAAAGGGGTCGAGCATCTCAACCAGGAGGATGCAGAAAAGGTTGCTGTGTTGGCATCGGATCGCAAGTTGTCGGTTCATACACTTTCGACGGGTGTATTTCACAGCGATATTGAAGTGGGTGAAGATGCATTTCGACAGCAATGGTTTCCACTGCTCGAAAATGCGATCGTGGTGGCAAAGATTCTTAAACCCGGTCAGGTGCGGTTGTTGATGGCAGGTTCGCACAAACGAGCGGATGTTCTGGATTCAAGTGTTTATCTTGCAGAGACCCATCCGTGGGTTTATGGTGTTTATCGCGAGGCTGTAGATCGGATTTCTGATGCGGGGTTCCATGTGGTGATTGAGAATGAGGTGAGGAATTGTCTTTTTTCCTCTGCACAGGAGATTCTGTCGTTTTTTGAGGTTCTGGATCAATCCGATGCGGTTTCTCTAATTTGGGATGCGCAAAATTTGTGGCAGATGGGGACGTTTCCGACGCTTGAAGTGTATCATATGTTGAGACCACTGATTGGGATGGTTCACGTTAAAGGTGGACGCGCCGAAGTGCCTGGGGGGCCTCTTGTGTGGAAAGCAGGACTTGAAGATGCTTCATGGCCTGTGGTATCGATTTTGAAAGCTGCAATTGCCGATGGGGTTTCACCCGTGATTTGTTTGAATCCATCTCACGGTCAAAAGTCAGACAATTATGTAGAAGATGTGGCGGAGAATCTGGCATTCTTGAGAAGGGAAATCGAGGAGGTGGCATGAGTTATCAGAGAGAATTTGAAAAGAGGTTGCGTGTTGGCATTGTTGGTCTCGGTTCGCATTGTTATCGCAATATTTTGCCAGCGATGAATTATCTTCCTGTTCAACTGGTGGCGATGTGTGATCGAGATGAGGCACTGCTCAAATTGACTGCGCCTCAGTTTGGTGTGAGTCAGTGTTTTACAGACACAGCTGAGATGTATCGCAATGCCGATCTCGATGCTGTTTTTCTGTGTGTAGGACCGTTTGCTCATGCAGAACTGGCGTGTGAAGCTCTGGATGCTGGACTCCATGTTTGGCTGGAAAAACCCCCTTCAGATCGTGCACATAGTATTGAGAAGATGTTGGAGCATCGTGGTGATCGAAAAGTTGTGGTTGGGTTTAAGAAAACTTTCCAAACAGCCATCGAAAAAGCTGAGGAATTGGTTAAGAGTCCTGATGCAGGAGCATTGAAGACGATTTTGGGCGAATACCGGATGAGTATTCCTCAAAAGGGTCAGGAGATTCTGGAAAGTCGCAAGATGAACAATTGGCTGGGCAATGGATGTCATCCACTTTCGGCAATGCTTCAGGTGGGTGGTGCAGTAAAAGCAGTGACGACGATAAGAGGGGCAGTTGGTGGTGGGGCATGTATCCTGGAGTATGAAAATGGTGCTTTAGGTAATTTACATCTTGCGGATGGGATGAAGGGGCCTACGGAACGTTACTCATTCTTTTGTGAAAATGTTCAGGTGGTTGTGGATAACAGTCGCAAAGTCACTTTGCATCGCGGTATTCCATTTCAGTACAAGTACACATCAAATTATGCACCTGAGGGTATTGATACGGGCTCGATTTCGTGGGAACCGCAAAACAATACAGCTACGCTGGAAAACAAGGCATTGTTCACTCAGGGCTTTGTTCAAGAACTCTATCATTTTTGTGAATGTGTGCTTGAAGATAAGATCCCAGAACGAGGTACACTTGAGTTTGCTTTGCATGTGATGCGTATTTATGAGGCAGGGTTTATTTCTGATGGTCAGCGTATAGAGGTCTAATGGTTTTGGGGGAGGTTGTTTGAGATGGGTTGCATACTAGATCTTCACAATGTCGTGGTCTTGACACCACGGCGTTTGTCCAGGCGAACCCGGAATGCTGTGAATATGTTGATTGAGGAAGTTCAAGCGCGAACGGGCATTCGGTGGGATGTTGTGGCAAAGAAGCCTTCTATAAGTCCGGTGGTTGTGGTTAGTTCAGAATCTGGTCTGGCACGTTTGGATGCCAAAGCACCAAAAGGTGATTCTCCCGGTAAGGAAGGATATCGCATTCAGGTATTGCAGAGGGGAAAGCAAATACAGGTTTGGGTGATTGGAAAAGATGAACGGGGTGTGTTGTACGGGGTGGGGCATTTGCTGCGCGAACTTCGGATGAGGCAGGATGAGATTGAATTGCCAACGGATTTTGAAATCACAACAACACCACAATTTTCATTGCGTGGTCATCAGATTGGTTATCGGGACAAGACGAATTCGTATTGCGGTTGGGATCTGGATCAGTGGCATCAATACATTCGCGATATGGCCGTGTTTGGTGCCAATGCGATTGAGATTATTCCGCCACGGTCAGATGATGAGTTGACGAGTATTCATTTTCCACTGCCGCCATTGGAGACAATGGTAGGGGTGTCTCAGATTTCTGATGATTATGGGCTGGATGTTTGGATCTGGTTTCCTGCGATGGATCCTTACACGGCGGGACGACGAGTGCCTGCTGCACTGATGCGTGAGTGGGTAGAAGTGTTTGAATCATTGCCGAGGGTCGATGCGCTGTTTGTGCCAGCAGGTGATCCTGGCGATTTACATCCTAAAGATTTGTTTGCGCTGATTAAAAAGCAGAAAGAAGTGTTGACTCAGTATCACCCCAAGGGGCAGATGTGGGTGTCACCTCAAGGGCTTTGGGGGGAATGGTTGGATTTGTTTTTCGATTTGGCCGAGAAAGCTGATTGGTTAGATGGTGTGGTGTTTGGGCCTCAGGTGCATTTAACGGCTGAGGAGTGTCGTGCGCGGTTGAGCAATCGGTTGCCGATGCGGCAGTATCCCGACATCACGCATTCGTTGAAGTGTCAGTACCCACCCAAAGATTGGGATCTGGCCTTTGCTTTGACGGAAGGACGCGAGTGTACGAACCCACGACCTGTAGATCAGACGTTGATTGCAAAAAATACATTGCCACATACGATTGGCGCGTTGACGTATTGCGAAGGGTGTCAGGATGATGTGAACAAAGCGATTTGGAGCGCTTTGTGTTGGGATTTGGATGCAGATGTGGCTGAGACTTTGCGGCAATATGCACGCTATTTTATTGATGCAGATTTTGAAGAGGCATTTGCTCAAGGCCAGTATGCGCTGGAACGCAACTGGCGTGAACCTTTGTTGATCAATGAAAATGTTCAGCCAACACTTCGGCAGTTTCAAGAGATGGAACAATTTGCGCATCCTTTTGTGTTGAAGAACTGGCGCTTTCAGATGGCGTTGTATCGCGCTTATTGTGATGCGTATGTACAGGATCGATTGCGTTTTGAAACAGCGTTGGAAACAGAGGCATTGTCTGTATTGCGGTCGGCGGAGAGGAGAGGGACTGGTGTTGCTCTTGGTGAAGCGACGACCATTTTGGATCGGGCACTTACACAGCCTGTTTCGCAAGATTTGAGGACGCGGATTTTTATGCTGGCAGAGGCGTTGTTCCAGAGTGTTCATATGCAACTGAGCGTTGAGCGCTATGGTGCGCAGCGTATTGAGCGAGGTGCAAACTTAGATACAATAGACCGTCCACTGAACAATCGGGATTGGTTGTTGACACAGTTTGAGGCTGTACTTGCACTGGAGATTGAAAGCGAACGGTTGGAAAAGATTGACGAGGTTTTGAATTGGTCAAATCCTGGCTCTGGTGGACTGTATGAAGATTTGGGCAGTGATGGTGCGTCATCTCGTGTTGTTTCTGGATCTGATTATGTAGATGATCCAGCGTTTATTCATAGCTCTTTGCGGAGTTTTTTGTTGACGCACGACAAGGCTTTTCGCGGGCAAAACATGCCGCCATTGCGCACGTCGTGGATGCGCTTTGTCGAGACATTGGGTGTTCAACCTTTGCGGCTGCAGTTTTCGAATCTAAATCCAAATTTGACTTATCAATTAAAGGTTATGTATACGAGCAACCGTCCCGATGTGAAGATACGGCTGGATACGGCAGAGGATGTTGAGGTTCATGGGTTCATTAAGAAGCCTTTTCCGTATGAGCCGTTGACGTTTGACATTCCTGCTAAAGCAACTGAGTCGGGCACTTTGAATTTAGAATGGCGACGGGAGCCAAATAACGAGCGGATTGGAAATGGCCGTGGATGTCAAGTTTCTGAAGTTTGGCTTTATCCCAATGTAGAGAAAGGTTAGATGATGAATCAGGAATTTTATGTTTCGCCCAGTGGGGATGATGCAAATGTGGGAAGTGAAAAGAGTCCTTTTGCAACCTTAGTTCGTGCACAAGATGCTGCGCGTGAAGTGGATGGTGCTGCAACGGTGTATCTGCGAGATGGTACTTATACATTAACGGAAACGCTGGTGCTTGGCCTTGAGGATGTAGGTATAACTTATGAAGCATATCCTGGTGAAACACCTGTACTGAGTTCTGGGATTTCCATTACTGATTGGCAGAAGTTAGATAATCCACCTGATGCCTTACCGTCTGAGGCGAAGGGGCAGGTATGGGTAGCAGATATCCCCGAAGGATTGGGGCGGTTTGTGACGTTGTTTGATGGGGACAAGAGATTGAAACGGGCACGAAGTGAACCCTTTTTGCCTGTGAAAGAGTATGAGTATGAACGTGCCGCAAGCCAGAATGTGGCGCGTGAAGAAGACCGGCATATGTTGCGGCGAATTGATTTTCCCGAAGGGGCGTTGAAGAACTGGTCGAATTTGGAGGATGTAGAGGTGCTGGTGACACCTGTGCCGTGGACGGTGAATATTCTGCCGCTGGAAAAGGTAGATGAAGTGGGCAAGGTAGCGTGGACGGCAAGAGAGGCCACAGCGCCTATGTGGGCGAAGAATAAGTTTGGTATTTGGGTGGAAAATGTGATTGATTTTTTGTCAGAACCCGGCGAATGGGTTGTGGATACGCAGGCTGGCAAGGTGTATCTGTGGCCTGAAGGAGACAAACCGGGTGATGGCATTGTTGCCCCGTGTTTGAAGGAGTTTGTCCGCGTAGAAGGAGAAGTGGATTACGATGGTCCGGAGGATGTACCTGCGAGAAATATTACCTTGCGTGGGATCACGTTTACACACGGTGAACGCGATGTTTGGGACGAAAATCACAAGGGGTGGGGGATTCAGCACGATTGGGAGATGTTTGATCGCGGTACAGGATTGCTGCGTTTTAGAGGCGCAGAAAATTGTCTGGTAGAAAGGTGTCGTTTTACAAACAGTGGAGGGACGGCTATTCGCCTGGATTTACATTGTCAGCGTATTTGCATTGAGAAAAATTTGATCGATTATATGGGGGCGCTGGGCATTTTGCTATGTGGCTATGGGCCGGGCACAAAGGATATGAATAAGAATAACGAGATCGTGAACAATTTGATTCATCATTGTGGCGAAGTGATCTGGCATGGACATGCGATTTTTTTGTGGCAGAGTGGTTCGAACAGAATTGCGAACAATTTGATTCATCATTCTGCGCGTAAGGCGATTGGGCTGTGTGGCGTTCGGATTACGATTTTTGAAAACCGAGAGCATGAATTTGATGAGGCGGTAAAGACGATTCGTTGGGATGAGATTGATGCAGCGATTGCGCCTGATGGAGATAATTTTGATCGCTTTATGCCGTTTCTTCATGCACGAGATAATGTGGTGGAAGACAATGAAGTGTATCGTGTGTTGGAGAAGATTGGCGATGGTTCAGCAATTAACGTTTCTGGTGCTGCCGAGGGTAATATTCTTCGGCGCAATTATGCACATCATATCGCGGTTCACACAGCGTCGAGTGTGATGCGGGTGGATGATTGGCAGCGGGGTACGACGTTTGTGGACAATGTAATTTATATGTGCAATTTGGGCGGGATTACGCGGAAGAACTTCAATCATATTGAGAACAATATTATGGCTGATGTGCGGGTGGAGGGGTATTTACGTTTTGCATCTTACCCGGATGAAAAAGAGGCCTATGGATCAAAAGTCCAGCGGAATATTTTCTACGAGTCGGGTGGAGATGTAACTTATTACAAACCCGCTTATCTGGCATCACCCGATGTGACACTGCCACAGCATTGTAAAGCGGATCATAACGTATTTTATTGTGCTGGTGATCCTTCGTATAGTGAGAATCACATTGCGGAGATGCAAAAAGAAGGCATTGAGCAAAATAGCGTGTCGGCTGATCCATTATTTGTGGATTTGGCAAATGGAAATTTTTCACTGAAGGCCGATTCGCCTGCTTTGAAGCTCGGGTTTAAGCCGATTGATATGAATGCCATTGGATTGCGAGATGATTTTCCCGAGCACTTTCTGGCATTGGATGAACCGGACGATGGAGCAGAGGTTGAGTGGGATCGTGGGCGGAATCCAAATAAAGAAGCGTATGCATGGTGGTAAGAGGAGGGAACTGGAATGGCAGAACAACAACCGATTAATCTTTTGTATTTGATGAGCGATCAGCAGCGCTTCGATGCGTTGAGCTGTGCGGGGAATACTGTTCTTGATACGCCCAACATAGACAGGCTGGCGCGTGAAGGTGTTTATTTTGAGAACGCCTATTCGTGTTGTCCGGTATGTGTGCCTGCGCGGATGGCCATGTTGACGGGCACGAGCATTTATACCAATGGTGTGATTACAAATACTGATGCACGTGATGAAAACATAACGCCGGATTCGTTGATTCACAATGTGAAGACGTATGATGAAGTGCTGATCGAAAATGGTTATCGGGGCGAGTATTATGGCAAGTGGCATTCACCTGCTGTGCGCGCACTTGCTTATGCCAATCGGCCAATTGGTATGGCTGGGCAAGGCCCCCATCCTGAGTTGGGGTTAGGGCTGTCAGGCATTTATAAAGCGTATTTGGCTGAGCATGTGCCAGAACGTCCTGCGCGTGAGGGAGAAGTGGTAGACAGAGGTAATGGCAGATTTTATCAGCCCGATCCAATAGATGAACGCTTTGGCGCGACCGATCCTTTTACACCACATAGTTCGCAGGCTGGGATGTTTGGTTGTGACAGTATTCCACGCGAGCATACGCGCAATGTGTTTGATGCAGATCGGACAATGGATGCATTGGAACGCATGAAGGATGAACCGTTTACATTGCACTGTTCGTTTGGCCCTCCTCATCCGCCCTTTGTATCGACAGAATATTATCACAGTCAATTTGATGCGAAAGATATGCCATTACCTCGAAGCTTTAACGATCCTATGGAGGATTCGCCATATCGACAGAAATGGGAGGGCATGGGGCATTATCGTAATCGCGATACCGTTGGCTATATGATTGCGAATTATTATGCGATGGTGAAAGAGATTGACGATCAGATGGGGCGCATTTTGGATAAGTTGGATGAATTAGAGTTAACGGATCGTACGCTGGTGGTATTTACAAGCGATCACGGTGAGATGTTGGGTTCACACGGGATGAATAGCAAATTTATTTTTTATGAAGAATCGGTACACATTCCTCTTATCGTGCGGTTGCCGGGTGTTATCCCGGAGGGAGCTGTGGTGGTTGAGCCGGTATCTCAGCACAATTTTTTTGCGACATTTCTCGATTATCTCAGTGTGCCAGATCATAATTCACAAGGGTATAGTTTGCGTGGGCTGATTGAAGGCAATGTTTGGAGCGGCGATGATTTTGTTGTGTCTGAATGGCCCCATTCAAACGTGCCTGGTTTTATGGTGCGTACCCAACGTTGGAAGCTGATGTTTGGGCGATCATCCGATGCGTCAAGTGTGGATGGGCTTTATGATTTGGAATATGATCCATTGGAAATAAGCAATGTGATTGGCCAACAACCCGAGCAGGCGCAGGATTTGAAAGATAAATTGGTTTCTTGGCTGGAAAGAGTTCAGTCGCCACATTTGGAAGGTGTGAAGGCCCGTGCCATCGAGTAGATGTCAGAAGAGGTAGAGATCCCCATGGTTAAAAGCTGTATCAAACTGTTGTTTA
>Ga0187827_10003800_pt1 | contig 19110 bp, 21 predicted proteins | sample ETNtaG_39_FD_167969 | JGI IMG/M metagenome (GOLD analysis project Ga0187827, IMG submission 167969) | Marine microbial and viral communities from oxygen minimum zone, Eastern Pacific Ocean - ETNP2014_SV_150_PacBio MetaG (Illumina Assembly) | ecosystem: Environmental > Aquatic > Marine > Hypoxic... | reverse complement strand
GTAGCAGATATAAAAGAGGGGGGTGTGACGGCCGTCCACGACAGGGTGCTGATGGCCTGCTAGCATGGTGACGATGGTTGGTCATTGAAACTGCCGGGGCTTGATCATGTTGCCGCCCGATGAATTGACAAGGGATCGCTACAAGCAGGGGATGGTCTTGTTCAAGGAGGGTGACGAGGGAGATGCCGCCTACATCGTCCACTCGGGATCAGTCGGAATTTTCAAGGATACAGAGGACGGCCGAATCCGGTTGGCGACGCTGAAGGACGGTGAACTTTTTGGCGAGATGGCCATTATCGACGGCAGTCCCCGGATGGCTGAAGCGGTTACGCTTGAGGACAGTGTCATTGTCAAGGTTCCCAAGGATGTCTTGGAAACGAAGCTGGCTAGTCACGATCCGTTTTTGCGCGCACTTGTCCTGATTCTCGTCAACAACCTGCGCAACGTACATCGGGCCTACATGCATCGGCCGCGCAGCGTGCATGATTACGTGACTCTTTTCGCCGCCCATGCCGAGGGTCTCAGGGACTACCTGGACCAGCTAGAGGAATTGGATCCCGAGGCGGAGGCGCTAGAGAGGCTTACCGATTTAGAGAACGCCGTTCGAAATCTCAGAGAGCTGTTCATCAGCCATGAGGACCGTCGCCGCAATGCCGTTACCGATACCGACATTTAGCCACTGCGCCGCGTTGGGGTAATGACGGGTAGATTTGATATAGGTCATTGGGTCCGTCTTCGGTTTTGGCTCACATATGCTGCGATTGGCAACTGAGCACTGTAACCGGAACGTTTTTTCTGAAATCACCCTTGTCAATTCGATAGAAAAATTCCGTCCAGGCCCCCTTGGCGCCGTGCCGGGCGGAGTACCATTATGGGATTTCCGGGCGGCTTTGGGGCGGCCCTTGTGAAACGGCGCTGGACGGGGCATAAACGCCTTTGAATTGTATGTGGGCAGGCTGAGGAAAGACCTAAAATGAAAATTGCCATACCCAAGGAGCGCCACCCTGACGAGACCCGAGTCGCGGGCTCGCCCGAGGTGGTCAAGAAATTCACCGATCTCGGTTTCGACGTCGTCGTCGAGAAGGGTGCCGGTGACGCATCTTCGTTCTCCGACGCGGATTTCAAAGATGCCGGAGCCACCATCGCCAAGGATGAACGGACGGCGCTTAAGACCGCCGATATGGTGTTCAAGGTGCAGCGGCCCATCATCAAGGATGGCCTGAACGAGGTCACCATGATGAAGAAGGGCGCAATTTTACTTGCCACCATCAACGCGGCGGCGAACCGCAAGGATGTGGATGCCTATGCCAAGGCCGGTATTTCGGCCTTCGCCATGGAATTGATGCCGCGCATTTCGCGGGCTCAATCCATGGACGTTCTGTCGTCACAGAGCAACCTTGCCGGATACAAGTCCGTTCTTGACGCAGCGGCCGAATTCGGTCGGGCCTTTCCCATGATGATGACGGCCGCCGGTACCATCGCCCCGGCCAAGGTGTTTGTGCTTGGGGTTGGCGTCGCGGGCTTGCAGGCCATCGCCACCGCCAAGCGCCTGGGGGCCGTGGTCACCGCCTTCGATGTGCGTCCGGCGGTCAAGGAGCAAGTCGAGAGCCTGGGCGGCAAGTTTGTCGAGGTCGATCCGGAGGCAACCAAGGACGCGGAAACGTCGGGCGGGTATGCCAAGGAAATGGGTGCCGACTTTCTTAAGAAACAGCATCAGGTGACTCACGATCACTTGAAAAAACAAGACATTGCAATTTGTACCGCCCTCATCCCCGGGAAGCCGGCGCCGGTGCTGATCACCGAGGCGATGGTCAAGGACATGAAGTCCGGTTCGGTGATCGTCGATCTGGCGGTCGAGGCCGGCGGCAACTGTCCGCTGTCGAAGCTCGGCAAGGTCATCACCAAGCACGGCGTGAAGATTGTCGGCCACGCCAATGTCCCGGGCCGACTGGCCGAGGATGCCAGCAAACTCTATGCGAAAAACCTATTCAATTTCATTTCGCCCCACGTGGATGCCGAGAGCAAATCTCTCAAAATCGATTGGGACGACGAAACCATCCAGGGCACCTTGCTCACTCGCGACGGCAGCGTGGTGAATCCCGCCCTCACGGGGAAGGACAAGTAGACATGGACCCGGCAGATATCGCGGACAGCGCGTCCAAACTGGCCAACGAAGCGGCAAGCTTGGCCAACAATGCGGCCCAGCTGGCCAAGGAGGCGGCCGAAGGCGCCGCTCAGGCCGCCATGCAGACACAAGGAGGGGTCGATCCCTTTCTCTTTCTGTTCACCGTGTTCGTCCTGGCAGTTTTCATCGGCTTTTACGTGGTGTGGAGCGTCACGCCCGCGCTGCACTCGCCGCTGATGAGCGTCACCAACGCGATTTCATCGGTGATCATTGTCGGCGCGCTGATCGCCGCCGGCCCCGCCGACGTCGACTTTTCCAAGGTCATGGGGTTCGTTGCCGTGACCTTGGCCTCGGTCAACATCTTCGGCGGCTTCATCGTCACTCAGAGGATGCTGTCCATGTTCAAGAAGAAACAGAAGAGCTAGGGGGGCGGGATCATGAGTGCAAACGTTACCGGGTTCGCGTACCTGATCGCAGCCGTCTGCTTCATCATGGCGCTGCGCGGCCTGAGTTCGCCGGAGACGGCGCGCAAGGGCAACGCCCTAGGCATTATCGGCATGGTCATCGCCGTCGTCACGGCGCTTATCGACCCGACCGTGGTCAGCTTCGGCATGATCGTCCTCGGCGTCCTCATTGGCGGCAGCATCGGAACCGTGGTCGCGCTCCGCATCCAAATGACATCCCTGCCGGAACTGGTCGCCGCCTTCCATTCCCTGGTTGGCCTGGCGGCCGTGTTCGTCGCCGCGGCGGCGCTCTATCATCCCGAGGCCTATGGCATCGGCACCGTCGGTGCCATCAAGGCGGCAAGCCTGATCGAGATGTCGCTCGGCATGGCTATTGGCGCGATCACGTTTTCGGGTTCGGTGATCGCCTTTGCCAAGCTAAAGGGCGTGATGACCGGCAATCCCATCGTCTTTCCCGGGCAACACCCACTCAACGCGGCGCTCGCCATCTTCATGGTGCTGCTCATGATCTGGTTCGTTGCCACCGAGTCCTATAGCGTCTTCTGGGCGCTGGCCGCCCTGACCTTCGTCATCGGCTTCATGATCATCATCCCGATTGGCGGTGCCGACATGCCGGTGGTGGTCTCCATGCTGAATTCGTATTCGGGCTGGGCCGCCTGCGGCATCGGGTTCACGCTGGGCAATCCGGCGCTGGTGGTCACCGGCGCGCTGGTCGGTTCATCGGGCGCCATCCTCAGCTACATTATGTGCAAGGGGATGAATCGCTCCATCTTCAACGTGCTGCTTGGCGGTTTCGGCGGCGAGGTGGCGGGACCCGTCGGCGGCGGCGGCGGCAGGGACCGGTCCGCCAATTCTGGCAGCGCCGAGGACGCGGCCTTCATCATGAAGAACGCCAACAAGGTGATCATCGTCCCCGGCTATGGGATGGCGGTGGCCCAGGCCCAGCACGCGCTGCGCGAAATGGCGGACAAGCTCAAGGAGGAAGGCGTCGAGGTCTCCTACGCCATTCATCCGGTGGCGGGGCGTATGCCGGGGCACATGAACGTGCTGCTGGCCGAGGCCAACGTGCCCTACGACGAGGTTTTCGAGATGGACGAGATCAACCACGAATTCTCGACCGCCGACGTTGCCTTCGTTATTGGGGCAAACGATATCACCAATCCGCAGGCCAAGACCGAACCGGGCTGCGATATTTACGGCATGCCTATCTTGGATGTGGAAAAGGCCCAGACGACGCTGTTTATCAAGCGATCCCTGGCCTCGGGCTACGCGGGCCTCGATAATCCGCTGTTCTTCGCCGACAAGACCATGATGTTGTTCGGCGACGCCAAGAAGATGTCGGAGCAGATCGTACAGGCGCTAGGCTAGAGCGCCGCCACCCGGACAAGCCTCGGCGGCTGCTGAGCAGCGTACTGTCGAGATAAAGTTTTTAACGTGATTGTGGGGACTAGAATCCCTCGCGTTCGAGCCTTTTACGCTCGAGCTTGCGGGCGCGGCGAATGGCTTCCGCCTTTTCGCGTGCCCTGCGCTCAGAAGGTTTCTCATAGGAGCGCCGCAGCTTCATCTCGCGGAAAATGCCTTCGCGCTGCATCTTCTTCTTGAGGACCTTGAGGGCCTGATCGACGTTGTTGTCTCTGACCACGACTTGCACGGTTAACAGAAACTCCTTCTTGATAAAGATGGTTTAATCGACAACATTCCGTAAGGAAGGAAGGCCTTCTAACACACCCGTCCCGTCCTGTGAAGGCCTTGCCGACCTGGATGCTGGCTGAAGTGGGGCCATTCAAGGGGAAAACGCCATGGCCATACTGAAGATCGCGCGCATGGGCCATCCGGTACTGCGCCGGCCGGCCGAACCGGTGACCGACCCTGGTGCTTCCGAGATCAAACGCTTGATCGCCGACATGATCGATACAATGCGCGATGCCCAGGGTATCGGTCTGGCGGCGCCACAGGTGCATGTCGCTAAGAGGCTGGTGATATTCCACGTGCCGGACGAGGGGACCGATGAGGAGAGCGAAGATGACCCTTCGAGCGGTCCCAGGCCCCTGACCATCCTCATCAATCCCGAGATCGAGCCCCTCGGCGAGGAGCGGACACTCGATTGGGAGGCCTGCTTGTCGCTGCCGGGGATGATGGGAATGGTTCCTCGTTTCGCCCACATCCGCTATCGCGGCATCGCCGCCGACGGGGCACTTGTGGAGCGCGTCGCCGAGGGATTTCACGCTCGTGTCGTCCAGCACGAATGCGACCACTTGGACGGTCTTCTCTACCCGCTTCGCATGACCGACTTGTCCCAATTCGGCTTCGTTGAAGAATTGAGGCATGCCGCCGGCGCCAGTGGAGAGCTCTGAACCCGAACAGGGGTTCGACGGAGGGAACGCATGATGCAAAGCCAGACCAGGGATGAGATATTGCTTGCCACTCTCCCCCATGTGGTATTCGACGGGTGGACGGTGCGTGCCTTGGCGGCCGGCGGGGCCGACGCTGGGTTAACGCCTGATGTGGCGTTGCGTGCCTTTCCCGGCGGCATGGTGGATGTCGCCGAGCATTTTTCCGAATATGCCGACCGCTGCATGACGGCGGAGTTGGAGCGTCGCATCGGAACCGAACGTTCCGTGCGCCGGCGCGTTGCCCTGGCCGTGCGCCTTCGCTTCAGTGAGTTGGCACCTCACCGCGAAGCCGTGCGCCGGTCCATCGCATTCCTCACTTTGCCGCATAATGCCAACGTGGCCGCCCGCTGCGCTTGGCGCACGGTGGACTCCATATGGCACGCAATCGGCGACCGGTCGGTGGATTTCGCTTACTACACCAAGCGCGCTTCCCTGGGCTGTGTCTACGGGGCGACCGTGCTGTATTGGCTGGGCGACGATTCGGAGGACCATGCCGAGACCTGGTCCTTTCTAGAACGCCGGATAGAGGGCGCCGCGACGCTTTCCAAATTCAATCCCAAGGGCATCTTGGAACGATTCGCACACTTCGGGCGACCGCCGCGCCCGGGCGCAATGCGAGCACGGTGAAACTGAACGTCCATCGATACAAGATCGGTACAAAACGAAACGGGCGCCGCCGAAGGCCGCGCCCGTTTCGTTGGCAGGAGGGGGGGGAGATCCTGCCTTTTCCAGCAAGGAGGGCCGTTGCTGGTTATCTACCAAAGGTGACTCGGAAAGTGCACCAAATCCAGTAACATCGGATCACGGTTCAGTGAAGGCTCGGCTTCGCTACGGGGCGGGTGCCGAGCCCTTGGAGAAGAGGCGGGTCACATGGCCCATCTTGCGGCCGGACCGGGTCTCCAACTTACCGTAAAGATGCAGCTTTGCGCTCCCATCCGACAGATGTTCGGGCCAATCCTCTATGTCGGCGCCGATCAGGTTTTTCATCACAGCATCCGAGTGGCGCTCCGGCGAGCCCAGGGGCAAGCCGCAGATGGCGCGGACGAATTGCTCGAACTGGCTGGTGACGCAAGCATCGATCGTCCAGTGGCCAGAGTTATGGGGTCTGGGCGCGATCTCGTTGACCAATATCTCACCTTGTCGGGTGACGAACATTTCTACAGCCAGCAATCCAACAAGGTCCATGGATTGGGCAATGCGTCCGGCGATGTCCACCGCGTCTCGGGCCAAGGCCTTTGAAATCGGCGCCGGCGCGATGGTGGTGTCCAAGATGTGATTGACGTGACGGTTTTCCACCGGATCGAAGGTGGCGCTATGTCCATCGGAGGTGCGCGCCACGATGGCTGAAATTTCGCGCTCAAAATCGACGAAGGATTCCAAGATTCCTATTTCGGCACCCATCTCGGCCCAGGCGGTTTGGGGGTCCGTGTCCTCTCCCACCATCACCTGTCCCTTACCGTCGTAACCGAGCCGTGTCGTTTTCAAGACAGCGGGCCGGCCCAGGTTTGTCGCCGCCCGCGCCAGCGAATCAGGGCCGGTGACCTTTTCGTAGGCTGCGGTTGGCACGCCGATGGTGGCCATATAATCCTTCTCGCGCAGGCGGTCTTGGGAAATGTGTAAGCATTCCCAACTGGGCCTGACGCAGACCCGCTCGGACAGAAGCTTAACGCAGTCATGGGGGACGTTTTCGAACTCGAATGTGACGACGTCGACGGACGCGGCGAAGCGTTCCAAAGCCGCCGCATCGGAATACGGGGCCACCGTGGCCGCAGCTACATGCTCGGCCGGACTATCGGCCTCGGGCGAAAAGACGTGGCAGCGGTATCCCAGACACGCCGCAGCAAGGGCTGTCATGCGGCCTAACTGGCCGCTACCCATAATACCGATGGTGCTGCCCGGCGGGATGGGCCGGTCGGGGTCTAATTTCAAGGTCTGCTCAAGCGTCGTCGTTGGGCGCGGCGGCCACTTGGTCGGTCTGACGGGCGCGCCAGTCGTCAAGAGCGGCGGCGATGCGCTGGTCATCAAGCGCTAGGACGGCGGCAGCCAGCAGTGCCGCGTTAACGGCGCCGGCGCGTCCGATGGCCAGGGTTCCGACGGGTACGCCGGCGGGCATCTGGACGATGGAGAGAAGACTATCCATGCCCTTCAGCGCGGCGCTCTCGACGGGGACGCCAAAAACGGGGAGCGGCGTCATCGACGCAGTCATGCCGGGCAGGTGCGCGGCCCCGCCGGCGCCGGCAATGATGACTTTGAGGCCCCGGTCGCGGGCGCCGTCAGCATAGTCAAAAAGCCGCTTAGGCGTTCGGTGGGCGGAGACAATCCGAGTCTCGTAGGGAACGCCCAGGGCATCAAGGACATCGGCAGCGTGGCGTAGTGTCGGCCAGTCGGATTGGCTGCCCATAAGGACACCCACCAAGGGATAGTCGTCGGTGGCGGCGCCAGCCATGTCGGAGACTCCTCAGGTTCGGCGAAAGCCGGCAATTATAAGGCGGCCCCGACTGATCGCAAGCGCGTCGGGGGAATCCTTTTGTTTCGTCTTTGAGCGAGTGCTAGCCTGACTAGGCAAGTTGGAGGCAGGGCCATGAGTGACATTGAGGCGCCGGGCTTCATTCCTGCAGTGGCGGCTCTTGACACGCGGGATCAACAAGATCGGCAGGAATCCCAGAGCCAGTCGGAGGCCGAAGACAAGGCCGCTGATGAACCATCGGGCGAGCGCAACATCGCCGACGTGGCGTTCATTATGGGCATTCCGGCCGCTGAGTTGACGGCCAAGGTGCAAGAGGCGTTGACCATAATCATGGCCGAGTTCGACCGGGTGCGCGGCGAACTGGACCATATCAAGGAGCACGCCCACTACCTGGAAGAGCTAACCGACCAACACCCCTTCCTTCCCGTTATGAGCCGCCGCGCCTTGCTTCGTGAGCTATCGCGCGTACTGACTCGTGCCGAAAGCGCAGAAACTACCAGCAGTTTTCTCTATCTCGGAATTACCAACTTCGAGGACATCAAGCGCACACAGGGACGCTTGGCCGCCGAGGCGACAATGGCTCATGCGGTCGCGGTGCTTAGTGAATCGCTCAGGGGCAGCGATTTTGTCGGCGGCCTGGAGGGCAATGACCTAGCGGTCATCCTCACCGTGACCGAGGAGGCGGCGGCCATCGAGAAGGCTCAGGAGTTGGTCGTCGTCTTGGCCGGCCGGCCTTTCGAATGGCAGGGCCAGACGATCAACCTTGCTGTCGCATGGGGGCTTCATTCTTTCGACGCCGGCGAAAGCGTAGATGATATTCTTGAGACGGCGGACAGGGACCGCCGCGCCCGCGATACCACTTAGGCGATGATGTCGGGCAAAAGCTGGCTTTCCAGCTTGGCGATCTGGTCTTTGAGAACAAGTTTTCGTTTCTTCAGGCGTTTGACCTGAAGTTGATTAACGGACGCTTTTTCGGAAACGCGCAAAATGACGTCGTCAAGGTCACGATGTTCAGTCTTGAGCAGTTCCAGATTTCGCCGGAGCGCTTCCGTATCGGCCATCGTTCCCAAAACTCATCGAAAGGGGTTGTATCTTAGCAAATCTCACCCGAAATGGATATTAATGATGTATTCCACCGCGTGTCGGGCCGGGGCACAGAAGGAAAGGACACACCATGACAAGCGGAACGATCAAGAGGATCGGCGTATTGACCAGCGGCGGCGATTGCGCGGGCCTGAATGCAGCCATTCGCGCCGTCGTGCAAAGAGCCATCCGCGGTTATGAATGGGAGGTCCTCGGTATTAAGGAGGGTACGCGAGGGCTTTTGGATCGTCCGCTGATCTACGAGGAATTGAGCCTTCGTATCTTCACCGGCAACATTCTGCGCATGGGCGGCACCATTTTGGGGACTGTCAACAAGGGCGATCCCTTCGCCTACGACATGCCCGACGGGACCGTAGAGGACCGCTCGCAAGCATTCGTCGACGGCATCCACGAACTTGGCTTGGACGGCTTGATCGGCATTGGCGGTGACGGCAGCATGAAGATTCTCAGCCGTCTGGCCAGACAGGGCGGCTTTCCCTTCATCGGTATCCCCAAGACCATCGACAATGACGTGCCATTCACGGAGTTTTCGATCGGTTTCGCCACGGCCGTCACAGCGGCCTCGGAGGCGCTCGATCGTTTGCAGCCGACGGCGGCTAGCCACCAACGCGTAATGATCTTGGAGGTCATGGGGCGTGATGCTGGGCACTTGGCGCTCAACGCCGGCATCGCGGGTGGCGTCGATGTCATCTTAATTCCCGAGATTCCCTACCACTTGCGAAAGATCGCGGACAAGATAGCGGGTCTGCGCGATCAAGGCCGCAACCACGCCCTCGTCGTATGCTCAGAAGCAATCCGGTCGGCCGATGGTGAGTCGGTTACCACCACGCATGCGGATGGCGAGATACGCTACGGCGGCGTCGGGCACGGGCTGGGCGAACAGATCGCCCAACTGACCGGTGCCGAAACCCGGGTCACGGTGCTTGGGCATGTACAGCGCGGCGGTGCGCCATCCAGCCGCGACCGCATCATCGCTTCAGCCTTCGGGGTGCACGCTGTCGACCAGTTGGCTGAGGGACGGACCGATCGCATGGTCGCCTGGCAGCATCGCGAGGTGGTGGCAGTACCTCTGGAAGAGGTGGTAAGCCGCAATCACAATGTCGATGTTAACGGTACTCTGGTCAAGACGGCACGGGGGCTCGGCATCTGTCTCGGCGATTGATCACATCGACCAAATTTAGGGCATCGCCGCCTAGATTTTTTTAGCGCACCGGAGTATCATAAAGAACGTTCGATAAACTGACCTCAAGGAGGATAACGCCATGAGCGTTGACGAGAGGATCGACGCCTTAAAAGCCAAGCATCAGGCCCTTGAAACCGCCATCGAACAAGAAAACAGCCGACCTCTCCCCGACGATGTTGCGATCGTCGATCTCAAAAAGCAAAAACTTCGAATCAAAGACGAACTGTCCACCATTACCAGCTAGCTAGCGGTTTCCTCCCCGCCGCACGGGGCGGAACGGCACTCAGGTGTCGTCGCCGGAAGGGTTCCTGTGACACGGAGGGGTGATGACCAACCGCTACGACGAAGCCTACACCCGCTCACTGCAAGATCCGGAAGGGTTCTGGGGCGAAGCGGCTGACGATATCCACTGGCATAAACGTTGGGACAAAGTCTTCGACGATTCCAACGCGCCGTTTTACCGCTGGTTCGTGGGGGGCAAGGTCAACACGTGTTTCAATGCCCTCGACCGCCACGTCGATGGGGGGCGTGGTGAACAGGCGGCGCTGATATACGATAGCCCCGTCACCGGTAACACGGTCAAAACCTTTACCTACCGCGAGTTGCGCGATCAGGTGGCACGTTTCGCCGGGGCGCTCCGCAGCCTTGGCGTCGGCCCGGGTGACCGAGTTGTGATCTATATGCCCATGGTGCCCGAGGCCATCGTCGCCATGCTGGCGACGGCGCGGCTGGGAGCGGTGCATTCGGTCGTGTTTGGTGGCTTCGCCGCGGGTGAATTGGCAGGGCGTATCGACGACGCCCAGCCGCGTGTCATCGTCTCTGCCTCCTGTGGCATTGAGGTCAACCGCGTCATCGCCTACAAGCCACTCCTTGACGGCGCCATCGAACTGGCACGGCACAAGCCCGACGCCTGCGTCATTTTGCAACGCCCCCAGGAAAAGGCCGCCTTGGTCGACGGCCGAGACCACGATTGGGACGCCGTCATGGCCACGGCGGAGCCCGCCGACTGTGTTCCCGTGGCCGCCACCGATCCCCTTTATATCCTTTATACCTCTGGCACCACAGGCACGCCCAAGGGCGTCGTGCACGACAACGGCGGCCATATGGTGGCGCTCAAATGGTCGATGCGGAATATCTACGACGTGGAACCTGGGGACGTTTACTGGGCGGCCTCCGACGTCGGCTGGGTGGTGGGCCATTCCTATATCGTCTATGGACCGCTGCTGCACGGCTGTACGACCATCCTCTATGAGGGCAAGCCGGTCGGCACGCCCGATGCCAGCGCCTTCTGGCGAATAATTTCCGAGCACGGCGTCAACGTGCTGTTCACGGCGCCGACGGCCTTTCGTGCCATTAAGCGCGAGGACCCGGACGCCAAGCTCATGGGGCGCTATGATCTTTCCCACTTTAAGATGCTTTTCCTGGCCGGCGAGCGCACCGATCCCGACACTCTGGCCTGGGCCGAGAGCAATCTGGGCAAGCCCGTCGTCGATCACTGGTGGCAGACCGAGACAGCTTGGGCCATCGCCGCCAACTGCATGGGCCTGCACCCCTTTCCGATCAAGCCGGGCTCGCCGACCAAGGCGGTGCCGGGTTGGGACGTCCACGTTGTCGATGCCGACAACAATGAAGTGGAGTCGGGCACCATCGGCGCCATCGTGATAAAGCTGCCGCTGCCGCCGGGAGCCCTGCCGACTCTGTGGAATGCCGACGACCGCTTCGTCGAGTCCTATCTCGCCGAGTTCCCCGGTTATTACAAGACCGCCGACGCTGGCTGCATTGACGGTGACGGATACATCTATGTCATGGCGCGCACCGACGATATCATCAACGTCGCCGGCCACCGCTTGTCCACCGGCGCCATTGAAGAAGTTTTGGCCGCCCATGCCGATGTCGCCGAATGCGCGGTTGTCGGCGTCGCCGATGGCATCAAGGGCCAGGTTCCAATCGGATTTCTGGTTCTCAAGGCGGGCGTCGGGCGGTCCAGCGAAGACATCGTCGCCGAAGTGGTGGGGATGGTACGCGAGCGGATTGGCCCCGTAGCCGCCTTCCGTCAGGCCGCCGTGGTTGAAGGCTTGCCCAAAACACGCTCGGGCAAGATCCTGCGCGGCACCATGCAGAAGATCGCCGACGCCGAAGACCACAAAATACCGCCGACCATCGACGACCCAACGGTTCTGGACGGAATCGAACAGGCTTTAATGCGACTGGGATACGCCGGCGCGCGGCCCTGATCCCTACCACCACGCATCCCATCACCATTCCGGCTAATGCAGACCTAGGAGTAGACCCATGACCAATAAAAAGCTCTTTGCTTCCCTCGGCCTCGACGCGAAGGCTCTGCCCGGCGGAAACCTTACCGTTTGCTCGCCGATCAACGGCGCCCCCATTGCCAGTTTGCGGGTCGACACTGCGCGCGACCTAAAAAAGAAGATTGACCGTGCTCAGCAGGCATTCCTTGCATGGCGAACGGTGCCGGCACCGCGCCGCGGTGAGTTGATTCGTCTTTTAGGCAACGAACTGCGCCGCAACAAGAAGGCTCTGGGCCACTTGGTTTCCCTTGAGAACGGCAAGATCCTGGCCGAGGGCATGGGCGAGGTGCAAGAGATGATCGATATCTGCGACTTCGCGGTTGGGCTGTCGCGCCAACTCTACGGCCTCACCATTGCCTCCGAGCGTCCCGGCCACAGGATGATGGAGAGCTGGCACCCACTGGGTGTCGTTGGCGTCGTCTCGGCTTTCAATTTTCCGGTTGCCGTGTGGTCGTGGAATTTCGCCTTGGCCATCGTTTGCGGCGACCCGGTGGTATGGAAGCCATCGACCAAGACACCGATTACGGCTCTTGCCTGCCAGGCTTTATTCAAGCGCGCGCTCAAGCGCTTTGGCGACGCGCCGGAAGGGCTTTCGGAAGTGGTCATTGCTTCGCGAAAGATCGGCGACCGCATGATGGATGATCCCCGACTCAGGTTGATCAGTGCGACGGGCAGCACGGCCATGGGGTGCAAGATTGCGCCTCGCATCGCCGGACGCTTCGGCCGCACGATTCTGGAGTTGGGCGGCAATAACGCCATGATCGTTACGCCGACGGCGGACCTTGACCTTGCCATCCGCGCCATACTGTTTGCCGCTGTCGGCACCGCAGGCCAGCGCTGTACCTCTCTGCGCCGCCTGATCGTCCACCGCGATGTTTATGACGAGGTGTTGGAACGGCTTAAGAAGGCCTACGCCAGCATCACCGTCGGCGACCCGTTGGCGCCCAAAACCCTGGTCGGACCGCTTATCGACAAGTGGGCGTTCAAAACCATGCAAGACATGCTCAAAGCGGTGGCAAAGGAGGGCGGCACGGTAACCGGTGGCGAGCGCGTCATGGCTCGGCGCTATCCCAAGGCCTACTACGTCGATCCGGCCATCGTTGAAATGCCCAAACAGACGGCCAACGTGCACGAAGAAACCTTCGCCCCCATCCTTTACGTCATGAAGTATCGCACCTTCGACCAGGCCATCCACATTCATAACGACGTGCCTCAGGGTTTGTCGTCGTCGATTTTCACCAATGACGTGCGCGAGGCAGAGGCATTCGTTTCGGCGGCGGGCAGTGATTGCGGTATCGCCAACGTCAACATCGGACCTTCGGGGGCCGAAATCGGCGGTGCTTTCGGCGGCGAAAAGGAAACCGGCGGCGGCCGCGAATCGGGCTCGGATGCATGGCGCGGCTACATGCGTCGCGCCACCAACACCATCAACTATTCGCGTGAACTGCCCCTCGCTCAGGGCATCAAGTTCGGGGAATAGGGGTCAAGCCCCCGACGGAGTTTCGTCGGGAGACGGTTTGGATTCTTCGCTTTCCGGCTCGGGCGCCGGCGCTGTGGCGGACGTTCCGAAGACGGTTTCAACCGACTCAGGGGCAGTTGTGGGCGGTGGCGGCGCTTTTGGGGCCGCGCCGAAAACCACCTCCGCCGTCTCGTTGGCAGGGATTTCGTCTGGCGCCGGTGGTTCCTCCTCGATGGTCTTCTTCGTTACGCCGGCGGCCGCTTTCTCTATCGACGGTTCGGTGGAGTGTGTCGTGTCCGTTGCCTTCGCCGCGCCATGCACCGTGCCGGCGCGGGCGCGCGCCAGATTGACAGATTTTTCAAGGTCCGCCTCGCTGCACAGGCCAAGGGGGATGGGGTTCTGCGGCTTGATGTTGGATGTGTTCCAGTGGGTTTTCTCACGCACCGCGTTGATTGTCGGTTTGGTCGTGCCGATGAGCCTGGAGATTTGCGCGTCACTGAGCTCTGGATAGTTCTTCAAAATCCATGCGATGGCGTCGGGGCGGTCCTGGCGCTTGGATACTGGCGTGTAGCGTGCGCCCTTAGGCTTGGACTGGGGCAGCGGCAATGTCGGCTTGGCCATCTTCAGGCGTTGCTTTGCGTCGGTGGCGCAGCGCTCGATCTCTTCGATCGTCAATTGTCCGTTGGCAATCGGATCCAGACCCAGTACGCCGATCGCTACCTCGTCGTCGGCAATAGCCTGCACCTCAAGCGGGTGCATGCCGCAAAATTCAGCAATCTGGTCGAACGTGAGCACAGTATTTTCGACGAGCCAAACGGCCGTCGCCTTGGGCATGAGAGGCAGCGCCATCTCGATTCACCTTGTACAAGAAATACCAAAATAATACGCACCCATGCGGGCGTATTCCAACCTTATAGCGCGCCGGTGGGCAGGTGGTCAAACCGTGTTCGAATGTCCACCGTCACACGGTGAGCATGATCTTTCCGATGTGGGCGCTACTCTCCATCAGGCGGTGGGCTTCGGCGGCTTGAGCGAGGGGAAAGGTGGCATGAATCACCGGCTTGATGTTGCCTGTATCGATCAGCGGCCAAATGCGTTCCCTTAACGTAGCGGCAATGGCGGCCTTACGCTCCACGGTCAGGGGTCGCAGCAATGAGCCCATAACGGAAAGCCGCTTGACCATCATTGGACGCAGGTCCACGTCGACCCGGCTGCCCTTCAGGAAGGCGATGTAGACCAGCCGCCCTTCAATGGCCAGGGCTTCAATGTTGCGGGCTACGTAGTCGCCGCCGACCATATCGAGAATGACGTCAACACCCTTGTCCCCGGTGAAATCGCTGACCGCTGAGACAAAATCGTCGGTGCGGTAGTTCACCGCGAGCTCCGCGCCCAGTGATCGGCAGGCGGCGCATTTCTCGGCGCTGCCCGCCGTTACTGCGACCGGTGAGCCAAGGTTCTTGGCCAACTGAATGGCGGCGACGCCGATGCCGCTGGAACCGCCGTGCACCAACAGTGTTTCGCCGGGTTGTAGTGCCGCACGCTCGAAGACGTTTGTCCATACCGTGAAATAGGTCTCGGGCAGGGACGCCGCCTGTACCAGATCCAGCCCCTTTGGAATGGGCAGGCAGTGAGCCGCCGGAACCGGGCAGTATTGAGCGTATCCGCCACCGGCGACGAGGGCGCAGACGGGATCACCCACGGACCACTCCACCGCCGCGTCGTCCCGTGCCACTACCTCGCCGGCGATTTCCAGGCCCAAAAGGTCGGTCGCCCCATCGGGCACCGGGTAGTTACCCATGCGCTGGAACGTATCGACCCGGTTGACGCCCGCCGCTGCTACCTTGATCAGCACTTCGCCGGGGCCGGGATGGGGCAGCGAACGGGTTCCCGATTTCAATACCTCGGGGCCGCCCGGCGCGCAGATTTCGACGCAGGTCATGGTCTCTGGCAGGGGTGCGGTCATGGTGGAGGACTCCGCGTCTGGTTACTCAGGAAGCTGCCCGATCGGCGGCCTGGCGGCCCAGGATGGAGCATTCGACAAGGACCTGGCGCACCTTCGCCTCGTCGTCGGGTGTCAACGGTTCCACCGGTTCGCGCGGATAACCGGCGGGCAGTCCCAGCATGTTCAGCGCCGCCTTGTAGCCCGACGGACGGGTGCCTGTCCCCAAGACCGTATTGAAAACGGCGATCAGCCTTTCCTGCCATTGCAGTCGTTCCCCGATCGACATGCTCTCGGCCTCAAGAAGACGGTTCGTCTCTTTGCCGAATAGGTCGGGACCGGTCGAGATGAATCCCGATGAGCCCAAGAGGATGGCGGGCAGAATATTCTCGCCGTTGCCGATGAAGACCGCTATGCGGTCGCGGAACTGCAGAAGGGTCCGCGATGCGTGCTTCATATTTTCGTTGGATTCCTTAATGGCGACGACGGGGGCTACGTCCAGGATGGCTTCCAAGGTGTCGTGGTCGATGTTCATTCCGGTGCGCAGCGGCGTGTTGTAGACCATCATCGGTAACGGTGCCGCCTTGGCCACCGCCGCGAAGCGGCCGACGATCTCGCTCTTGGTGCCGTTGAGCACGTAGGACTGGGGCTGCACGCAAATACCGTCGGCGCCAGCGTCGGCCGCCGCCACCGAACGCGCTACTGTCTCAGCGGTGGTCACGGCGCTGGTGCCGACGAAAACGGGGACGCGGCCTGCCGCCGTCTTCATGGCGGTTCGGGTGATTTGTTTCAGTTCCTCTTGTGAAACCGCCCAGGACTCACCGTTGTCGCCAAGGATCAGAAAGCCACCGCAATCGCAGTCCATGTGCCAAGTGAGAATCTCGGCGAAGGCGTCAAGCATAAGATCACCCGAGCGGCTGAACGGTGTCACCGCCGCCGGTACATGCCCCTGCACGGTCATTGTTGCCATGGTAGTGTCTCCTCTCCAGGATCGCTGGACGGAAGCCTCGATATCGGACCTGAATTTCCAAGTCCCGAGTAATTTTGTCCGTGAACCGCCGATGATAGGTGCCGTCGGCAAGCCGGTCAACGCCGGGTCACTCGCTTGACGGCCGGCGGAGGCGGTTGCTACGGTTTTGCCGTCGTGTCGATGGACTTTGGGTGCGGAACATGGACCTGGACGATCTGGAGCCAAGGAACAAGAAGCCCGAGCCAAGGAATCTGGACGTCATGTCCATCGAGGCCCTGAACGAATACATCGGCGAACTGGAAGTGGAAATCGCCCGTATCCGTCAGGCAATCGCTGCTAAAAAAGAGGCCCGCGACGGCGCCGATTCGGTCTTCAAGATTTAGCGTCTTTGACCTCAATCATTGTTGTTAATCGAAATTTAAGGAAAGGTGTTTAGGCTGGATAGTGGATGGAAGGCGGTCTTTGTTGGCCGTTTCTAACTTCCATTCCTCTTCAGAGCCTCCCTGTTAAACTCGCGCCGCCCCTCATGGGGCGGCGTTTTTTTGTTTGCCGAACCTCTTGACCGAAGCGGGGGGCCTTGTTTACAGTTTCGGCAATAAGAACGTTCGCGCGAGTTTGGCAGGGGTACGCAGAATAAAAGAGGGGCCGCCGAATGGCGGCCCCTCTGTCATTTTGAGCCCAGGAAAGGCTCTTCAGGCGGCTTTCGATTCGATCGTCTTGGCTTTGTCACCGCCAATCTCAATCTTGCGGGGCTTCTTCTCCTCAGGGACTTCGCGGGTCAGATCAATGTGGAGAAGGCCGTTGAGCAAGTTGGCCCCTGTCACCTTGATGTGCTCGGCGAGCGCGAAACGGCGATCAAATGAGCGCCCTGCGATACCCCGGTGGAGGTAGGCGTTCTCGGCATTGTTCTTGGCCGCCTTGCCGGAGATCGAAAGCGTATCCTCCTTGACCGTAATATCCAGATCGTCGGTGGAGAATCCGGCGACCGCCATGGAGAGGCGATAAGCATCCTCGCCCAAGGCCTCGATGTTGTAGGGCGGGTAAGAGGACACCGATTCGTCCGTGTGCGTAGCGGCGTCGAAGAGACGCTGCATGCGCTCAAAGCCGATGGTGGAACGGAAGAGAGGCGTAAAGTCGATGGTCGTCATGGCCATATCCTTTCTATTGAAGCAACATGGTTTTCCAGAGGCCCACCCGGACCGTCCTTGCCGGACAATCCGTAAACGGTCGAACCCCGTTTGAATTTGGTGATCGAACCCAATCCATAGGCATTCGCCACCGATCCTGAAATGGGTCGGTTGGAGCCTTGTGTCAAGCTGGACGGGAGGCGAACTAGGGTGGAACAGAAGCGGCCCGGTGAGTTTCCAGGTCGGCGGTTGTTGTGTCAGGCTTCTTGCTTTGTGGTCTCTTGCACCGGCGCGCCGCTCGCAGGCACGGCAGGCGGGGTGGCGACCGGCACTTCAGGTTGCGCAGGCTGAGTTACAGGGTTCGGCTTTGCCGTCGCGCCGGTAGGCACAGCCGTCGGAGCGGGTTGAGGCGCCGCCGCCGGGGCCGGCGATCCAGCCGTCGCCGGTTTCTGGGCAGGGGAGGGCGCCTTGACCTCTGGTGCCTCTTGTTTCGGCTTAGCGGGTGTTGCCGCAGGTGCCGCTGCCTTTTCGGTCTCGCCTTGCGGGGCCGGATCGGCCTCCTGGGTCTCGCTTGCTTCCCACAGAACTTCGAAGAGCGTGATCGGGTCATCGAAGCCCTTCATGTCGAAACCGCCCTGATTGGAAAATTTGAAGTCCTTGCCGGCACAAATGCCGCGCACGATCTCGGAAACGTAAATCTCTTCGGAACTAGCTTTGTCGACGATGCGCGCAGCCAATTGGACTGTGGTCCCGAACAGGTCGTCGTCCTCGGCAATGGGCTCGCCGGCGTTGATGCCGATCTTGAGATGTAACGGCAGATCGGCATTTGACTCATTGTGAGTCGCCGTTTTTTGTTGAATGGAGATAGCCGCTTCGACACCGTTCGACGTGGTGGGGAACGAGCACATGATGCCGTCGCCGGTGTGCTTGACCTCTCTGCCCCCGTAAGTGTTGAGGGCATCTCGGACGATGCGGTTGTGGGTGCGCACTACCTGCTGAGCCACCTCGTCGCCTCGCGTCTGGGTCAGGGCGGTTGATCCCACCATGTCAGTAAACATGACGGTGATGGGGCCAGTGTCCGCTTCCTTGGCCTTGGGTTTGTCCCACTCCACCAAGGCTTCGTGGAGTTGCCTGGCTCCGTCGGCATCACCGCCAATAAATATGTTCATGGCGTTACGACCGGCCTGATACATTTGCATGTAGCGCGAATCGGCAAGCAGGTACTCTTCACACTTATGGGCAAAAGAGGTCGCCTGATCCTTCTTGAAGCCCATAACCTCGACCAATCCGCTAAGGATTGTGGCGGCGTCCTCGTCATCCAGATCGCGGTCGCTGCTCATGGCTTCGCAGGCGCCTGCGAGGAACAGGTTGACGCCGAACTTGTTGAAGTTGTCCATCGACTTGCTCGCCGTCTTGACGTGCTCCAGGGCTTGGCCCAGGAACGTCATCATGTAGACTTTTTGCGTTTCTGCGTCCGACGACAATTCGTCGACCGGAGGCTGCTCTTCCTCGGCAGGTTCCTCTTGCTCTGCCTCTTCTTCTTTTTCTTTCGTCTTCTCTTCTTCGG
>Ga0187827_10003799_pt1 | contig 19119 bp, 29 predicted proteins | sample ETNtaG_39_FD_167969 | JGI IMG/M metagenome (GOLD analysis project Ga0187827, IMG submission 167969) | Marine microbial and viral communities from oxygen minimum zone, Eastern Pacific Ocean - ETNP2014_SV_150_PacBio MetaG (Illumina Assembly) | ecosystem: Environmental > Aquatic > Marine > Hypoxic... | reverse complement strand
GGTAAACACCATGAATACCAGTGGCAAGACCCGCCGCCGGGGCAAATACGCGGGAGTTACCAGAGGCCGGAAGAAGGCCTTCATCTTTATCCCTTCAGACCAGAGAATCGAGATTATCTGAGGTGACCTATGCCGATTAAACAATTCAAACCCGCAACACCATCGCTCAGGTTCACGGCTCTCGTGTCCAGCGAAGGGCTTTCGAAGGTCAAGCCGGAAAAGAGCCTGCTTCGCCCGATCAAGAAAACCGGTGGCCGGAACCACAAGGGCCGCATCACCAGCCGTTTTCGCGGCGGCGGGCATAAGCGCCGTTATCGAGTGATCGATTTTAAGAGAAACAAAGATGGCATCCCGGCCAAAGTGGCCACCATCGAGTATGACCCCAATCGTTCGGCTCGAATCGCCCTTTTGCATTACACCGACGGCGAGAAACGCTACATCATCGCGCCCAGGGGGCTGGAAGTCGGTCAGATGATTCATTCCGGCGAAGATGTCGAGCCCAGGCTGGGGAACTGCATGCCCCTGGCGAAAGTGCCGCAGGGCGTCTCCATCTATAATATTGAGATGCAGCCCGGCAAGGGTGGACAGCTCTGCCGCAGTGCAGGCAGCTTTGCCACCATCCAGGCCAAGGAAGGCAAACACGTCCTGGTCACGATGCCCTCCGGCGAAGTCCGAAAAGTCCTCGCAACCTGTCGTGCCACTATCGGCCAGACGGGCAATCTCGATTACACCGCCCAGACACTCGGCAAAGCCGGTCGCAAACGCTGGCTCGGACGCCGGCCCCATGTCCGTGGCACTGCACAGAACCCCGTATGCCATCCGATGGGTGGTGGAGAAGGCCGCACGGCCGGCGGGCGTCATCCTTGTTCGCCGCAGGGCCGTCCGGCAAAGGGTGGAAACACCCGCCGCAAGCGTAAGTCCAGTGACAAATTGATTATTCGTGGAAGAAAGAGGTCAGGTAAATGAGTCGTTCCCTAAAGAAGGGGCCTTTCGTGGATGAAAAGCTCTTTCGCAAAGTAATGAGGCAGAAGGACACCGGTGCTCGCGATCCGCTGCAGACCTGGTCGCGCAGTTGCACCATCGTTCCTGAGTTTGTTGGGCATACATTCAATATTCACAACGGAAAGAGCTTTCAGCGACAGTACATCACCGAAGACATGGTGGGACACAAGCTGGGAGAGTTCGCGCCGACACGCACTTACCGTGGGCACGGCGGGGCCAAAAACTAACCTGAAGAGAGACAATGGCTGACACGTATCATTCAACTCATAAATTTGCACGGATCTCGCCCAAGAAGGTGCGCTTGATCGTGGATCTGGTACGCGGAAAAAAACTGCAGGACGCCATGAGCATTCTACAGAACAGCCCGCAGCGTGGCGCCACTTTCGTCGACAAGGTTCTCCGCTCTGCCCTGGCGAATGCCGAAAACGACGATTCAGACGCGGATGAAGATGAATTCTTCGTTTCCAAAGCTGTGGTGGACCGTGGGCCGATTATTTATCGGGGACGTGCCGCTTCTCAGGGCCGCTACACACGGATTCGCAAGCGAACCAGCCATATTCATATCGAAATTTCAACCGTTTAAAGGATTCAGCATCGTATGGGCCAGAAAGTTCACCCACTCAGTTTCAGGATAGCCGTCACCGAGCCCTGGAGATCCCGCTGGTACGCCACCAAGCGAGAATTCGGCGAATACCTGATCGAAGACAAGAAGATTCGAAATCTGATCAAGGAGAATTACAAATACGCCGGTATTCCACGCATTGATATCGAGCGCACTCGTGAAGAGATCAAGGTCATTCTTCACGCGGCTCGCCCGGGCGTCATTATCGGTCGGAAAGGCGCAGAGGTAGAACGCCTGCGTGAGTCACTCAAAGACACCGTTGAACGTAAGATCGAAGTAGAAATTGTCGAAGTCCCCCAGCCCGAGCTCGAAGCCCAGCTCGTCGCCGAAGGCGTTGCGGAGCAGCTTGAAAAGAGGGCACCGTTCCGCCGTGTGCTGAAAAAGACCATCGAGACCGCAGTTCAGCTTGGATGCCAGGGAATCAAGATTCAGATCAGTGGCCGCCTCGGTGGTGCGGAAATGTCCAGAACCGAACGTACGGGTTCGGGAAGCATTCCGCTGCAAACCCTTCGGGCCAAAATTGATTACGGATTTACTGAAGCCAAGACCACCTACGGCCGCATAGGCGTGAAGGTTTGGATATATAAGGGCGAGGTAATAGGAAAGGAGGGTTCCAATGCCTCTGATGCCTAAAAGAGTCAAATGGCGAAAAGTCCAGCGGGGCAGCGTCAAAGGCAACGCCTGCCGCGGTAATCGCGTATCATTCGGCTCATTCGGCCTGCAGGCCCTCGAGCCCGGCTGGATTACTGCCCGCCAGATCGAAGCCGGCCGCATTGCCGCGAGCCATTACCTCGGCAGTGAGGGAAAGCTGTGGATACGAGTGTTCCCGGACAAGCCCGTCAGCGCCCGCCCTGCAGAAAGCCGCATGGGCAGTGGCAAAGGAGAGCCGGAAAAGTGGATCGCAGTCGTTCGACCGGGAACGGTCATGTTCGAGCTCGGAGGAGTACCCGAAGATATTGCCAGAAACACTCTCAACCGTATGGCGCACAAGATGCCCATACGCACGAGAATGGTCCTGGCAGGAGGTTAATAGTGGATATCGACGAAATTCGTTCATCAACAGATGAAGAGCTGAAGCGGAGATACATCGACGTCCGTAAGGAATTCTTCCAGCTTCAGATTCGGTTCACTACGGAGCAGGTGGAGAATCCTCGCCAGAAGCAAGACCTCCGCCGTGAATTAGCCCGTATAAAGACTATTTTGAGACAGAGAGAACTAGAAGCGGAGAGTGCGAATGCCTAGAGCAGAAAAAACTAAAAGCCTGGTCGGTGTAGTCAGCAGCAACAGAATGCAGAAGTCGGCCACTGTTGAGGTCGAACGCCTCGTCCTGCATCCGGTTGTCCAGAAATATGTGAAACGCAAGACCAAGTTTCACGTACACGATGAAGAAGACACCGCCAACATCGGCGACACCGTCAGAATTATTCCCACGCGGCCCATCAGCAAAACCAAGAACTGGAAGCTGGTCGAAGTGGTTACCAGAGCCAATATTTGAGAACAGAACAGAGAACGTTGAAATGATTCAGATGCAAAGCAGATTGGATGTAGCCGACAACAGCGGAGCAAAATCCGTGATGTGCATCCAGGTTTTAGGCAGTGGCAATAAGAAAGTCGCCGCCATCGGTGACGTCATCGTCGGCTCGGTCAAAAAAGCGCAGCCCGGTTCAGATATCAAACAGGGCGACGTTATCAGGGCCGTCATCGTTCGCTCGAGATATGGCGTACGCCGCGACGACGGCAGCAAAGTGCGCTTTGATGGAAACGCAGTTGTCATAGTAGATGCCGACGGCAACCCCAGGGGCACCCGCATTTTTGGAGCGGTCGCCAGGGAATTGCGCCAGAAAAACTTTACCAGAATTCTATCACTCGCAACGGAAGTAGTTTGAGTCATGATCCAGAAAGGCGATCGTGTCATCCTCCTGAAGGACATTACATACACCGAGTCATTCAATGAAGACGAGGAAAAGACCCCGAGCTCATTGAAGGGTGACACGGCGCGTGTCCTACTGGTGGATAAAAAGAAGGGGAAGGTGATCGTTGAAGGCGTGAATATGCGCAAGAAGGCAATCCGGCCCAGCCAGGACAATCCTCGTGGCGGCTGGATTACTAAAGAAATGGCCATCGATATCTCCAATGTGATGTTGTTCTCGCCGGAATTAAGTCACGGCGTGAAATCAAAAGTCGTCGTTGAAGAAGGCAGGAAAAAGCGAGTAGACAAAAAGTCGGGAACAGAGATTCCGTTCCCGAATGCATAGAAAAAAGCGGGCGATTAGCTCAGTTGGCTAGAGCGCTTGCTCGACACGCAAGAGGTCACTGGTTCGAGTCCAGTATCGCCCATGAGAAAGGAATATTTTTTTCAGGCAGACGTAATTATTGAGAGAGCAAAATGGCAGCAAGGCTTGAGCAAAGATACAAAGACGAAATCGTCCCGACGCTGATGACGGAATTCGGGCACACCAGCGTGATGTCCGTACCCCGCGTCACCAAAATAGTAGTCAGCATGGGGATCGGCAGATCGCAGGAAGACGAGAGTATCATGACCGAAGCGGTAGATGCCATGGCCGCCATTACCGGACAGAAGGCAAAGATCTGCCGGGCAAAAAGGCCAATCGCCGGTTTTCACCTGCGTGAAGGCAACGTCGTTGGAGCGGTCGTCACCTTGCGCCGCTCCCGTATGTATGAATTTCTTGACCGATTAATAACTGTCGCCGTCCCGCGCATTAAGGACTTTCGTGGTTTGAGCCTGAAATCCTTTGATGGCCGCGGCAATTATAATTTCGGCATTAATGAACAGATTATCTTTCCGGAGATTAATACGGCAAAGCTTGGCCACACCCTCGGAATGAACATCACTATCGTTACTGCAAACGGCACCGATGAGCAGTCAGACAAGCTTTTGACCGCCATGGGTATGCCTTTCGCCCGACCCGAAGAGAATTAAACAGGTATTTATTTATGGCCAAAACAGCCCTGATTGCTAAAGCCAGGAAAAAGCCGAAGTTCAGCTCACGAATCATCTATCGATGCCAGCTCTGTGGGCGGCCTAAAGCTGTTTATCGCAAATTCAGGCTGTGTCGGCTCTGCTTCCGAAATATGGCAAGCAACGGTGAAATTCCAGGCGTTCGCAAGGCCAGTTGGTAATTAAAGGAAAATATTCTTATGTCGATGACGGACCCAGTCGCTGATCTTCTGACCCGAATTCGCAACGCACTCAGCGTTCGCAAGGATTCTGTCGATGTCCCCCTGTCAAAACTTAAAAGAGGCGTCGCTGAAGTCTTGAAAAGAGAAGGATATATCAACGACATAAAAACACTCGATGTTGAAGGAAAGGGCTTTCTGAGGATTTATCTGAAATATGGCCCCGAAGGAGAAGATATCATCGTTAGTATTCAGAAAGTCAGCCGGCCGGGCCGAAGAGTTTATCAAGGGTGTGCAGATCTGAAGCCGATTCTGAGGGGAATCGGAATCAGCGTCGTCAGCACACCCCAGGGCGTGCTCTCCGATATTGAATGTCGCGAACGCAATGTCGGGGGTGAAGTCCTCGCTGAAATCTACTAATTGAAGGAGTGAAATAGAATGTCCCGTGTGGGTAAACAGCCGGTTGCTATCGCAGATAAAACAAAAGTAACCCAGGCCGATTCTGTGCTGACAGTCGAAGGTCCTTCGGGGACACTGAGCCTCGATGTCCACCCCCTGATGAGCATTGATATTGATGAAGAGGCCAAGTTGGTAAAAGTGATTCCACAGAATGAGACAGAGAAAGAATGCAAAGCCATCTGGGGGATGACCCGCAGTCTGCTGCAGAATATGGTCACAGGCGTCGTCACCCCTTATGAAAAGAGGCTCGAGGTTGTCGGAATTGGTTATGGAGCATCACTCTCAGGGAATACCCTCGCACTCAACGTCGGGTTCGCCAAAGAGGTCACTCTGACCGTACCCGAAGGGGTGGACGTAGTCATTCCCAACCCCAACATGATTCAGCTCAAGTGCGCTGACAAACAGAAAATCGGACACTTTGCGGCCGTCATCCGCAAGGCAAGACCGCCCGAGCCCTACAACGGTAAGGGCATCAAATACGCTGACGAAGAGATCAAGAGAAAGGCCGGCAAGGCCTTCGTCGGCGGCGCATAACCAATTGGAATACAGGTAGTTGGAATTATGAAAGCTCAGGCCCAAAAAAGTAAAAGACTCACACGGCGCAAGTTTAGAGTGCGCAAAAAGGTGCAGGGGACATGCGAAAGACCTCGCGTCAGCGTTGCCCGATCGCTCAAACATCTGTCGTGTCAACTGATCGATGACGAGGCCGGAACTACCATCCTCGGATTGAGTACGCATTCGGCGAGTTTCAAAGAAGCCGGCAACGGCAGTGCAGGCAATGCGGCCGCCAGCAAGCTGCTTGGTGAACTCGTAGCCAAGGCTGCAGTGGAAAAGGGCATAAGCACGGTCGTCTTCGATAGAAATGGGCTGCGTTATCACGGACGGGTTAAAGCCCTGGCCGATTCCATGCGAGAACACGGACTGAAATTCTAAAGAACGGAAAACCAATAATGGGTGCACAGCAAGAATACCAGCAAGACCCCGATGTCATTGAAAATGTGATCAAAATTTATCGCTGCGCCGCAGTGGTAAAAGGTGGTCGTCGATTCAGTTTTTCCGCGCTTGTCGTCGTAGGCGATGGCAAGGGGCGCGTCGGGATCGGCTACGGCAAAGCCAATGAAGTTCCGTCGGCCGTCGATAAAGCCATGAAAGATGCTCGTCGAAATCAGGTGAATGTGACGATTCTTAATGAGACGATTCCACACGAAATAGTCGGCCGGTTCGGATCTGCCAGAGTCATCCTTGCCCCTGCCGGCCCAGGAACGGGCATCATTGCCGGCGGGCCGGTCCGAGCGGTCCTTCAGGCAGCGGGAGTCCAAAATATTCTTACTAAAACACATCGGACTACTAATCCCAAAAACATCGCCAAGGCTACTTTGGACGGCTTGGTCAAATGCCGCACCATTGAACAAGTCGAAAAGCTCCGAGGCCGGAAGCTGACTGCAACTGAATAAACGAGTGAATTATGGATCTGAGCCAATACAAACAGACAGAACACAAACGCAAAGCCCGGAAAAGAGTCGGTCGAGGACTGGGTTCGGGCTGTGGCAAAACCTGTGGACGCGGCCAGAAGGGCGTCAATGCACGTTCCGGCCCGGGTGTCCCGATCTGGTTTGAAGGGGGGCAGATGCCGCTGTTCCGCCGATTACCCAAGAGAGGTTTCAGCAATAAACGATTTCAGAAAAAAGCCAAGAAGTTCTAGGAGTTTATTCACGCAGCTTCATAACAAGCTGCCGCCATAGAGATGTTTACCTTAGTTGCTAGGTTTTATTCCAGCTTCATGGATATGTTCCGTATCCCGGATCTGCGGAATAAACTTCTCTTTACCATGGCGTTGTTGACCGTTTATCGCATCGGTTCATTTATTCCCCTGCCGGGAATCGACACCGAAGCCGTTACCAAGCTCTTTGAAAAATTAGCAGGTGGTTCACCTGGAATGGCCAAGCTTGTCACGCTGGTAAATATGTTTGCCGGAGGTGCCATCCAGCGCTGTACTATTTTTGCTTTAGGCATCATGCCCTACATCAGCGCTTCCATTATTTTTCAGTTGCTGACCACTGTCTGGCAGCCGCTGAAGAAGCTCTCAAATGAAGGGGAAGCCGGCCGCAAAAAGATCAATCAGTACACCCGGTACTTCACCGTTATTCTGAGCTTGTTCCAGGCCACATTTATCGTGCGCTGGCTCGCCTCGGATGCGCAGGAAATCGTCACCGACAGCATCATGCCCGATACTTGGGGGCATTTCTTCGTTGGTGTCCTCGCCCTGACCGCCGGAACGACATTTCTGATGTGGCTCGGTGAGCAGATTACTGAAAAGGGAATCGGCAATGGTATCTCACTGATCATCATGGCAGGCATCATCGCCGGCATGCCCAACGCAGTCATCCAGGGCTTCAGGGAGTTTGTGCCCGAAATGGTGCCCGAAACCGGCGAAGGCATCGGCATCGCCAAGGTGATTGGCCTGACGGCCCTTTATGTTGCTATTGTTGCAGGGATCGTGGTCATTACCCAGGGACACCGCCGGATCACAGTTCAGCAGGCCAAACAGACCCGTGGCCGCAAAGTCTGGGGTGGGCAGCGCACTTATATGCCGATCAGAGTAAATCACGCTGGTGTTATTCCCATTATTTTCTCCGCATCGCTTCTCAGTTTTCCGAGCATGTTTTTAGGCTTTATGAGGGGCCGATTCGCCGACTGGAATACAATTGACGCATTTATCAGCTATCTTCAATATGCCATGGGCACCGGAGAATTTGTCTACATCAGCGTATATGTGGTGCTGACTATATTTTTCTGTTATTTCTGGACTTCAATAACGTTCCAACCGGTCGAAGTTGCCGAGAGAATGAAAGAGAATGGATCGTTTCTGCCGGGTGTCCGGCCGGGACGCAGGACCGCTGAAGCTCTCGAAAGAATCATGGAGCGCATCACCCTTGCGGGCTCCACGTTTCTGTCGCTCATTGCGATTATGCCGCTGATACTCTCATCCGGACTGGGTATGGACCAGTACACCGCTTATTTTTATGGCGGCACGGGGCTGCTGATTGTGGTTGGGGTTGCGCTTGATATAGTGCAAAAAATTGAAACTCAGATGATGATGAGACATTACGAAGGATTTATGAAAGGCAAAGGGCGTATCAAGGGCAGAGGCCCCCGCCCGCGTTAAAATATATGGCAAAAGAAGAGGCAATTAAGATCGAAGGCATCGTCAAGGAATCTCTGCCGAATGCAAAATTCAAGGTAGAGATGGAGGGGGGCCATATGGTCCTAGCCCATGTCTCAGGCAAGATGAGGATGCACTTCATCAAAATCCTGCCCGGAGACAAGGTCACCGTAGAGGTCTCGCCCTACGACCTAACTAAGGGCAGAATCACCTACAGAGGAGACAAAAGATCATGAAGGTGAAAGCATCCGTTCGCCGCATCTGTGAGAACTGTAAAATTATTCGCCGGAAAGGTGTTGTCCGCGTGATCTGCACCAACCCCAGGCACAAACAAAGGCAGGGATAAGGAGAATATATGCCACGTCTGTTAGGTGTTGATATTCCGAACGATAAGAGAATCGACGTTTCGATTACCTATATATATGGGATTGGCCGGACCGTCGGGAAGGCCATCCTCAAAGAAGCCGGCATTCCGGGAGAAACCCGTGCCAGTGACCTTTCCGAAGATGAGATCAGCCGGCTGGCTGGCGTCATCGAAAGCAACTATATCGTTGAAGGTGAACTGAGACGCTCCGTTCAGCAGAATGTGGCCCGGCTCCGCGACATCGGCTGCTATCGCGGCATTCGCCATCGCCGCGGCCTGCCGGCCCGTGGGCAGCGGACCAGAACCAATGCACGCACCCGCAAAGGCCCGAAGAGGGCCACCTCTGTAAAGAGAAGCGTTAAAGAAGTCCGCCGTTAATTAGTGAACCAATTCAGTTATTCAAAAAATGGCTAAAGCTAAAAGAAAAGTCCGACGCAATGTCTCCCAGGCTGTCGCTCACATCCTGGCCACATTTAATAATACCCTGATTACAATCACCGATGTGAACGGCGCTACCCTCTGCTGGGACAGCGCAGGAACAGTTGGTTATGCGGGCTCGAGAAAGAGCACCCCATTCGCCGCCCAGCGTGCCGCGGAGGCGTGCGCCAGAAAAGCACAGAAATTTGGAGTCAAACAGCTCGAGGTAAAAGTCAAAGGGGCTGGAAGCGGCAGAGAATCTGCCATCCGTTCCCTGCAAGCCGCCGGGCTGGAAATAAGGGCCATCGAAGATGTAACACCGCTGCCCCATAACGGCTGCAGGCCCCGCAAGAAAAGAAGAGTCTAAACTACGGAGATTTATCATTGGCTAGATTATTAGGACCCAAGTGCAAGCTCTGCCGAAGAGAAGGCGTCAAGCTCTACCTTAAGGGAGCTCGCTGCGATTCGCCGAAGTGCGCCATCGTTAAAAGAGACTACCCGCCCGGCATGCACGGCTGGCGTAGAGGGAAATTCTCTGACTACGGCATCCGCATCCGCGAAAAGCAGCGTCTCAAACGCTTTTACGGCGTGCTCGAGAAACAGTTCCGCCGTTACTTTGCAATGGCCGCACGTGGCACAGGCAACACCGGTGAGAAACTGCTCACACTGCTCGAGCGACGCCTGGACAATGTCGTCTATCGCGCCGGCTTTGCACAGTCCCGCGCGCAGGCACGCCAATTGATCGCCCATGGACACATCCTGTTGAACGGCAGGAAGCATTCCGCGTCCTCCACGTTGATCAGCATGGACGATGTCATCCTTCCCGGCAATAAAGAAAAATCCGAGGGCGCAATCAGAACCAGCATCGACGCCACCCAGGGCAGAATTCTGCCCGCATGGGTTGAGTTCGATGCAGACAAACTTCAAATGAAGATCATCGGTCTTCCTACCAGTGAAGAGGTAAAGGAAGTCCTGCCGATTCGAGAACAGCTCATTGTAGAAATCAGTTCGAGGTAATTGTTTGCTCCGCCCAGCGGAGATACGGAATTTTCCTGCCCCTGACGGGCACTTTTGAATCCTTAATATAAGCGAGACTGGATAATGCGTATCAGGTGGAGAGGTCTTGAGCTTCCAACACGTGTGCTTTGTGAAGACGAGACTCAAACAGACAGCTATGGCAAGTTTATGGCAGAACCTTTCGAAAGAGGATACGGAGTCACCGTTGGCAACAGCCTCCGTCGTGTACTCCTATCATCCCTTGAAGGGGCAGCCGTTGTGGCTTTCAAAATCGCCGGAGTTCAGCATGAGTTTTCAAGCCTTGATGGCGTCATCGAAGACGTCACAGACATCGCTCTGAATCTCAAGCAACTCCTGGTTGAGGTACATACTGACGAGCCCAAAACACTGAAGATCGATCTCAGTAAGAAGGGGGCTGTAACCGGTGCAGACATCCAGTGCGATGCCGATACCGAGGTCACCAGTAAAGACCTCCACATCGCTACACTGACGGAAAATGTTCCGTTCAGTATGGAGATTGAAGTCAAAAAGGGACGTGGTTATGTCACCGCGGAAGAGAACCAGAGAGAGCCGGAAGTCATCGGCCGCATCGCCATTGACTCCAGTTTTTCCCCCGTTCGCCGCGTACGCTATCGCACGGAAGATACCCGTGTCGGCCAGCGCACAAACTACGATCGCCTGATCCTTGAGGTGTGGACGGACGGAACGGTCACACCTGAACTGGCGCTCGTGGAGGCCAGCAAAATCCTCCGCAAGCACCTCGATCCATTCGTTCAGTACTTCGAGCTCGGTCACGAGCTCCAGGCTGGTCAGGTGCCGGAGATCGAAGAGCCCTCTGACGAATGGGAGGATGCCCCCGGACATGACGTCAGCATCAATGAGCTCAACATCCCCGCACGTGCGCAGAATTGCCTGGCCGCGGAGAATATCCGCACCTTGGGCGACCTCATTCTGCGTAGCGAAGAAGAATTGCTGCAACTGAAGAATTTTGGTAAGGCATCACTGGACGAGATCATGGTCGAGCTCAAAAATCGTGGACTCTCTCTGGAAGGTGCGTAGATCAGAAACTCTCGTAAAGACAGGTAAACGATGAGACATCGAATAAGAGGCCGAAGGCTGAATCGCAGCACTTCCCACCGAAGCGCGCTGATGGCAAACCTTGCCACCAGCCTGATCGAACATGAGCGGGTGGTCACCACCCCTCAGAAAGCAAAAGAGGTGAGGAGGGTGGTCGACAAGCTGATCACACTATCAAAGAAGGGCGGGCTCCCAGAGCGCCGCAGGGCCCTCGCCATCCTTAAACACAAGACAATCACCGGCGTCAGCCAAAGGGGAAACCCGACCTCGGTTGATGTCACCAGAAAGTTGTTTGAGGTGCTGGCGCCCCGGTTCATGGACCGCAACGGCGGGTACACCCGCATTATCCGAATCGGAGGCAACCGGAAAGGGGAAGGCCCCAACAAACTGGAATACCATCTCAACGATGAGAAGCGAACCCTGAAATTGGCAGGGAATCGTTTGGGTGACAATGCTGAGCAGGTGATTCTGGAGTTTGTAGGGACCGGGCATTCAGAAGATGTTCCGGAAGAATAATTTTTTGTTTCATGGGGGTGCATTTAGATCGCGCAAGAACCGAGAATAAATGAAAGGATCAGGGGAAACGAAGTTCGCCTGATCAGCGAAAGCGGAGAACAGGTGGGCCTTGTCCCCTTGGAAACCGCAATGTCCATGGCCAAGGATGCGGGGCTGGATTTGGTTGAAGTAGCAAAAGAAGCCAATCCGCCTGTCTGCAGGATCATGGACTATGGCAAGTACAAATATGAGCAGAAAAAGCGCCAGCATGATGCTCGCAAGAAAACTCATCAGACACGAACGAAAGAAATTCGATTGCGGCCAAAGACGGATGAGCATGACTTTCAATACAAAGTAGCTCATGCCAAAGAGTTCATCGAGCACAGTCACAAAGTCATTGTGAACCTGCTTTTCCGTGGACGAGAGATGCAATTTCAAACCCAGGGGCGAGACCTGTTGGTCCGATTTGCCCAGGAGTTGGAAGAGCATGCCAAAGTCGAACAGATGCCCCGTATGGAGGGACGGCGTATGACGCTTTTGCTCGCACCAATTGCACAGAAATAGAGACTTAAAATGAAATCACGCAAGCCGCACAAGGGAATCAGCAAGAGAGTAAAAATCACCGCCAGAGGGAAGGTGCTCCGCCACAAGGCCGGCCGAAGGCACTTGCTCTCCGTCAAAAACGGAAAACGCCTTCGACATCTCCGCCGGAAGGTCGGCGTGGGGCATGCGGATGCTGTCAGAATTAAAGCGCTGTTAGGAGTAAAGTAGAATGCCTCGTATCAGAAAAGGCGCCGCACGCCGGCGTGCAAAAAATCGCGTTCTTAAAGAAGCCAGGGGTTACCGTGGTGCAAGAGGCAGTCGTTACCGCCTCGCCAAGGAGGCCACGCGGCGTGCCAAGGTAAACGCATACAACGACCGCAGAAAGCGTAAGAGAGACTTCAGAAAGCTCTGGATCACCCGGATCAACGCCGCCTGCAGGGAACGCGGCCTTTCCTACAGCCGATTCATCGCAGCCCTGTCCAAGCTGAATATAGAAATCGACAGAAGCATGCTCTCAAACATGGCCATCGAAGATCCGGCAGGTTTTGATCACCTAGTCAATCTGGCCAAGGGCAGCTAGACCAACATCTGGTCAGATATCGGAAAATAAAAGAGGCTGTCCATTTGTGGCAGCCTTTCTTTTTGTCATCCATTCCGGCCAATCTGCGGAACCATTCCGGGCATTTGGCCTGTCTCCGTTCGTTGTTCCCTTGATTTCGTTGGAATCCTATTATTCTGTCTTCATTCGTTGCGGGGAACGAATGAAAAACAACCATCCGACCTGAGTTGAGTCCCCATGGAACAGATCACCCAAGTCCAGGAACAAGCCATTGCAGCCATCGAAGCCGCGGCCGACAGCGAAGAGCTTGAAGACCTCCGCATCAAGTATCTTGGCAAGAAAGGTGAAATCACCGCCCTCGTCAAAGGTATCCGCGATGTCCCACCTGATCAGCGAGGCGAATTCGGCAAGAAAGTAAACGAGGCCAAACAGGCGGTGACGTCCGCCCTCAAACAGAAACAGTCAGGTGCCGGTGCCGCACCTGGCAAACCCAAAGGTCCGATGCTGGATGTCACTCTGCCAGGCAGGAAACGCCGGCTCGGACGCCGTCATCCCATTTCCCGGACTACTGAAGAAATAAAACGCGTCTTCGGCGGCCTGGGATTCGAGATCGCCTCCGGCCCGGAAGTCGAGACAGAACACTACAACTTCGACGCGCTCAACATCCCCAAAGATCATCCCGCTCGCGACGGTTTCGATACTTTCTATCTCAATGATGGCCGGCTCCTACGCAGCCAGACGTCCACCGTACAGATTCGTGTCATGGAAAAGCGGCAGCCGCCCCTGCGCATCATCGCCCCCGGCCGCGTCTACCGGCCGGACATTGTCGATGCCACCCACCACTACATGTTCCACCAGGTCGAGGGCCTTGTCGTCGATGAAAACGTCACCTTCGCCGACATGAAATACGTGCTGGAAATTGCCATTCGAGCCCTGTTCGGCCAGGAGCGCAAGATGCGGCTGTTGCCGTCCTTCTTCCCATTCACCGAGCCCAGCGCCGAAGTTTTCATGTCCTACGATTACGTCAAGGAAGGCAAACAGGAATCCGGCTGGCTCGAAATCGCCGGCTGCGGCATGGTCGACCCCAACGTCTTCGAAGCGGTCGGCTACCCGCCGGGCAAGTACACCGGCTTCGCGTTCGGGTTCGGCCTGGATCGCATCGCCATGCTCCAGTACGACATCAAAGACATCCGGTTGCTGACCGAGAATCACCAGGATTTTCTGCACCAATTCTAAGTTTCCAAAAACTACTTCAGCACCTTATAGTTCCACTTCGGCGCGGCAGGACAATTTCAAACCACCAGGAGACCAAACATGCTCAAGTCATGCATACTCGGCTGCGGCGGCAGATCCAGGGGACACCTGCGCGCCTACGAATTTGTCGAAAACGGACAGATGGCCGCCATCTGCGATATGGACGAAGAGCGGCTGCAGGAACGCGCAGACGAATTTGGTCTTGAAACGCGCTACACCAATTACCAGGAGATGCTGGAGAAAGAAAAGCCGGACGTCCTGCATATCGTCACCGCCCCGATCTGGCGTGTCGACGTCATGTCCATCGCCGCGGAATTCGAAGTGCCCGTCGTTATCGTCGAAAAGCCCATCGGCCTGGAAGGCGGCGACTACCGGCAGATAAAGAATCTGCACGAATCAGCAAAGACCCGGTTCGTCGTCAACACCCAGCTCCACTTTCACCCGCGCAACATGCAGCTCAAGCAGGACGTGGCCGATGGCAGAATCGGCGAGGTCCGCCAGATAGATGCAAGCGCGCGCTCGACAGTCGTTGACCAGGGAGTCCACGTCCTCGAACTCGCACAGTCCTACAACGGCTTCTCCAAACCGGTCCGCGTCTTCGGCAATGTATCGGGACTCGGCACGCTGCCGGACAAGCGTCAGCCTTCGCCGGACATGGCCGCCTCGATAGTTGAATTCGAGAATGGCGTCCGCTGCCAGCTCATGTGCGGCGATACTGCGCCCATCGTCCAGCCTGAGGGCGGCAAATGCTCGCACAAGCGCATCTCCGTTTACGGAACTCGCGGCTTTGTGCAGTGGACCATGCACGGCTGGGAACGCAGCACGGTGGAAGAAGGCCACGAAAGTGGAACCCACTCATACGGCGAGGAAGACGTCCGCGGCCAGGCCGCGCTCACCGACGCCGCCTTCGCCTGGTCCGAGGACGAGAGCAGGCCCCATCCCACTCGCCTGGACAACGCGCTGCCGAAGTTCAACACCATCCTGGGGATGTATGTCAGCGCCCTCACGAACAAACCCATCGATCTCCCATTCGATCCGCCGGACGGTATCCTGGACGACCTGAGAGAGCGATTTAAGGAAGACTGATCCAGAAAGTGGCCCGCCGCGTGTCTCCCATCTGGCAGAGAGCCATGCCCATTCGTTGCCTCTGTTGTCTGCTTGTTTTCAGCGGAAGTGCCATCTGCGAATCCCTCAGGTTGGATGCTCGGTCTGATCTCGTCATCACTCGCAAGGGCCCGGCTGCCGGCGATCTTAAAATCGCTTCCGACCTGCTTGAGCGGTATCTCCTGCGCATTCTGAAAAAAAGGCGCCTCAAAGGAAAAGGCCCTCAAACCGATATTGTGATCGAGGCAGATGCGCTCATCTGGCATCAGATCCCTCCTGGTAAGCGACGCTCGCTGGGCGACATTGATGCCTTCGAGATTGTCATTAATGCGGCCGAACGGCGTGTCCACATTCATGGTTCGACAGTTCTGTCCGCCTGCTTCGGCGTTCTGGAATTTCTCGAAAGATACCTGGGCGTGACGTGGCTTTTTCCCGGCGAGCTTGGCCTGGCTCTGCCGGAAACCGAAAGATTCGAGCTCGATACTTCGACCATCCGCATCCAGCCGGATGTCACCAGCCGCCTCTACACAGGGATGCTTTATTCCGAGCCGAAAGCGATGCACCTTTTCCGGCAGAGATATGGCCGAGAACATCCGCTCCATTCGCAGCGCGTTTTCTTTGAGGCACACGATTATTTCAAGAGTCTCAAGCTGCATTTTCTTGCCAGCCCTTCGCACAACATGATCAACGTGGTGACGGCCGAGATGGCCACGACCTCGCCGGAGATGGCGCCGATGCTGGCGGACGGTAAACGGTTTCGACCCCCATCCAGACGGGCTTCCGCGGGCCGGCATCAGGCGTGGCATCCCTGTTACTCGAATTCAGAGGTCAGAGCGGCTGCTGTGGAAAAAGCGAAAGCGGCGTTTGAGAAGGGAACCTTGTGCTACTCGCTGGGCATCAATGATGGACGCCGCGTTCAGTGCAAATGCGAAGAGTGCATGAAGCAAGGTTGGCCCACGAGCTACTACAGTTTCGTTTCGCACGTGGCCGAAACCGTGAAAGACAAGCATCCCGGCCACGTGCTTGGCGTGCTGGTGTATGGGGATGTGCGTCACCCGCCGGACGAGATGCGCCTCCCTGAAAACGTGCTCTGCATGGTCACCGGCGCGAGTGAACTGGCCAGGTGGTCGAAGCATGCCTCCAACATCGGACGCTACGCATACTTCTTCGGCCAGGGCTTCGACGTCCCAAGCTTCCCACTCTGTTCGTTAAAGCAGAACGCCCGTGTTTTCAAAGCGTCAGGAGTTCGATCCTTCCGGGCCGAGGTATATCCGGTCTGGGCATTCGATGGACCCAAGGTCTTCATCCAGAGCAAACAGTTGTGGGATCTTGATGCGGATGCCGATGAGCTGCTTTCTCGCTGGTGCCGTGCCGCGTTTGGTGAAGGAGGCCCGCACATGCAGCGTTTCTATCTCCACTGGGCCTCGAAGTGGGATTACCTCGCCGAGCAGCGGGGCCCTGACGAGCCTGCTCCGCTTTGCGACATGGGATTGTGGCGAAGATCTTCCGCACAGTTCGCACGTCTGTCGACAGATGAGTTTTCGATCTCTGCCGGCCACCTGACTGAAGCTCGGAAAAAAGTGAAGCCGGGCAAGCAGTCAGAGCGATTAGCGATGGTCGAGGCCCACTTCGATTACGGTCGGTCTCTTTTCAATTCGCATAACGCCGCGCAGAAGATTTTTTCAAGAGAGACCGAACAGGATGACCTGAAATCGTTGCTGACCAGCCTGCAGAAGAATTCCAAGCGAAGCCAGGAACTCCGAAGAACAATCGAATCCAAGAAAGAGTGGTCTCTCGGCGCGGGCCAGCAGAAGGACTTACATCTGTACAGAACGACCGAACACAAGACCCATTCCGGTATGCTCACCGCCATGCTCAGAATGGAAACAGAGGGCAAGGCGTCTGGCGCCAAGATGAAGGGACTGCCAGACCTTATTCAGTCACTCGGCAGGGCGAAACTTATCCGTCGTCCCGTCCGGCGAATCAAGGCCATGACAACCGGATGGTACTACGCGATGCCGGACAAAGAGCACCTGTTCGAACCGATGAAAGTGACGTCTTCCGGCAACGAGCTGAGAGCCGTCAAGAACGCATCGACTCCGGTCATCGAGGGAAGGGAAGGGGAGTTCGAGCAGCACTGGTCTTTCGCACTCGTGCCCTGGATGCCAAAACGGGATACACGGCATCTCTTTCGTTTCGAATTCGAACTGACCGGGGCGAAGGGCGCGCTGAAGATATCCATCAGCAACCCGAGACTCGCCTCGCCCGGCGATGGCCTGCCAATGAACGCGTCCGTTAATTTCGGAGAGGAAAACGAACCAAAGAGCGTGACAATAGTGGTCGAGCCAGTGACACCAGAGTCGCGTTGGTACGGCCATCAGGAAGGCACCGCCATGCGGTTCGGGATGTTATTTACGCCGGCAGCGAAGGATGCCGAATGCAGGATCACGGCACGGGTCAGTGAATTAACTCTTCTGCACAAAGCCCATGACGAAGGCCCGAATATTGAAGATTTTCTGAACGATTAGATCAGAGCTCCTGCTTTTGAGCATCTCCGCCTGCGATGCTCTGTCAGGCGACCCCACAAAGAGCTCCGCGCCACACGGATAAAAGATGGCTTTGGTCTGTCGCGTCACTCCAGTTCCAGAATCTGACACTTTCCATCCAGCCTGGAGACGTCGACGCGCTTTCCATCGACTTCAATCGTTACCTTGGCCTTCGAATCGGTGAAATCTGTTCGTCTGACTAACAGCTTGTTGCCCATTTTCATGCCGGAGACAACGGCGGGGGCATCCTTCTTATTCTTTGGTTTCGGAACGTCAAAAGTCACCGGCGTGCCCTTTGACAGAAACTCACCGAACTCCATCGACGCTGCGTAGACTTCCTGTACGAGCCGTGCCTCTTGCGCGAGTTCGCGCCTGGGGCACCACATGGCGAAGGTATCGTGGCCCCGGAGCAGCATGTGCCAGAGAACTTCCTTGTAAGCGCGCTCGGTCATGGGCACGAGATCTTCGGGGAGGCCGGCCTTTGGCGGCGCGGTGAGGTTGTAGTGAACGAACGGGATAATGGGCGTTGCAGGCTTTGTGTGCTTGCCCGCGTTCGAGGCGACGAGGAGCATGTTGTAGGTCCAGCGGTAATCGGCGACTTCGAAATCCTGCCAGGTCCAGATGTCCCACCAGGTGTAGACGACAGGCATCGAGAAGGTGTATCCGGTGCTATCGAATTCGTGCGGCCATTTGCGGTAGCGGGCCTTGCCGTAAGTCTCGGCGGGGGTGCCCGGGACGTCCTTTTCAAAGTAATCGTACCAGTAGCGGTATCCGCCGTGAGGGTAGACGCCGTAGTTTCCGATGAGCGCGTCCGGGTAATACTTCTGGATTGTCTTGGTGAAAACTTCTTTCTGCATGTGCGAGCGGATTTTTCGCAACTCGGTCTGGAACTCTGTGAAGTCGTCGATGTTCTTGATCTTCTCGCGGCATCGTGTGCATTTTTTTGAGTTGGCCCAGGCATCGTTCCATTCAATAGGGCCGTCGATCTCCCAGTCGCAGGTCCAGAGACTCAGGGGAACGTCTGCCTTCTTGTATGCTTCGAGGAAGGGAACGAGTTTCTGGCGCATGGGCTCGTAACGTTCTCCGAGCGCAAAGGGGCATCCCATCTTTCGATAAGAGGCAAACGAAGTATCGAAAAACTTTGTCCCATCTTCCGCGACGTGTCCCGTTGGTTCAGAGCCGTCGCAAAAGCTGTAGACCGCGCCGGTGGCATCCACACTGACTCGGAGCCCAAGCTTCTTTTGAACTTTGGCCACCCGAATGGCCTGTTCGATGCTCTTCTGATTACCTGCCCTCCACGCGCTGATGACCGCGATGCCCCGTTCATTGAGCGCGGCGGTCAGCTTCTCAATTTCTGAT
>Ga0187827_10003798_pt1 | contig 19123 bp, 13 predicted proteins | sample ETNtaG_39_FD_167969 | JGI IMG/M metagenome (GOLD analysis project Ga0187827, IMG submission 167969) | Marine microbial and viral communities from oxygen minimum zone, Eastern Pacific Ocean - ETNP2014_SV_150_PacBio MetaG (Illumina Assembly) | ecosystem: Environmental > Aquatic > Marine > Hypoxic... | reverse complement strand
AACGGCCATGCCCATTGTAATGGGTCATGAAGCTGCAGGAATAGTCGAAGCGGTCGGTTCGTCCGTTACTTATGTCAAGCCAGGTGACCACGTGATCTCCTGTCTGTCCGTATTTTGTGGCCATTGTGAACATTGCCTCACTGGTCATCTGTCTCTTTGTGAAAGCCCTGAAGTCGCACGCGGAGCTGATGAAGCACCAAGGCTGGAGAAAGACACTAAACCAGTACAGCAATTTGTCAGCCTCGGATCCTTTGCAGAGCAAATGCTGGTACATGAACATGCGCTGGTAAAGATTCGAGAGGACATGCCTTTGGATCGAGCAGCGCTGATAGGCTGTGGTGTTACAACTGGGGTGGGCTCAGTGTTTCATACTGCTAAAGTTGAACCAGGGAGCACTGTTGCTGTCATCGGTTGCGGCGGGGTCGGTTTGTCCTGTATCAATGGTGCTGCGCTAGCCGGGGCAGGGCAGATCATCGCGGTCGATATGCTTGAATCCAAGCTAGAGATGGCTAAGGTATTTGGTGCGACAGATGTAGTCGATGGATCTCAGGTGGACCCGGTTAAACAGGTCAAGGAACTCTCCGCTGGTGGCGTGCATTATTCGTTTGAAGCCATTGGCTTAAAAGCAACTGCTGAACAGTCGTTCCGAATGCTCCGTCCGGGAGGTGCCGCAACAATTATCGGCATGATACCGGTTGGTGTGAAAATTGAACTCACTGGGTCTGCCTTTCTACAAGAGAAAAAGATCCAGGGTTCGATGATGGGATCAAACCGGTTCAGGGTTGATATGCCCAGGTTCATTGATTTCTATCTGGCTGGAAAGTTGCACCTGGACGAGATGGTGTCAAAAAGAATTTCACTCAATGATGTAAATGAAGCGTTTGAAGATATGAAATCCGGTGTTCTCGCACGCAGTGTAATCCTATTTGACCAGTAGCAGTCGCCTCGAGCTACCGCTGCTTTGTAATATGCTCAACGGTGTTACAACTTGCGGAGGCGATCCGTGAGTTCATCGACTTGGTCTTCGAGTTCGTCAATTCGGTCGAGTTGCTCTTCCATGAAGGCCGACTCTTCGCTTTCATCGTAAATTCTATCATTGCATGCCGCGACCTGCTCTACCATGGTGAACAGGTCAACTATCCAGCCAATTACAAACAGCCCGGCAGTGCAAAGGTACACCAGCGCCATGATGGGGCGTCTAAGATAGAGTTTATGTGCTCCGAAAATCCCAAATATCAGCCAAAGCAGGTAGGCAACAAAGGTGTTTCTTTCTCTTGCCATCCTATTTGACCGCTCGGCTTTTGGGCTTCTTTTTAGTAGATTTGTTTTGCAACCCACTAACAATTTCAGTGAGCCTTGTTAGTTGCTCCTGGAGGCTTGCAAGAGTGACGTTCTCTTCAGGAGCCGGGCCAAGTCCTTTCGCGCACTGATAAGCCTGCTGCAACAAGCGATCGCTATCGCGCTCTTCCGCGATAAACCTTCCAAGCAAGGCGCCAGTATGAGGGTCGATGTTCTTATCTGCCAGCAGTTGCAGAAGTTTGTCCTCACCTTCCTGGCCTCCCAGACCGATTTCCAGTTTCTCGAATTTCTCAACATCATCTGAATTGGATAATACAATTTCCATGGTTTTCTTGAATTTCGGATCCTTTCTTTCCTGAAGCTCGTACCCTAGTTCACACATGCGCTTTTCGAAGCTCGCAGCATGTTCGGCTTCGCGGAGCGCTACGGTTTTTAGCATGGCGGACAGGTCAGTGTTTGCAGTTTTCATTGCCCAGGCATTAAGAAATTCGAAAGCTTTGCGTTCCCCATTAACAATTGCATTGAGGGTGCCGAGATAACTGGGTTTTTTAGATGAACTCATGGAAAACTCTCTGAATTAGCCACCATATTTTATACCGGCTAATCCTGATTGGCATCCTCTTCTCGTAGTCGAATGCGACTTGTATTTTCCGGGCGCCTGCCGACCCTGCCACGGTAGAAATCACGAATTCGGTCCATATCCTGCGGCACGTCACCGGTAGGCACAAACGACAGACCCAGGCAGGCTACCTTGTCCTTGAAATCCAGGTATCCACAGACAATCGGGATCTGTGTGGCCAGCGTCATCCGATAAAATCCAGATTTCCAGTAGTCTGTTTTTGATCGTGTTCCTGAAGGCGGGATGATCATTGTGAATTGGTCAGAGTCGTTGATGATGTCGGCGATGAACTGAACCATATTATTGCGCTTGGAACGATCGACTGGGATGCCGCCCAGGTATTTGAGAATGGGGCTAATGACGGGAGGGAACAGACTGTCTTTGCCCAGCCAATTGATGCTCATTCGAAAGCTATAGGCGGCCGCGAGCAGATAGAGGAAATCCCAGTTGCTGGTGTGCGGCGCAGCGATTACTATCATTTTCCGGCTTTCTGGCAGGTTACCTTCAATCTTCCAGCCGGTGAGTTTCATCACCATCCTGCCAAGGATATGGGCAAATAGGTTACACCGCATGGCATTGTGTTTTGTCCGGTCTATCATCCACCTATGTATCTTACTGCCCTTTTGCTGGTGATTTTAGCAAATACTTCACTCGAGGTAAGCGTGATATCGCATGGATTGTCCTGGTATAAGACTTTTCCGCTGGTTCTCCACCCCCTTCTAACCCAATGTCGGGCTTCCGGGTCGTGGTATGAAATTGATTGAGCGCTCTGATATCAATGTATCACTGGCTTTGCCGTATAATGCAGCACTGGCTTCCCTTTCCGTGCGGTCAATGGAATATTCCAGCAGTCATCGAGCGATTGATAAATAGGTGGCTAATAGGGTAGGAATAGACCTGAAAAGCCATAACAGGTAAATCGAAAAGTAAAACAACTAACCGTGGGTCCTTGTCATGATGATTAAGCAGATTATTACTCCCTTTATAGTTGTCCTTATGTCTGTGTCGACAGGTGCGCAAGCAGTTGAGGAGATGCCTGCCGGGGCGCTGGTGTTACAAGGCGATGTGGAGCTCGCTATCCAGCAAGGTGATATAGCGCAGGTACTTGCCGTTAACGAGGAAATCTCCAAACTGTTTTCCTTGGAACCGGACTGGATAAGGGAAAGCCTGGCCATTGCAAGCAGTGTCGACGCGGATCAGGCCGAAGTCATTGCCGCGCTGGAAGAAATGAGTGCGGAGGTCGCTGGTGCGATTGCGGCAGGTGACTTTGAGTCCGCCGCAGCAGCTCAGGAAGGTGTGCTGCAACTGGCTCAGGATATGCTCGGTCCAGAGCACTGGCTAACGGCAGCAGCCCTTCGCGATATGGGTTATATCTTCAGGCAGCTGGGGATCGTCGAACAGGCGGATGCCTACTTCAATGAAGCGATAGCGCTGGCGTCCGGGATTCTAAGCGAAGAGCACCCGCAAACACTTGAAATTTATGGGTTGCTGGCCGAGCTATATGCTGCGGCTGGCGCCATCGACGAAGCCATGAGTATCAGTGAACTTGTTGTTGGCGGGTTAGTCGCAAGCCTTGGGGAAGCTCATGAAAAAACCGTTGGCGCACTCCTGAACCAGGTGTCGGTGCTGGAATATGCCGGTCTCTATGAGGAGGCGAGTGAAGCGCTTGCGAGCACCTGTGGCATGGTTGAAGAATACTATGGTACCTGGCATCCCAGTACACTGGAGTGTCTGCTGATGCAGGCGAACCAGGCAATTAATGCCGGTCGTCAGGAGGAAGCAGGAGCCTTGTACGACCTGGCAATCCAGCGTCTGGGTGAATCATTGCCCGCAATCAATGCGAGCGTGTTGAATGCGCTGAGTGTTCGAGCAGATATCCACCGTGAAGCGGGCGAATACCAGCTTGCCAGAGACTTACTCTCGGGGGTTATTCAGACCGCCTCACAAATTGGTGAATTCGATGTCAGTTATGCAGCAAAATCTTATCTCGGCAGGGTGTTTAATAATGAAGGCGAGCTTGCGAATGCGCAAAAGGTAACCGAGGAGGTCTTAGACTATGGCCTGTCAAACTGGCAGGAACGGCCGATGGAAATCTTGAATACCATGCTCGAGCTTGGTGTTATTTACCAGCGTCAGGGTAAATCGACCGAGGCGGAAGCAACATACCAGGAAGCCTTTGAGGGACTGATGGATGTCGCTGGAGATCAGCACCCCTCCACACTGGTAGCATTGAATAATCTGGGGCAGCTTTATGAAGAGATTGGCCTGTATGACAAGGCTGAACCACTGCTGAAGCTTGCGTTGGAGAGCCTTGAAGCAACACTAGGACCGGAAAATCCGCAGTCATCCCGGGCACGAAACAACCTTGCGCTCCTGTTTGAGAGTCAGGGAAATTTTCGTGAAGCTGAACCTCTTTATACGCAGAGTATCGCTGTTCTTTCCAAGACCAGGGGAGACGATTATACGGATACCATAGCCGTGCGTAACAACCTGGCATTTCTCTATATGATGATGGAGGATTATGGCCGCTCGTCAGAAATATTTGAACGGGTTCGGGAACAGTGGATGGTGTTGTTTGGTGAAAGGCACCAGGTGACTCTAAAAGCGATGAACAATCTTGGTCGTATCTACCATAAGCTTGAGCGTCTCTCAGAAGCGGAACAACTCATTCTTCAGGCTGTAGAGGTTCGCCGTTCTGTTCTGGGCGAGGAGCATCCTGATGTAGTGCGGTCAATGATAGACCTGGGTTCGGTCTATATAGACCAGCAACGCCTGCCTGAAGCAGACACACTTTTAACGCAGGCGGTTGCACTTGCTGAAAAAGTGCTGGGCGAACAGCATCCCTATACGTTTGAAGCGCTGAATAATCTTGCCCGGGTTAAGGAGGCACAAAATCAGTTGCAGGCGGCGGTTGAAATCAGGAAAACCGGGTTTGAACGTCGAAGCGAATTTCTCGACCGAATGTTGTGGGTCACAGGTGAGAATGCAAGAGAAGGGTATATTCGATTGCATCGGCCAGAGTTCAGTGAATATATGTCTCTGCTGACAAAACTAAAAGATGCGGATAAGGGTAAGCATGCCATCGGCGCGAGCCTGCAACGGAAAGGGCTGCTGCTGAAGGTCACGTCAGAAATCCAGCAGATCTCAAAAATGTCCACTGATCCGAGCTTGAGAAGAGTTGCTGAGGAGCTTGAAGCCGCCCGGAAAGAACTGGCAGCCATGACTCTGTCCGGACCTACGCCTGAAACCCAGGGGCGCCACGTTGCGGTCTTGTATGACCTCGAACAGAAGGTCAATGAGTTGCAGGGAGAACTGGGGCGCGCGAGTGTGCGCTATCGCAGTTCGATTGCCCAGATCGGTGTCGATACCCTGGCTGGGGTCATGCCGGAAGGTACCGCCCTGGTGGATTTTCTTACCTACGAAGAAGATGGAAGCGCAAAGGTTCTCGCGGGGATTGTAGTTAATGAAGGTGGAGAAGTGCGCTATGAGCTTGTGCAGTATCCGGATCGTGGGGAAATCGAGAACGCAATTATTGAATATCGAACCATTATTCAGGATGACCAGGCAGACGAAGATGACCTTCTTGAGTTGGGTCAGATCGCTTATGAACTGGTATGGCAACCCATTGATGATCTGATTGGCGATACGGAGTATGTGTATCTCATTCCGGATGGAACCCTCAATATCCTGCCGTTCAATGCCCTGATCAATTTCGATGAGGAATATCTTATCCAGACACATGATCTGCATGTATTGACTTCAGGTCGCGATCTGCTTCCCAACGAGTACAGGTTGGCGCAGGGTGAATATGTCATTATGGCGGGTCCTGATTATAATTCTGAAGAAGTTGTTAGCAGGGAAGTTCTGGATGCAGCACAGGGTAGAAGATCAGCGGCCCTGCAGTTGGGTATTCGTGTTGCTGGGGGTGGATTGCGAGGGCTGAACTTCGCGCCGCTGCCCGGGGCTGAGGAAGAGGGCAGGATTATCACTGCGCAGGTGCAGGAAAACGAAGCACCGAACCAGGTTTTCTTTGGCTCGGATGCACAGGAGGGTGTATTGGCTGAAATGCAGAAAGCACCAGAGATTCTGCATATGGCAACGCATGGATTCTTCCTTAAGGCAGATGACACCCTGCGAAAGCGATTACTGAAATTGCAGCGTGGCGCGGAGATCCATGTACCACTACCAGGCGATAATCCTTTGCTGCGTGCTGGCCTGGCTTTTGCGGGTATTAATACCAATGCACAGTTTCTTGGTGATATTGACACGGTAAATGACGGTGTCTTAACGGCACTGGAAGTGCTTGATTTGAATTTGTCCGGCACCAAGCTGGTTGTATTGTCGGCTTGTGAGACTGGGCTCGGAGAGATCCATGAAGGTGAGGGTGTATACGGCCTGCGCCGTTCATTTCAGGAAGCGGGTGTGGCCGAAGTGGTCAGTTCACTCTGGGAGGTTAGTGATGCGGGTACTCAGGCACTGATGACCAGTTTTTATGATCGGGTTTTGTCGGGTACTCCGGCCCGGGAAGCACTGCGGGAAACCCAACTGGATCTGATGGACTCCCCTGAATGGGGATATCCGTATATCTGGTCAGCATTTATGATTGTCGGCAGCTACGAGTCCGCCGGTATTACTGTGCAGTGAACGCCAATAGAAAAAATTCCGGCATTTTGTACTGAATTGGGTAAAATACGACAAAAACCAGGGTCGTAAAGGGGTTTCAAGTGCTATCACGAAGGGTGATGATCGTATTTGGGATGCTGATTGCTGCGGGTGTTGTGCATGGGCAAACACTTGGAGAAGCTGTTAGCACAACTTTACGTACTAACCCGGATATCCTCGCGAGTAAGTACAATGTTGAGGCGGCCGACCAGTTGCGAAAACAGGCACGCAGCGGCTATTTCCCAGTTATGGACCTTGTCTATGCCGGTGGCGAAGAAACTTCAAATAATACGACGACTCGTGCTGCCAATCTTGATGATTTCAGGCTTACCCGTGCAGAGCGCAGTGTCAAGATCACCCAACTGCTATACGATGGTTTTTCAACCAGGAATTTTGTGAAACAGCAGGCGGCACTGTTAGATGCTGCTATAGCGAGGCTCGGCAGCAGCCAGGAAAGTGTCAGTCTCCGCGCAATTCAGGTTTATCTCGAAGTCCTCAGACGTGATGCAGTTGTAGCACTAGCAGATGAGAATCTTAACCAGCATGACACCACGCTGGGTAAAATCAGTGAACGATTTGAGAATGGGGTTGGTACAAAAGTTGATGTTGTACAGACCAGAGGTCGAAGGGCGCAGGCAAAGTCAGCGGTATTGTTGACGCAAAAAGATGCCAAGAATGGGCGGGCTGAATTTTTCCGGGTAGTCGGTGAGAACCCCATGAATCTTAAGGACCCTGAGACCATATCGGGTCTTCCACAGACGATGGAAGAGGCTCTTGAGGTGGCGTCCAGGAACAATCCCAGACTAAAGGCTGCCGAGGCAGAGCTTGAAGCTGCAGTTGCCGCGCGTAAACAAGCCAGAGGCAGTTTTCATCCCAGGTTTGACCTGGAATTGGGCGCAACGCGAAACGACGACACTGATGGTAGTGAAGGCGCAAATGATGATGAAACGGCGGTAGTGCGCGTAACCTACAACGTGTTTAGAGGTGGAGCGGACAGGGCGCGCTCAAACGAGACCGAAGCGAGAGAATTTGCAGCGAGGGAGACTCTAAGAAGTAATCGACTTGCGGTAGAAGAAGACGTGACGCTGATCTGGAATGAACTCGAGGATATCCTGGTACGGCTTGAATATCTTGAAGCACACGTTAATTCGACTGAAGAAGTTTTGAAGGTATATAACGAGCAGCTAACGCTTGGCAAACGAACCTTACTTGATTTGTTAGACGTTCAAAACGAATTGCTTCGAGCGAGAATCGCTTTTATCTCGGGGCAGTACACCGTTATACTCGCCCGGTACAGAGTACTTACCAGCACTGGACTACTACTCGAAACCATGGGCGTCACACCAGAGTAGTCAGCATCCCGGGACCATCCCCAACTCTGATCTTTCATAAATTACCTGGGCTAGGCACAGGCGCATGAATATGCGTTAATGGTCAGCTCTAAAAATTGGTATGACCTATAAAGTCTATATAAATCAGTAGCTTATGATTGGCGTCGGTATAGATTTCGGAACCTCAAACTCTGCAGCAGCCTGGTACGATGGTGAATCGGTGCATCTTGTTCAGCTTGAACCAGATGATGTCATCATGCCTACGGCAACTCACCTGAACCGGGAGCTTGAAACCAAGACAGGACAAGAGGCTATCCTCCAATATATTGAAGAAAATAGAGACAGAATTGTCGAGCTGACACCGGAGATCATCGGTAAAAGTGCCCTGCTTACGTCTGAAGCATCTGCCGACGATCCGCACAGTGAGGCCGAGGTTGCAACGGAAAATGTATACGGTCACTCCTGGATAGACCGTGGTATGCCGGGTCGGCTTTTTCGTGGTGTCAAAAGACTGCTTGGCAATTCATCCGTGAAGAGACTGCTGGTTTTCAGTTATCCCTTTCGAGTCGTTGCCCTGATTACACCGATATTGCTCCGGATTCGCGACACCATCGAACCCTGTTTGCCCGGTCCCCTTGAGGAAGTACATTTTGGTCACCCGGTGATGTTCGAAGGCACTGAGCGTCACCGCAATGACCTTGCCTTTGCACGTTTATCGGAAGCCTGCGAACACGCGGGTATAAGCAAGCTGTCTTTTTATGCGGAGCCGGTGGCGGCAACCTTGAGCTACCTGAATGATGTAAGGGCTCCAGCGAGTGGGCGAGTCCTGACACTGGATTTTGGTGGTGGGACTTTGGATCTAAGTGTCGTTGAATTTAGTGGTACCAATTTCGAAGTACTTTCTACAGCCGGACTCTCTCTTGGCGGCGATCACATTGACCAGCTGATATTTAGTGAATTAGTGTTTCCCTTGCTCGGTAAAGGCGAGATCTGGTCAAGGGTTAGTGACGGCAAGCTGATCGAAACTGAATTTCCATTTGAGGATTTCGAAGATAAGCTTTTGAACTGGGCGGTTACCTATATTTTGAACCAGAACCAGTATCGGGCTAAGGTCGCCGATTGCATCAGGAACGGTGGCCCTGCCGCGGTGAAATTTGAGCGCCTGGATGATCTTATTTCACACAATTACAGCTACCTTGTTTTCCAGGCGATTAAGGATGCCAAGGCACGTTTGTCGGACCTGGAAGAAACGATACTCGATATTCCTGAACTGGATATCGCCATCACATTCACTCGCATTCAGTTCGAATCCATGATGAGTAATATGTTGCTCCAGATTGATGAAGTTCTCTCCAGAGTTCTTGATGATGCTGAATGCAGTGCAAATGATATTGATGTGGTGATCAGAACGGGAGGGTCCAGCCAGATTGCCGCGGTTAAACATAAACTTGAACAATGGTTTCCAGGCCGGGTCACTGAGCATGACCCCTTCACCAGTGTAGCGGCTGGTTTAGCCATCGCCAGTTACCATGGGTACGAGTTTAATGCTGGTACAGGTGCCCGCTCCAACCCTGTTGTCGACTCATGATGAAAAGAATTTCTAAAAACTTATGAATAGATCGAGGGCAAGGAGATGAACTCAGGGAAAAAGGCAATCAGTAGGTTTTCCGTCCCACCGCTGGACGAATTGCCGGACGATATCCGGAAACGTATTGAAGAAGTTAATGAGAAATCGGGATTCGTCCCGAACGTCTTTCTCGTGCTGGCGAGGCGGCCGGAGGAGTTTCGTGCCTTTTTTGCCTACCATGATGCCTTAATGAATCGTAAATCAGGGCTTTCCAAAGCGGAAAAGGAAATGATCGTCGTGGCAACATCAGCCACCAATGACTGTCAGTATTGTGTTGTTGCTCACGGGGCTATATTAAGGATTCGAGCCGGGAACCCGCTGATAGCAGATCAGGTCGCTATTAACTACCTGAAGGCGGACCTGTCAGAGCGCCAGTCGGCCATGCTCAAGCTGGCACTGAAAGTTGCCTCGCAATCAGGTGAGGTTACTAGCGCTGATCTCGAGGAGGCAGAAGCGGCTGGCTTTGATAGAGAGGATCTCTGGGATATCGGGGCCATAACTGCTTTTTTTGCCCTGAGTAACCGGATGGCCAATTTTTCCAGCATGCGTCCCAACGATGAGTTTTTTGCCATGGGAAGGGGGTTGCCGGATTGAAAGCCCTGGAACTCTACCAGGGTTTGATCGAGTTAGATGTTTAGAACTAGAACAACACCTACTTATTGACGATTGAATTGTCGTAGTTGGTGCGCAGTAGGAGGCTGGGTTTCCCTCCCTCCGCTGCTTGCGGCCGTCCCGGCTGCCCTCCCTTGGTTGAGAGCCCCTGCGGGTCCGATGGCGGCCCCCTCCCTCCACGCGCTTGGCGCTGCGCTTGACTGTTTCGGTAGGGAAACCCAGCCTCCTACTGCTGGTACCATTGGTTTGATAATTTGTGGCAGTTGGTTGAGAGACTTTCCTACCGTAGCCATAAGGCATAGTACCGAGCGCGTGGAGAGAGACCGCTAGGGCTCTCGACCAAGTGAGGGAAGCCTGGAAAGCTACAAGCCGCGGAGGGAGGAAAGTCTCTCATCCTGCTGCCGATCCCTCCATGAGTGCTAGCTGCTCGCCAAAACTAAACAAATTGTCAGCAGGGATTCCAACCTTTAACCCGTTAGTTGCGTCTAAGTAGGGAAAATATACAATCGCACAGGTATTTCGCTGATTAACCATTCTCTACTTAAACAAGGGTTCCGGAACCCCGTGTCAGATCTTCAACAACAAGCACAACCAGAAGATGAAAAACTTCTGGTCGAACGTGCGCGCGAAAATGATTATCGAGCCTACCAGTAATTGTACGAGCTGCACGTGGGGCGGGTGTTTGCGCTCTGTGTTCGCCTGTGCAAAGACCGTGATATGGCGGAGGATCTGACCCAGGAAGCATTTATACAGGCGTGGCGAAAATTGAGCAGTTTTCGTGGCGATAGCGCATTTGGCAGCTGGCTGTATCGAATCGCCACCAATATTGCCCTCAGTTATCTGAGGAAGCAGAAACCATTTCTTAACAGCCTCGATATAGAGGATATACCCGAGCCTGATTATCGCGAAACCCCCGATGAGCAAATTGGCCTTGAGCAGGCGATCGCGGAACTGCCAGATGGAGCAAGAGCAGTCTTTGTCCTCTATAGCATTGAAGGCTATACCCACGATGAAATATCCAAACAACTGGGTATAGCGCAGGGGAGCAGCAAGGCACAACTGCATCGTGCCAGGCAGCTGTTAAAGATGCATCTCGGTGAGCGCATAAACCATTCAGGTGAGAGCAACGTCTAAAGGTTATGAAAGAGGAAATGAGCAATGACTGATCATGACAAGGGTGTAACTGAACCCCTTGACCTAGTGTTGGCCCGGGAAATCAAGAATCTTGATCCGGAGATGCGCCCTGAGCGAAACCTCTGGGCTGGCATTGAGCGACAGATTCAGGATTATCCGCAACGCCAAAAGAGAGGGTCTCTAAACTGGATACCTTACGGTGTTGCAGCCAGTTTGATTCTTGCGGCGAGTGCGCTGTTGTTGAATGTGGCGCAGCTGACCGGGGCACAGCCCAGCTTTGTTTCAACGGATCAATCGATAGATATGATGCAGGCCGAGTATGTACAGGTGCGAAACCCTATGGTTCAGAAGTTCACCGAGACCAATAAGAGTCTGGATGAGAAAACTTTGAATGACCTGTACCGAAATCTGGAAATTCTGGAGCAGGCACGGCGAGACATAGAAGCACAGGTTCGTCAAAACCCAGAAAACAGGAGGCTCGTGGAAATGCTTATGCATATTCATGAGCAGGAACTTTCGCTGCTTAAACAGGATTTTAGCCGTCCAGGCCAGTTCATGTAGATACATGAATGGCGGACATTGAACTATGACCGAGGCTTTTAAAATGAAAACAATTGGATTACTGCTTATTGGCTCTAGCTTATTGATAGCAAGCGCCGCCTATGCCGAGCAGCGGCATGTAGATAAGAGTCTCGAAGCATCAGCCGATGGTACGGTGCGAGTCAGCGTAGTCCGCGGTGAGGTAAGGGTAGTAGGTTGGGATAAGAACCAGGTTGAGGTGAGAGGCGAGCTTGATGAGCAGCTTGAGGAGTTTATTTTTGAAGTCAACGGCAATGAAACCCGGATTGAAGTCAGGGTTCCACGGACTTCCAGTATGGGCTACTTCAATAAGGAAACGAATCTGGCAATCCGTATTCCAAGAAACAGTCGCCTGGTTGTGAGCGGTGTATCGACTGATGTTGGAGCCAGGGAAGTTAATAGTGGTGTGGAGATTGGTGTTGTAAGTGGTGATGTTTCCCTGCAGGGAGGAACTGATCGCATCGTCCTGCAGACGGTTAGTGGTGAAATTAATCTGCGAGATGCCGGTGGCAGAGTCCGCTTGAAGTCGGTCAGTGGCGATATTGAGTCATTCAATACAACAGGTAGTGGTACTTACGGTACCGTTAGTGGAGACATGCTCATTGAAAATGGAGCAGAAGAACTGAAAGTAGAATCTGTCTCTGGTGATATTGAAATTATCGAGGGGAATTTTTCAAGAATAGCCGGCCATTCGGTGTCAGGGGATATTGATATCAGGGGAGCGTTTAAGAAGGGAGGCTCGATCGAATTTGATAATGTGAGTGGCACTATTCGTCTCACGCTTGCTGAAGGCGTCGATTCTCGGTTCGAGGTTGAAACTGGCTCAGGTAGTATCCGCAACCGAATGACGGATGATGAACCCAGGGTTTCAAAATATGTCCGTGATGAAAGGCTGGAATTCGTTATTGGAAAAGGTGCCGGTGAAGTTATTCTCAACACCCGGTCTGGAGATGTAGTCCTGTCACACTAGCCCGCATAATTCATGAAGGGATCGATGTGCGAGCTAATATGGTAAAACAAGCGAAGCGATATTGGGTTTTCGTGCTTGAATCATAGCCATAGCTATGGTGAAAGCGGGAAAATTCGAGATGTGAAGCCAGATTAGTTCTCACATTGATCAGGTGCAGAGTGTAAAACTGAGAAATTGGTAAAAACATACGTTAACCATTGTTTTGTATAATCCTAACGATAGAACATAACCGCCTTCATGAATTATGCGGGCTATCTTCATCATTTCTTGAAGGTCTGGTTGGAAGTGAGCGGCACTTATCTGTATAAATGCCAACTATGTGTTTTCTCCGCTTACTGCTGTTATTTCTGCTTATTGTCTTGACTCCAGCCGTTCTGGCGTATGAAACGGACCAGCATAGTAATCGCCTGGCTATCGTATCGGATTCCATGTTGGTGCTTGACCGCAAGGTTAATGATGGGCTGGCCAACATTATCCGTAACTGGGGAAATAAACGGCCGAGCGAATTAGGTTTTGCGCGTGCAATGTATTTTGAACTTGGTGGCATTTATTGGGCTGACAAGATTGAACGCTGGGCTGGAAAGACTGACCTGGTGGACAAATACCCTCAGACTCGCCACAAAAGCATCTACCAGGGAATGCCGGTCTGGGCAACCAGGGTCAATTTTCTATTCGGGGTGGGAAGGACATTCAAGCTAAATGGAGTAATGGTAGGGTCCGATAAATTCGGGCACTTCTTCTCCCAGGGGTATAAATACTACAAGCGGCAGCTGAAAGGCTGGGATGCAAAAAGGATACGAGACAAGGGTACTTATGCGGAACGCTGGATATACGGTCTGTTTACAACAGGCGTCTATTCCAATGCCGACCTGGTGGCTAATCAGGAAGGGCTGCTCTTTTACCAGAGTTTGTTTGAAGATGATGTGGTTAAGGGGAAAGGGCCTATACTTCGCTGGAAGGATGGAAAGCCGGAGCAGATCAGGCAATTTACCTGGGCTGATCACGTCAATGACTATTGGGATGAGGCCCTGAATCCTTCTTTTAATGTCGCTGCATTGAACAGAATACTTCGCGCTCGGATTAAAGCATTGTGTGGAGACTATGAACAAAATCCTGCACTTTTTACGTCAATAAATGATGACGAATTGAGGCAGAGATATCAGCATATTGGTATGCGGGAAAACCGAAGCAATCTGTTCTCTCGAATTTGTGTTCCCGCCGCACCATGAGCGAGTCAGGGCAGGCAGGGTGGCGCAAGCGAGTGGCTTGACTACTGGTATTCATCGCCTCTCTGTATCAGAGGGCATTCCCGTCAGCATCGATCAGGTTGATCTCGCCAAAACCCAGTTTGATGAGATCTTCTTCAATGATCGTGCGATCGCCCACGACCACCCAGGTAATTGCATCGGGTTTGATAATCCTGTTGGAAATCTGCCTGACTTCATCAAGTGTCAAAGCGTCAACCTTTCCTGCATATTCATCGAAATAAGCATCGGGCAGACCATACTGGACAATTTGTGAAATGCTGCCCATGACTGCACCGGAAGACTCCCAGCGACCTGACAGGGAAAGTGTATTACTGGCTACGGATTTCTCCAGCTCCTCCCCGGTAGCCGGACTACTTGTTACGAAGGTCGTCAGTTCCTTCATCACCTCATCAATAGATTCGCGGGTCTTGTCTGTCTGCACACTTGAGAAAATGTAGAAGAGTCGCTGCCCCTTGGCTCCAGATAAACCGCTATGGGCACCATAGGACCACCCCTTATCTTCGCGAAGATTCATATTGATTCTAGAGGTGGACATGCCGCCGATAATATCGTTCATCGCTTCGGTTGCTATTTCATCCGGGTTGGCTTTAGGTGTAGCCAGAAGGGCTGCAAACAAAATTGACTGTTCGGAAGCAGGGCGATCCACCAGGTAGATGCGGGGCTGCTCCGCGTTTTCCACATTGGCGATATTCTTAACGGGTGTTTCTCCTGTGCCCCATTTGCCAAATGCCCGTTCAACTTTTGGCAGAATTTCTTTCAAGGTTGTGTCTCCGACAATAACCATTGTCGAATGATTTGCCTTGAACCAGGTTGACTGGAAATTCTTAATTTCGTCAAGCGTGATGGCTGTTACGGATTCTGTTGTCCCCGAACCGGTCAGCGGATTCCCATAGGCATGTTCCTTGCCATAAAGTAATTGTGGTAGCACCCTTAACGCCATCGAGCGCGGGCTTTGTCGTTCCCGTTGGATGCTGTTCAATAGCTGCAGTCGCAGGCGTTCCAGTTCCTTCTCCGGAAAGGAAGGGTTAAGGACCACATCAGCAAATAATTCCAGTGAATAATCGAGGGTGCTGGATAAGGTGGACAGGCTGACAAAAGAAGTATCAAGGTTTGACCCGCTACTGATGCCTGCTCCCAGCATGATGAGTTCATCACTGATCTCAAGGGCGTTCCGATGGGTAGTACCCTCGTCGAGCATGTTCATCGCCAGTTTTGCGACACCGGGCCTGGAAAATTGATCTGATGCATATCCTGCATCTATCGAAAGTTGCATGCTGATGGTTGGCACCGTATCCCGGCGAGCAAATATTATCTTCATGCCGTTGGCAAGTTCGGTCCGCTCAAAAGAGTCAAACTTCGCAAGGGGTGGTTCCCCAGGTTCCGGAATACCACTACGGTCCACTTTCGTTTCTGCAGCCTGCATCTCTGGGTGGGGTCTTATTTCCAGATGATAAAGCCCGTCTGATAACCATCTTCTGGCAGCAGACGTTAAGTCATCTTTCGTTGCATTTTTGATCCAGTCCATTTCCTTCTTATAGAAGGTCGGGTCACCGTTGTAGATATAGTTGGATGCCAGCAGGTCAGATTTGCCACCGAAACCGCCAACTTTTTCCAGGGCTCTCACAAAACCACTGATATTCTGAATCTTGACTCTTGCCAGTTCCTTTTTTGTGGGACCCTGTTTGAGGAACTTTGCCATCTCTTCTTCGATAATGGCGTCTACCTTTGCCTCATCCACATCCGGGTTGATCATGGCTGTAATCTCAAAGGTCCCCGCAATTTCCAGTCCTGAAACATAGGCATTCACGCTGGAGACCAATTGCTCGTCGTAAATCAGCCGCTTATAGAGCCTTGAATTCTTGCCGCTGCTGAGTACGTCACCAACCATACTCAGGTAGTTCGAATCCTCTGTGCTGTGTCCAGGCGTATTCCAGGATTTCATCATCATTGTCTGAGGAACACGGTCATACGAAACCTGCTTACGGACACCGGTTAGTTTCGCTACCCAAGCTTCGTGCTGGCTCAAGGGTGGACCAGGATCTACGTTGCCGAAAAAGTGCTCAACCTTCTTTATTACCTCTTTAGTATCCACATCACCGGCAATGACGAGAACGGTGTTAGCGGCACCATAGTATTTTTTGAACCAAGCATGAACATCTTCTAAGCTGGCGGCGTCCAGGTCTTCCATGGAACCAATGGGTAACCAGGAATACGGATGACCAGCCGGGTAGATATTTTTGTATTGGAGATGCGCACCCTTGCCATAAGGCCTGTTGTCTCCCTGCCTTTTTTCATTCTTTACGACATCGCGCTGTTCGTCGATCTTTTCCTGGGTAATGGCACCCAGCAGGTTACCCATTCGGTCTGATTCAAGCCAGAGGATGGAATCGAGTGCGTTTATGGGTACATTTTGGAAGTAATTGGTTCGATCGAAACTGGTCGTTCCGTTGAGCGTTGTAGCACCGAGCTTTTCGGTGGCACGAAAGTAGTCATCATCATAGTTTTCACTGCCGTTGAACATCAGGTGCTCGAAGAAATGGGCAAACCCTGTTTTGCCGGCTACCTCGTCCTTTGATCCCACGTGGTACCAGATATTGACCGCCGCGATAGGTGCCTTGTGATCCTCATGGACAATCAGGGTTAAGCCATTATCAAGCTTGTGCAGGGTGTAGGGTACGTCTACATCTATGTCGAACGGATCGGATGCAGCAAGAGTGAACCCATGGATGGTGAGTAAAAAGAGGAAAATGGTAATTCGCATTCAGATGGCACCTAAGACAACAAGTTTAGCCTGGTTGTTATAAACGAAGGTCGCGGCAAAAGAAACCGCTGACTGATGTTTTGATTAGAAAATTCGGAAAATGCAGGCGTGTGGAGAGCAGGCAAGTTGTATATATTGTTCATCATATAGAAATCAGTTCTCCAGGAGGCGTACAAAGTTCTTTGTACAGGTGTTCCTAATTTGAATAAGGGAGTCAAGAAGGAGGGAAGGGTCTTCTTTCAGGGAGCGGGTTGCCGTTTGTCCGCCGTGGATTATGGCAACCCAGAAGCGCAGGGAATGGTCATTCTACACGGTATGCGCGACCATGGCCTGAGTATGCAGACGATTGCCCTCGCTTTCCCTGAATACCATGTAATTACAGTGGATCTCCGAGGCCATGGCGACAGTGATAATCCTGGTAGTTATACCATGACCCAATTTGTCGCTGACCTCCGGGCATTGATGGATCACTTCAGGTTGGTTCGCCCGATTTTGATCGGCCACAGTCTTGGTGGTCATATTGTCACCAAGTATGCCGCCATCTATCCGGAAGAGGTGGATCGCCTGATCGTGATCGATGGTATGGGTCCGCCTCAGCCGGAAGAGACTAATGCCATGACTGATCACCTGCAGCATTGGCGGGAACATGTCGCTGATGCCCTGCAACCGCGAAGGGAACCCAGGTCCATGGAGGATGAAGAAGAAGCCTTGCAAAGGCTGACGCGGAATAATCCTAAACTTAAGTTGGAAACTGCTCGGTTTATCACTTGGCATGGGGTACAGCCGCATGCCGGTGGCGGGGTCTGCTGGAAATGGGATTCAAAGGCGGACATGATCTGGTCCACGTTCTCTCATGAAGAGACAGAGCAATTCTATTCACTTATCGAATGCCCGGTACAGATTATCACTGGAGAGTACTCATACCAGTATTGGGTTAAAACCAGAGCCTGGTTGACCGGCAAAGAGGATTTGTACGAGAGGGAATTAGAACGCCGGCAGCGCCTGTTCCAGTTGGCCGAGCATACGGTAATAGAGGGTGCCGGGCACATGATCCACTATGATCGGCCGGGCCAGTTGAACGCGGCGATCCGAGGGTTCCTGCAGGCCTGACTTCGACCTAGCCACCACCTGCAGTAATGGCGGTTTCATCTGCATCTGAGTGATGCGCTATTGATTTATGGACTATGAGCGCTGGGTCAACTTCCTTATCAAGCCCACAGAAGTGCAGCCAGTCCTCCAGCATCAGGTAAAGGCTCGGTACAAGGAACAGTGTAATAACCGTGGCAAAAAGTACGCCATATGCCAGAGAAATTCCCATTGGGATGAACATGAACGTCTCAGGGTTAGTGTCCGTCATCAATGGAATCAGTCCAACGAATGTTGTAACTGACGTCAGAACAATGGGGCGAAACCGCGCAACCCCCGCCATGGTGACGGCTTCGAATACCGGGACACCCTGGCGGCGCTGCCGATTAATATAGTGGACCAGCACCAGAGATGCGTTCACCACCACTCCGGAGAGGGCGATGATGCCAAGCAGGGAAAAGAAGACCAGGTTCCAGCCCATAATGAAGTGACCGACGATAGCGCCGACTGCCCCAAAGGGAATAACACTCATGATAACCAGTGGCTGCATATAGGACTTCAGTGGAATGGCGAGCAAAGCAAATATAATCATCATCGCGAGGGGAATGGTTGAAAAGAGGCTTCCCAGAGCCTTATCGCGCTCCTCCGCTTCTCCGCTCAGTGAGTAGGTCACAGTGGGGAACAGAGAATTCGTACATGGAATTTTCCGATCAGTGAAACTGCTGCCTTTTTCACAGAGGGCTTTTTCCATGTCGGTTATGACCAACTCCGGGGATACTAGAGCGCGATTAACATCGCCTCGAACCCTGACAACCCGCTGTCGGTCTTCCCTGCGGATCGTTGAGAAACCTGAACCATAGGTTACCTGAGCTACGCTGGAAAACGGGACCTCAGTGCCATCGGTAGTTCTAATTCTCATGTCTTCGAGGTTGCCGAGTGACCGTCTTTCCTCTTCCGGGTAACGGACCATGACACGAACGTCATCAGTACCACGCTGGATGCGTTGTGCCTCTTCTCCATAAAAAGCTTGCCTTACCTGCCTTGCCAGGTCATTCAGGGTAAGGCCGAGTGGTTTCGCCTCGGGAAGTATATCCAGCTTGATTTCCTGTTTGCCTGCTCGAAAGGAATCAGATACATCCATTACACCGGGATAGCGACCAAGTTCTGTGCGCAGG
>Ga0187827_10003795_pt1 | contig 19133 bp, 16 predicted proteins | sample ETNtaG_39_FD_167969 | JGI IMG/M metagenome (GOLD analysis project Ga0187827, IMG submission 167969) | Marine microbial and viral communities from oxygen minimum zone, Eastern Pacific Ocean - ETNP2014_SV_150_PacBio MetaG (Illumina Assembly) | ecosystem: Environmental > Aquatic > Marine > Hypoxic... | reverse complement strand
TAAACCTGATATTATAATCTCCTGAAATAGTCCTATTGGGAGGCACAATCACAGCATCTACCGTCACTTCCTGACCCACATCGATCTTATCGATATTTTCCTGGATTTCCACCAGCCATCCTTCAGGTTCTCCTGAAGAAGTAAGGGTTATGTCCTCCACAGGTGCCGTACCCGTATTTCTCACACTAATCTTATATATATTTTCTTTTCCTGCCCAGACTTCAGTACTCAGCCTTTCAGTAGAAGCAGTCAATTCCAGAGCTCCGGAAGGTTTGACTATACCGATAAATTCTGCCGATCTTTCAAGCTCATCCCCTTCAACTACGGATTTGAGGGTTATCTTAAAAATATACTCACCTGGCTCCTGGTCTACTATTGCCCTGCATTTTACTTTCAGTCCCGTGACAGAATCAGGTTTAAGTTTCAGGATAGGGACATCTATAGCATTGGTACTAGGATTTACGTCCATATCCCATCCCGGAAGGAATTCTTCTTCTATCTCAAAATATTTTTCTTCTTCCCCGTAAAAAGTAATATTAGCTTTAAATTCAAATAATGAACCTCTAGATCCAAATGCAGTTACCTCTCCAAAGGAGATGTCAAATTCTAGTGTTTCAGGCCCTTTACCTACTACTATATCAATACTATCTCCCATACTCATCATATCTGTACCAAATGGGGGCGATTGCTCTAATATGATATCAGCTTCTGAAGGGTCAGAAAACTCGCTAGAAACAACTCCCAATACCAAGCCTTCCTCCTCCAACAATTCAAGGGCCTGGTCTACTTCAAGTCCTATAATATTGGGAGCTTCTACTGCAGGCCCTTTACCTACTACTATATCAATACTATCTCCCATACCCATAGCTGTACCAAATGGGGGCGATTGCTCTATTATGATATCAGCTTCTGAAGGGTCAGAAAACTCCCTAGAAATAACTCCCAATACCAAGCCTTCCTCCCCCAACAGTTCAAAAGCCTGGAGTACTTCAAGTCCTATAATATTAGGAGCTTCTACTGCATCAGTTTCTGTTTCTTCAGCTTCTACTTCTTCAGCTTCTGTTTCTTCAGCTTCTACTTCTTCAGCTTCTGTTTCTTCAGCTTCTGTTTCTTCAGCTTCTGTTTCTTCAGCTTCATGGTCCGCAGCAATAGACCTGGGCACCATAACCATAAGGGCCAGTATAAATGTAATAACAAACACAAGTGATATAATAATAAGAAATCTCGATTTAATACCTGTCACTTTTATCCTCCTGCAAATCATATTATTTGCAGACCATTCAGGTCCTTTTTTTTACATAGTAATATAATATAACAAATCATGCATAGATTTAAAAGATAATTTTAAATAAATATGACCGGTCAATATCTGGCCATACTTATTTTTATAAAATATTGAAATGTATGTGTTTTAGCTAATGAGGGGTTAGCCTTTTTTCCCTACTTGCTATAAACTCCTCTATCTCTGCCATTGAGCCGGAGAACTGTTCCCTTGTAACCTTAAAGGAAGCATGCTCTATAAAATCAGCTCTTTTTATGCCGTCTTCTTTATAGCCATCTACAAAGTATGGAATCTTCAATAGTTTTCCCATTATTTTGTCTGGTACGGGCTCGTCCATCTGGGAATAGACCTCTTTGTCTTCACATATCCTCATAAAGTCTTCTATTATCTCCGGGTTCATGGTATATATCATATTCCCACCGGCAACCTTCTCAACATGATAGACATTATCCGGACCCGGTCCCGGCCTAGCTGAGCACAGTAGAAGCTTTGAACTGTACTCGGATAAAGAGTCAGTGAGGATAGAGTGTGCCTTTTTGGCTATAGCGATACCAGTCCATCTTTTTAGTTCTTCTGTCAGCTCTACCCCTACATCCTTGGCACTTTGTTCATATTCAGGCCGCTCTTCAAACCTTCCTATCATTATGGTTATAACTGATTTCCACTTGGAAAAGTCCACACCGTTTGCCCTACCTATCTCCAGGCCTGCTTTTACAGCTTCTGCCACTGCTACTACTTGGGAAACATGGAATACAAGTGTCTCGTTGGTGGGTATTCCAAGTGAGGTAAGTAACTGTGTTAGATAGATCCCTTCGCTCGAGCCCGGGCACTTTACCATTATGTTGTCTGAGAGTTCTTTTAGCTCCAATGCCTGATGAAGCATCTTCTTGACATCAGTTACCAGCCTGGGATCTACCTGAGCAGATACATATCCCCTTTTATATTTTGATTTCTCAAAAAGCGGCATATACAGGGCTGCTCCCCTCTTGGTAATCTCCTTATATATCTTCCAAGCTAGTGAGTAGTTATCTTTGGCCTTGTTTTCCCTTATTATCTCGTCTACTATGGGGGTCATCTCATTTTTTAGTATGCCAATGGCAGTATTTGTCAGTTTAGGATTTGTGGTCACACCATCAAACAGACAATCAGCAGGGTTGTCTATGTCAAATAATACTTTTAGTTGCCTGGCAAGTTTTTCCCTTTTTTCTGGATCAGCTTTGGCAAGCATATCATCAACCCAGGGCCCAAATACCAGTGGGGATGAGTCCCACCAGATCTCCATCACATCTGATGTCTCTGAAAGCCTCTGCATAGCTGATTTTTCGTATTCTGGCATTATTGTTCCTCTCTATTCTAGATAGTTTATTATAAAAGACTTTTTACTGCCGTTGCAATATCTTTCTTATGTGGTACCGAAGCCTGTTCCAGAGTGGAGTTATACGGTATGGGAGTATTCAGTCCAGCAACTATCTTGACCGGGACATCCAGCCAGTCAAAAGCTTTTTCAGTCACTTTGGCAGATATATCTGAAGCCACAGACCCCCTTTTGCATGCTTCAGTCACAACTACCATCTTTCCGGTCTTTTTAACCGAATTAACTATGCAATCCATATCCAAGGGAACAAGAGTCCTGGGGTCTATAACTTCGCAGCTTATTCCGTCCTTTTCCAGTTCTTCAGCTGCTTCCAATGCCTTAAACAGCATATTTGAATACGCCACAATAGTAATGTCCTTGCCTTCACGCTTAATATCTGCTTCCCCAAAGGGTATGGCATACTCTTCTTCAGGTACATCTCCCTTAAGAAGATATATCATCTTATGCTCTATAAATATTACAGGATTATTGTCTCTTATGGCAGTCTTTAACAGCCCTTTTACATCATAGGATGTTGCTGGCATTACTACTTTCAGTCCGGGGACATGATAAAACCATGTCTCTAGGCTCTGTGAATGCTGGGCGGCTACTCCTCTGCCTGTGCCTCCCTGAGTACGAAGGACCATAGGTACACTCAAGCTATCGCCGGTCATATACCTGATCTTGGCTGCTTGGTTTACTATTTGGTCCATGGCCAGTGTGGTAAAGTCAATAAACATTATCTCTGCTACCGGTCGCTGGCCTGTCAGGGCCGAGCCTATGGCAGCCCCTATGATAGCTATTTCTGAAATGGGGGTATTGACCACCCTCTCAGGTCCGTATTTATCTAGAAGGCCTTTGTAGGCACGGAAGGCACCGCCGTAGACACCTATGTCTTCACCGATCAAAAACACCCCGGGGTCCCTGTCCATTTCTTCAATAACAGCCTCCCTTATGGCTTCTCTGTATTCTAATTGTCTCATGCATCTCCTTCCTATATTGACTTTACTTCCTCCAGAAACTTTTTAAGGTCTGGTTCAGGACTGCTTGTGGCAAAGTCATATGAATCTTGGACCTCTTTTAAGACCTCTTTTTCCATTTTTTCTAAATCTTTTTTTGAAAGGGTCTTTTCTTTCATCAGCAGACCTTTAAACAGGACAACTGGATCTTTTTCTTTCTTATAAAAATCTGATTCTTCTTTAGTCCTGTATTCTGCCGGATCATTTGGATGATGTCCGTAAAACCTGTATGTCTTTGCTTCGATAAGAGTTGGCCCTTTACCGTTTCTGGCGTGTTTAACTGCCTTTTTTACAGTATTATATATCGCTAAAGTATCGCTACCTTCGATTATATGACCCGGAATATCATAAGAGCAGGCACGTTTTCCCACATCTTCACAGGCTACAGAATCACGAGAACACATGGATATTGCATAGAGATTATTTTCGCAAATGAATATTACCGGGAGTTTGAATATAGCAGTCATATTCAAAGCTTCATGGAATACGCCATTATTAGCAGCTCCGTCACCAAAAAAACAGATTGTGACTTCACCATTTCCCCTCATCTTACATCCGAAACCGGCTCCTACTGCTATGGGTATGCCGCCGCCTACGATTCCGTTAGCTCCTAGCATCTTGAGTTCGGTATCCGCAATATGCATAGAACCTCCCCTTCCCTTGCAATATCCGGTAGATTTTCCTAAAAGCTCAGCCATCATCTTGTTCAGATCTGCCCCCTTAGCTATGCAGTGTCCGTGTCCCCTGTGGGTAGAGATGATATAATCTTCGGGATCAATAGCAGCACATGCACCTACAGCAATGGCTTCCTGGCCTACATAAGGATGAAGATACCCTCCAAATTCACCGGACTTGTACATCTTTATGGTCTTTTCCTCAAACCTCCTTATGGTGATGAGATTTTTAAGCATCTTCAGCTTTAATTCTTTGCTTATCTTTGACATAAGACTCCTCTTTATTATTACTATAACTCATTCAGTACATGATACTATAAAAAGAAAAATATGCAATATTATTTAACTATGCAATATATTGCACTTTTATTTATTTTGCTTCTGTTTACTTTTCAATATCTCTGAATGGTTTTTCTGGTATTCAGGATCAGAGGATATTTCCATTATTTTTTCCGCTGCTGTACTGTCCGTTATGAGGATATTAATATATTTCCCACGTATGGCACCCAGTATGGCTTCTGCTTTAAGTTCTCCTCCAGCTATTCCTATGGAATACGGGACTCTCAATAATTCCTTTACCGGCATGGCAATTATTCTTTCTGACAATTTGCTGCCACATGTTTTCCCGTATATATTAAAGAAGTGCGAATAGACATCCCCTGTCGCGCCCACAGCCTTCAGGTTTTCAAGGTCCACACCTTTTATATGGCCTGCTTTTACCAGGGTAGACATAATCCTAGGATACATTGCACCTATTCCTACCATGGCTATGGTAAGCCTAGAAAAAAATTCAAATGTTTTTTTAATAGAAGTCTCTTTAAGGAGCATATCATGCATCTTCTTGGAATCGACTATTGACGGAGCATAAAGAAGATGCGGGTTTACCCCGAATTTCGAAGCAAACCTCCTAGTTATATCATGGCAGTTAAGGTCTATTGACAGTTCGTGGCTTCCGCCTGTTATCTGGACCACCTCAACTTTCCGGTTTATCTTGGAAGGAAGATGGTTTATCACTTCATTTATGGTAGTACCCCATGATACTCCTATAATGTCATCTCCTTTTATTATGTCCAACATGTACCTTGCAGCTGCCTGTCCGATCTTTGATTTCAGTTCAGTATTTGACAGTCCAAAGTTCTCTACTGCGACAACCCTCTTAAGCCTAAATCTTTTTTCCAGCTTCTCTTCCAAGTCTGATATGTTTTTAGTTGGGTCTATGATATTTATCTGGACCATGCCGAAATTCAGTGCTTTCTTAAGTATCCGATTGACCTGATATTTTGATATTTTAAGCCGTCTGGCTATACTCTCCTGCTTGAGATTTTCCTTATAATAAAGGCTGGCTACCTTTACCATTAATTTTGTGTCATAAGACATTGGTTGCTTCTTTCATAGAAAATAATGCTTCTTACAATGCCTCAAGGCCCTCTATCTTCTTTACCTTCTTGGCTGTTCCTCCGGTTCTTTCAATGTCCAACCATATCTTGAGTAACTCTATTGCTGTGTTTACCCCTATCACTAGAGAGCCAAAAGTTATAATCTGACAGTCATTTGAAAGTATGGACCTTTGCGTGGAGTAGACATCGTGACAGCAAGCTGCTCTTATTCCTTTAAATTTATTGGCGCACATAGCCATGCCGATTCCAGTACCACAAACCAGGATCCCCCTGCCAAAATTACCGTTTTGCACTTCACTTGTGACAGCAGCAGCAATATCAGGGTAATCAACAGGCTTTACTGTCTTTACTCCAAAGTCCTTGTATTCTATATTTTTTTCTTTGAGGACTTCAATAAGGTTGTTCTTCATATTTATAGCGATTTCATCGCATCCTATAGCAATATTCATTTTTATCTCCTGATTCAGAATTTTTTCAATTATATGCAATATTTTGCAAACCAGCAATAATGATTTAGAAAAATGTAAGGAATCCTCAAAAGCTTTCTTTAGTTAATGTAGGACTTGCTAATGTTTAAGGCTTATCCCTGCAGACTTCTAGGGCCATTTCGACAAGAAGCATGAAGTAATCTATATCTAGTGAAGCTCTTCCAATAAAGACCCCATCATTTCTATCAAGCCTGAGGATTCCCTGTGCAGTATCTGGATTTACAGCTCCGCCGTAAAATATTACTTGTCTTTCTGAAGTTTCCCTGCCAAATTTCTTTTCGAGCAATTCCCTGATAAATTCCAGAATTTCTTCAGTATAGCTTAAAGGTGCCGATTCTACCGCTCCTATAGCCCATACCGGTTCATAAGCTATAATAACATTTTCCAGAGCATGCTTTGAGACATCTTTAAGACCTGAGAGAATCTGGTCAGAGAGAAACTCATAAGTTTCCTTAATATTATTTTTTTTCTCTCTTTCCCCTATACACAGAATGGGCTTAAGCCCATTCTGTAAGACAGCTGATACCTTCCTGCTCAGCATCTCATTATTCTCACCAAACATCCTTCTCCGTTCAGCGTGACCAAGTTCAACATATGTACATCCTGCATCTTTAAGGTGGGTAGGACTAACTTCTCCGGTAAAAGACCCTTCGTTTTCCCAGCAGCAGTTCTGGGCGCCGTAACACAGTCTGGGTGCGGTGACAATATCCCTAATATGGTAAAGAGGTAGATATGTGGGCAAGAAAAAGACTTCAATATTATCTTCATCCCTTATATTTTCCAAGCAGAATCTGTTTAATTTTTTTACATATTCTATACTCTGATCCAGGTCCTTGTTCATTTTCCAGGCAGCTCCTACCAAGATATTTTTAGTCTTTCTTTCTTTCACCCTATTTTAATCCTATCTATTTATTACCTATAAGTGAGACATATCTATCATATGCTTCATCCCATTTTGTTTTATCTGAGAAGTTATATTCAAATACTTCCGAAGAAGCAAGGCTGAGTGTTCTTCCTTCCTGAATATTTTTTATCTCGCTGTCAGCCTTCATCTGCATAAGTAGATTTCCCACAACAGTGGTCTCGATGGGGCCGGCAATCACATTCTTCCCAGTTGCATCGGCTACCCACTGACAAAGCACCCTGTTCTGTATGCCACCGCCTACCAAGTGTATCAGTTCAAATTTTTTCCCATTGAATTTTTCCAGCATCTCAAAACAATACTTGAACTTAAGCGTCAGGCTCTCATATACACATCTTGCCACTTCACCAATAGATTTAGGTTTTTTCTGCCCGGTATCCTGACAGAACCTTAAAATCACTTCTGGCATATCAGATTGTGGCACAGCAAACTGAAGATGGTCCACATCTATAAATGAAGCAAAGGGTTCGGCCTCTTCTGAAAATTCCACAATATCCCCCCAGGAAAGATCTTTGTCCTCCAGCCACCTTTTTCTACACTGCTGTACTATCCAGAGACCGTTTATATTCTTGATAAAAATATTTGTATCCTCTACCCCAGCATCATTTGAAAAGCCCGCTTCAAATATTTCATCACTTATAAGGACATCCCTATTCTCGAAGCCCAAACAGACCCAGGTACCTAGGCACATAAATGCCCAGCTTAAACTGCTATCGATGATGGGGATTCCAGCTACAGCTGATGACGTGTCATGACTAGAGGGAGCTATTACTGGAAATGGCCTTATATCAAGTTCTTTTGCAACATCACCGGTGATGTCCCCTAGTCTATGGCCAGGATATATAAGTTCAGGAAATATTTCCTTAGACAGGCCCAGCCTTTCAAATATGCTGTCCTCCATCCGGAGTTCTTTCTGGTTAAAGAGGACGCTGGTGGCAATCCTGGTAAACTCATTAAAAGTAATACCAGTCAGGAAATAATTAAAAATATCCCCAATGCTTAGGAAAGTCTTGGCATTATTTAACGCAACAGAATTATTTTTTTTCATAGAGTATAATTGATAGAGGTCAAAAAAGGGAAGGCACGAGGCACCGGTAAGTTCGAAAAGTTCTCTCTGGGGTATTACGTCATGAAGGCTTTCTGCATCTTTGGAGCTTTGCTCATCCCTGTAATTTATGGGATTTGACAGGAGTTTACCATTACTGTCTAGAAGCCCGAAATCTCCCCCCCATGTATCCACTCCAAGAGACCTTATGTCTGGATATTTCTTTATTGATTTCTGTATACCTATCTTCAACTCTGAATAAAGCCTTAGTATGTCCCAGTAAAGTGTACCGCCGGCAAATACAGAGCAATTTTCAAACCGGTGTGTAATCTCCAGGTCGAATCTTGAACCGTCAAAACCAGCCACGGCTGCCCTTCCATTGCTGGCACCAAAGTCAAAGATAAGGTAATACTTTTTATTCATTTGGTAATTCTTTCTCCAGGTGAATAGATAAACATCAAATTATATGCATTCTAATATTTAAGTCCACTCAGATGACAGCTACTTCTTCTCATTTAATCTTTTTTATGACTTCTTCTGTGATCTTGGCTATCAAATTCTGATTGGTATCAACTTTCCCATTGTCGTATATTGTATCTTTTCCAAAGGCATCCCTGTATACGAAACCGGTCTCACATACATCCTTAGACTCTTCAATAGATGCTATCTCTTCCTTAGAAAATCTCCTGTGAATAGAAAAATCTGCTTTGGGGTCACCGCTGAACATGGTCTGCCTATATACCAGTATTTTGGCACAGTTATTTGCGACCTCTGTAAACAAAAAAGCATCATTTATATTTCCACCAGCGGCAAATGTCCCGTGATAGGGTAGACTGCAGATAAGGGGAGCTTCGGAGTCTATATTCCTTCTTTTCTGGAAGTTCTTTACAACTTCCTCTGCCTGCTCTATGGAACCAGGAAGCACTTCCGGAACATTGGTTATGGGTTGCTCCCCAAGAATACCACGTGTGCCTTCTGATATGGATGGAAGATCCATATGGGCTGCTCCAAAGGACATGATAAAGATGGGATGCCCGTGGATCACAGACCTTACGTCAGAAAAATTGTGGTAGATATAGTAATGCGTGGCTGACTCACGGGATATAGCATCTTTTTCTCCCAAAATGGGGACTTTACACATATCAGTCACTATGATGTCATCTTCTTCCAGCTTCCATTGCTTGTCTGGTCCTGTTCTCCTGGGACTTATATATACCTTGTCTCCTTCACGTATTGATATATTCCCTCCGGAAGAGTCAGTAAGCTCCCTGTCAAAGAGTATCCTTCCGATTTCACAGATGGATCTTCTGATATTTTTTGTGTCTGTCATTTTCCCTCCATATCTATCTAATCTAATCTAATCATCATCAATTTTAAATCTGCAAAAATATATCTAATAATTTTAACACATTTTTCAAAGATTTCTTACATTGGAAATTGTATCTTTAAAAAATATTATATATGCTATCAATTTCCTTTAAGAAAGCTTTGTACTTTTCTCCATCTATATCAAAACTGTTTTCCTGTATAGGCTAATATCCTCTTCTTTTTCTTTCTTGAATTTTTTAAATATATTAACAAAAGATATGCTATCTCCTTCAGCAAAACCTCCTATGTAATTGTCTATTTTAGCCATCTCTTTTAAGCATTTATAGATACAAGATAACTTCCTTTCCGCCTCTACTGCTTCTACACCAGTCTCTACAAATGTCTTTGGTTGCATTAGAATCTCTGTAAGCTTTCAGAATATCAATATTACTACAATAGCGAACAATATAGCGGGTAAGTCCAATCTTTTGAGTATGGCTTTCTTTCTTCTTTTGTCAAATATTATAAATTTTTCAAGGCTTCAACTATAAGTGTTTACTTTTCTATTTCCCCTATGTTTTCTCTATATAATAATTCTAAAAAATTTGATAAGATTTAACATTTAAAAAGGTAAGCAATAATTTAATTTTTTAGCTACTTTTTATAGAATATACCAGATGTCAAGGTTAAGGAAAAAACATTTAAAAAAGAGGGGTCAGTTTTTCAGGATATTCATGTCCGTGATAGCTGTATTTGCTGTACTTCATATATTCTTCATGGTAGCATTTTCAGGCCTTTTAATGTTTATATTCCAGGCAGTAAACCAGTTCATGCGGGACCTCCCTCAGATAGAAGATTTTACCCCCTCTGAAACCGCCTTGACATCCAGAATATATGCTGCTGACAACACATTGATAGCAACCTTCCACGGAGAAGAGAACCGGGAACTGGTAGACCTGAAAGAGATTCCCAGAAACCTTTTAAATGCTGTACTTGCTATAGAGGATGAGAGATTTTACCAACACCAAGGTTTTGATATGGAAGGTATGATCCGTGCTCTTATAATCAATTTGACCCTAGGGGATGTCGAACAAGGAGCCACCACCATCACGCAGGGATATGTTAAGAATGTATATATGCCAGTGGAGAAATATGACATCACCTATGAGAGGAAACTAAAAGAAATTATCCTCTCCTATCAGCTTGAACAGATATACTCAAAGGACGAGATCATGGAGATGTATCTCAATACCGTATACCTAGGCGAAGGGGCCTACGGGGTCCAGGCGGCTGCAAAGATATACTTTAATAAAGATGTGGGTTACCTGAACCTGGGGGAATGCGCCACAATAGCAGGGATGCTCCAAACTTACCTGCATTCGCCCTACCTAGATATGGAAGCTGCCATTAACAGGAGAAATATGGTTCTTTCCAATATGTTGAGACTGGGATATATCGACCAGGCTGAGTATGAGGAGACAATAAGGCTCCCCATCATCACGCAGAGACCCGTGGAAGAGACGGAAAGGGCTTTCGCCCTTTATTTCGTAGAGCATGTAAAGCAAGAGCTTATCGCTAAATACGGTGTTGAAAGGGTATTTAAGGGAGGTTTTGAGATATTCACCACACTTGACCCTGAGATGCAGATAAATGCAGAAAATGCCATAAGACAGATACTTCCTGATCCCGAAGATCCAGCAGCAGCACTGGTAGCTCTTGACCCTGAGAACGGATATATAAAAGCACTGGTGGGTGGTAATGACTTCTCAGATATGAAGTTTAACCTGGCGACACAGGCAAAGCGCCAGCCCGGTTCTACCTTTAAGATATTTGCCCTTCTGGCTGCAATGGAACAAGGTGTAAGCCCCTATGCAACCTTCAATCCTAACGGTAACGTTATTTTTGATATATTCGGGAGCGAGCCCTGGGAGGTGGGAAATTACAATGATGATTCCTACGACATAGATGAGATGCCCATACTGGAAGCCACAGTCAAGTCGGTCAATGTGGTCTATTCCCAGCTTATAATGCGGATAGGTGCCTATCATATTGCCAAAATAGCCATGGACATGGGAATAGAGACAGCCCTTAATCCTTACCCAGCTATAGGACTGGGAGGCCTTACCATCGGGGTATCGCCTCTGGAAGTGGCTACTGCATTTGCAACTATAGCTAACTATGGTGTAAGGAATAATCCGGTAGCAATACTGAAAGTGGTAGATGACACAGGATTAGTCTTGGAGGAGTATGAACCCCAGGGCACTAAGGTGATATCAGCAATAAATGCCTATAGAACTATAGAGATAATGGTGCAGGTAATGCTCAGGGGAACAGGAACCAGGGCAAGGCTGGATGACAGGCCGTGTGCCGGAAAGACTGGCACTACCCAGGAAGCTGAAAATGCTTGGTTTACAGGATTTACCACAAATTTGGTTGCCTGTGTTTGGATGGGTTATCCTGAATCCAATATCGAGATGGATTACATTCATGACCTCAGAGTGGCTGGGGGTGCCCACCCTGCCATGATATGGAACCTATTTATGGTGGAAGCTACCAAGAACCTTCCCATAGAAAATTTTACCAGACCCCAGGAAGATAAGATAATGGTGCAGGTAGTCCCTAATCACGAATTGGGCGTTTACATGATTCCCAACCGTTTTACTCCCCAGGAACAGATAGAGACAAAAGAATACAGATACGGACAGGAACCCATAGAGCAGATGCCCATATCTGAAGATGCCATACCTATAATGCCTATGGTATCCCTGATGTCTATAAACGAAGCTAACCACATATTGATAGAAGCAGGGTATAATAATATATTATACGAGAATGAGCCATTCGGGGAAGTGCCAGGCGGATACACACACAGGCAGGATCCCTTGTGGGGTCAGCCTGTGGAATTGATTAGAAAGATAACTATCTGGGTAAATCCTTAATATTATGGATAATAAAGATAAAAGAAAAATAAGAGTAAGATTTGCTCCCAGCCCTACAGGATTTCTTCATATCGGGAGTGCCAGAACAGCCCTTTTTAATTGGCTTTTTGCCCGGAAAGAAAAAGGCTCCTTCATAATCCGGATAGAGGACACAGACCTTTCGAGACATATGGAGGAAGCAGTGATTCCTATACTTGATTCTCTCAAATGGCTGGGCATAGACTGGGACGAAGGGCCTGATAAAGATGGTTCTTTCGGACCTTACAGGCAGTCTGAGAGGTCAAGCATATACTGGGAGTATGCACAGAAACTGATCGATAGTAATAAGGCATATAGGTGTTTCTGCAGACCTGAACTGTTGATAAAGCAAAGGGAAGCTGCCCAGAAAAAAGACAAATCTTTCAAATATGACCGTAAATGTTTCAAACTGCCTCCGGAAGAAATAAATGAAAACATAAAGAACAAAAAACCATTTGCTATAAGGCTACTAGTCCCAGAAAATACAGAACTCAGATTTGATGATAAGGTATACGGAAGCATCTCTGTAAACTCGGGTACCATAGAAGATTATATAATCCTAAGGTCCAATGGTCTTCCCATCTATAATTTTTCGGCAGCAATAGACGATATCCTTATGGAGATAACCCATATTATCAGGGGTGAAGACCACCTTTCCAATACACCCAGGCAACTTCTGATCTACAGAGCGCTGGAAGTGAAACAGCCCACTTTTACCCATCTCCCTATGATATTGGGAGATGACGGTAAAAAACTTTCCAAGCGCCATTGTTCTATAGCAATGGAATCCTTCAAAGAAGACGGCTTCCTTCCGGAAGCAGTAGTGAACTATATTGCACTCCTTGGGTGGGCTTTTGATGAAAAATCCACAATTCTTTCCAGGAAGGAGATAATAGAAAAATTTTCCCTGAAAGATATAAATAGGAAGAGTGCCCGATTTGACTACCAGAAACTTCTATGGATGAACGGAAGTTATATAAGAAGTACTGACGACGCTGTTCTCAAAAACATGCTTCTTGAGATAATCAAAAAACTGCTCGAGGATATCGATCCCTCTTTGCTTCTAAAAGATGGTCCTGATCCCGAATCTGCAGCAAAGATGCTAGTACCCATTCTAAAGGAAAGGATAAAGACTATAAATGAAAGCCTGGACTGGACAATCCCATTCTTTACTAACATAGAATACGGACCGGAGATGGCAGGATTTTTTGATACCAAAGCTCTGGATGCTCCTTCAGTCCTTAAAGAGATAATTAGCAGCCTGAAATCTGTAAAAGACAGCTTCTTCGCTGAAAATATAGAAAGTAATCTCAGATTGGTTTCTGAAAAGCTTGGACTATCATTCAGGAAACTTGCCGAAATTCTCAGGATAGCTCTTTGGGCGAAAAAGGTGAGCCCTCCTCTTTTCGGGACAATGGAAATTCTGGGATATGAAATAACTATGGACCGTATACAGGATTATTATGAATTGATAAAAGACAGACAAATCATAACCTGAATATCATCTCTTCAGGTGTAAGACCCCTTCCCTTTTCCACTACTTTCTTTGTAAAATATGCCACCACTACTTCTTCATTTATAGGTACAATATATATCTTTGCCTTGGAGATAACTGAGTAATCGGATGAAATTATCCCTAATTGGCCGTTCAGATCTTTGTTTCGAGCCAGGTCAAGCCTTATACCCATATAATCCATACTATCTAGGCATTTTTCCCTTATCAGTGGGCTATTTTCCCCTATTCCACCACCAAAGATAATGCAGTCAATGCTTCCCATTACAGTGGAAAATGCTCCTATATATTTTCTTATACCTTCTACAAAAATATCTAAAGCTATCTTGGCCCTCTCATTGCCTTTATCAGTGGCATTTATTATCTCTCTAATATCTTCAGTACCTATCCCGGCAATTCCCAGAAGGCCTGCATTATTTAAAACTTCGTCCTGGGCTTTATCTACTGATAATCTCAGCTCCTTCATAACAAACAGCAGGGCTGTACCGTCGATATCACCGATCCCAGTGCCCTGAAGAAGCCCTGAATTCGGTGAGAAACTCATGCTGGTATCAACCACTTCCCCATTTTTTAGGGCAGTTATAGAGTTACTCCTCCCAAGATGGATAGTTATGAGGTTCATGTTTTCGGTGCCCATAAGTTTGTAGGCCATAGCAGCCATATATCTATGAGATGGACCGTAAAAACCACGCTTTTTGATCCCTACTTTTTTCTCCCAATCCCAGGGAAAACCGGAAATTCTCCTGTATTCCGGGAGGGTCCAGTAGAAAGACGATTCAGAGACTCCTACCATTGGAACACCCAGTATCCTGCTAAATGCTCCTATTGCTTCAATATATGGTTTATAATGAACTTGAGCAGCGGAAAGATACTTCTCTATCTCCTCCAGGATCTTAGGGCCCAGTATATTAACTCCATTTTTTTCTCCCAGAATACATTTAAAACCCATTGCTTCAATATCCTTGGGGCTTGAAATGACTCCATTCTTTACGAACCATTTAAGTATATATTTTATACATTTTTCAAAACCGGCGATCCATAATTGTTCTTTTTTGAGCGGTCCGTCGCCCACTCTATGAGTAAAATTAGACGAACCTCTGGATTTAATCTTATCCAGGCTGGCTTCACCCAGAATATTTATCTCATTTTTAGTTTTTATATCTATTATCTTAATTTTTAACGAAACGTTCCCTATATCACCGATCCCGATTATCATCTTTTCCCCTTTCTAGGTAATACCATACGATAAATTTTCTTTTTTGCTCCATCTTTATGGTAAATTTTTCTACATTTTTAAATTGACATAATTTTAACAGATTTAGTTTTTTTTTTATAATAATAATTGGCCCAACCGCTCTTTTAGAAGAGTTAAAACAGATTTGCTTTTATAAAAATTTTGTGGAATAATACCATTTATACTATTACTATTAAAATAGTAGTAAATTTCTGTTCCAACATATTTGGAGAATATTATAGTAGAGTCACAGATATATTTTGATAATGCTTCTGCAACACCTGTAGATAGAAGAGTCCTTGAGGATATGCTCCCCTATTTCAGCATCTCTTTTGGAAACCCTTCCAGCCTCCACGACTTTGGAGACAAGGGGCATGAAGCCCTGGATAATGCCAGGGAGCAGGTGGCTTCCCTAATCGGGGCAGAAAGTGAAGAGATATACTTTACTTCCTGCGGTACCGAATCAAATAATCTTGCATTATGGGGTATAGCCAGATCACTAAAGGATAAAGGCGACCATATAATATCTTCTTCCATAGAACATCAGTCCATAATCAATCCCCTAAAAGAGATGAAAAAAGAAGGATGGGAAATAACCCATGTAGGAGTAGACAATGATGGTTTCGTGGATCCCGATGATATTAAGAAGGCTATTAAAAAAAGTACGGTACTGATAACTTTAATGCATGCTAATAATGAAGTAGGGACCATTCAGAAGATCGGAGAAACCTCTAAAATAGCAAGGGAAAACGGAGTAGTATTTCACTGTGATGGTGTGGCTACAGCAGGAGTAATACCAGTCGATGTAAACAAACTGGGGGTCGACCTTTACACTTTGTCTTCCCAGCAAATGTACGGACCCAAAGGCGCGGCTGCACTTTACCTAAAGAAAGGTACCAGAATAAAACCAATCCTTCTTGGCGGTATCCAGGAAAAAGGTCGTAGGGCCGGTACCGAAAACATACCTGCCTTAGTAGGTTTTGGAAGAGCTTGCGAACTGGCAAATGTAGACATGGGAAAAAACACAAAAAATATCATTTACAACAGGGATAAACTTATAGATGGGATATTTAAGAATATAAAGGATGTTAAACTTAATGGACACCGTACAAAGAGGATTCCTGGAAGTGCCCATATGAGTTTTGAGTATATAGAAGGTGAATCTATTTTATTGATGCTTAATATGCAGGGCATCTTTGCCGCCAGCGGTTCCTCCTGTGCATCACAAGCATTAAAGAGTTCATATGTCTTAACTGAGATGGGAATAACCTCCACCCTAGCCCAGGGTTCAATATCTTTTTCACTGGGAAAATATAATACAAAAGAGGAGGTAGAAAGGACATTGGAGGTCCTGCCACCCATTGTGGACAGGTTGAGACAGATATCACCCATCTATAAGAGTGAGTGATATCCAGGGAGAAAAAACTTGAAAGAAAATATTAAAAATAATATATTAAAATTCCAGACTGGTGGGATGTTTTAAGTAGATTGAAAAGAGGTTGTAATGGCTCCATATAGCGAGAAAGTGATGGATCATTTTTCCGCACCCAGGAATGTAGGCGAGATTAAAGATGCCGATGGTACCGGTGAGATTGGAAATCCTGTCTGCGGTGATATGATGACATTCTATATAAAAGTAAAAGATGAAGTCATCAAGGACATCAAATTTAAGACATTTGGGTGTGGTGCTGCCATCGCCGTATCCAGTATGGTCAGTGAGATGGCCATGGGCAAGACCCTTAATGATGCCCTGAAGATCACCAATAAAGATGTAGCTGAGGAATTAGGAGGTCTGCCCAAAAATAAGCTGCACTGCTCTAACCTTGGAGCAGATGCCCTTCATCTGGCAATAGAAGACTACAGGGAAAAGAATAATAAATAGATTAACCGGGAGTGGATATATGGCTAAAGAAAAGAACATACCATGCAAATGCCCTTACTGTGAAACTGAGATCAAGGATAAGGATTCTGATGAATGCAGTTTCTGTAAAGTAAAGATTACTCTTTGTAAAGCCTGTAGTTATCCTGTCTCAAGCCACATAAAAGAGTGTCCCAATTGCGGAATAGCGTTGCTACATTATCCCCTAAATTAATAATTATTATTAAACCCTGACTCAATTGAATCCTATTTAGAGATTATATTTGATTGGAGTGAAAAATCATGAATGATAAAGATAAAAACAAGGAAATGAAACCTGATGAAGTGCTGGATTGTGTAGGGCTTTACTGTCCTGTCCCTATATTTGAGGCAAGAAAAAAGATTAATGAAATGGAAAAAGGTCAGATTCTCAAGATGATGGCTGATGACCCAGGTTCCAAGCCGGACATGGAGAGCTGGGCCAGGTCAACAGGAAATAAGCTTCTAAAAGTCGATAAAGAGGACGAGGTTTTTACTTTCTATATTAAGAAGACTGAATAATAGCATATAGGTCAGACATAGATAGCTCTTATCATCAAGTCAATATAATAATCTTTGGGCAGTATAAAAAATCTGTGTAAGCCTCTGCTGACTAATCGTAGCTATCGGTCTTTGATTTAGAGGTTTACACAAAATTATTTACAGACTCAGTCTTTGCCACTTTAATCATTTTTTGATAGCATAACACTGCCACCGATGGGGAGTCGTCTAAAGGTAGGACATGCGGCTCTGGACCGTATAGTAGGGGTTCGAATCCTCTCTCCCCAGCCACCCTGTACTGATTGCTTCAGGAAGAGAAGAAACACCACTATAAGCAAGGTTTTTAACTGGTTCTAACCCTAGATACTCTTTTTCAATTTCAGGATACTCATCTCTAATTGGAACTAGCCATTCATTAGGTTCTAAATATAGTTTACTATCTAATATAGTCACTCTTTTACCTAATGCCATTAATATTTCTTTCTTAGTCTTTATATCTCCATTTATAAAAGCGGTTCTAACATTGACAACAAAATCAAAAGCTTTCTCTGTTAGACCCAGCCACTCATCAGCTCTTGTATCAACTTCTGCTAATTTCCTTCTTGTATTCTCTTTATCTTTTAATAAGGCTTGTCTTTTTTCCCTATACTCATCTTCAGTAATTTGTTCTCTTAAATGCATATCGATAAGTCTATCTATTTGTCTCTGAGTTTCTTTATGTGCTCTTTGTCTACTTTCAAATATTTTATCTCTATCTTCTACTTCACTTTCATGATCTTCTTTTAAGGCTTCTAATGCCCAGTCCCGGAATTCCGGTAATATAGTGTATTTTTCCAATTCTTTTAATACTTGAGTTTCCAGCCTGTCTTCTCTTATCGATTTTCTTTGAGAACAATTATAATCTTTTTTCTTTCTGGTACAGTGATAGTAAATATATCTTTTAGATTTGCCAGTTCTTTTTGCTACTTTAATCTTTTCCTCAGCAGTGTAAAGACAGCCACATTCACCACATTGAATAAAGCCTGTAAATGCAAAGTTATGCTTTTTCGCTTTAGGTTTTTCCTTTCTTCCTAACATAATTTGTATTGTCTCAAATTCATCTTCTGTAATCATTGGTTCGTAGCTGCATTTATATTCAATCCCATTTTTTATATTTATTCCCTTATATAAAGGATTTTTTAACAAGGCATATAATGTATTTCTTGATAATTTGTTTCCTCCACATTTTTTAAACTTTCTTGTCCTAAATCCCCAGTCCTCATTCGCTATATTTAATATTTGTGAAGGCTTGTATTTTCCTGACAACATTAAATTCCATATTTTTTTTACTAAATCAAATCTCTCAGGATCTTTTATAATAGTATGTTCTAGTTTGTTATTTAAATATCCAATGGGAGCTAATTGGGTTGGGCAACCTTTTTCCCATTTACTTTTTAGTCCTCTTTTTACATTTTTCTGTAGATCACGAATATATTGGTTTGATAATCCACTCTCAACACTATAGAGAAGTGCATTATCACTGGGTAAATAGTTCCTATCAAT